>Ga0316613_10003025_pt1 | contig 10592 bp, 11 predicted proteins | sample OWC_soil_day10_C_2_FD_207647 | JGI IMG/M metagenome (GOLD analysis project Ga0316613, IMG submission 207647) | Wetland soil microbial communities from Old Woman Creek delta, Ohio, United States - OWC_soil_day10_CT_b | ecosystem: Environmental > Terrestrial > Soil > Wetlands | place: USA: Ohio... | reverse complement strand
CGGCCATTCCCGGCCCCTTCGGCGCCGGCAAGACCATGCTCCAGCAGCAAGTGGCCCGCTGGTGCAACGCCGAGATCGTCATCTACGTTGGCTGCGGCGAACGCGGCAACGAGCTGACCGACGTGCTTGAATTCATGCCCGAGCTGAAGGATCCTTATACCGGCCGGCCGCTCATGGAGCGCACCCTGCTCGTCGCCAACACCTCGAACATGCCGGTCGTTGCGCGCGAAGCCTCGGTTTACGTCGGCATGACACTGGCCGAGTATTTCCGCGACCAGGGCTACGACGTGGTGATGGTCGCCGACTCGACCAGCCGCTGGGCCGAGGCGCTGCGCGAGGTCGCCGGCCGGCTCGGCCAGATGCCTGTCGAAGAAGGCTACCCGGCCTACCTTGGCTCGCGCCTGGCGGCCTTCTACGAACGCGCCGGGCGGGTCGAGACGCTGGCTGGAGAGCACGGCTCGGTCACCCTGATCGGGGCGGTTTCGCCGCCGGGTGGTGACTTCTCCGAGCCGGTGACCAGCCATACCAAGGAAATTGTCCAGACCTTCTGGGCCCTCTCCAAGGAACTCGCCGATGCCCGCCACTATCCGGCGGTGGACTGGCTGGAGAGTTTCTCCGGCTACGTACCCTCCGCAGCCCGCTGGTGGGCGGAAAACGTCGATCCCGGCTGGGCAGCAGCACGCGGCGAAGCCCTCGGCCTGCTCTCCGCGTCCGAGGAACTGCAACGCATCGTCAACCTGGTGGGCGTCGAGGCCCTGTCGAGCGAGCAGCGCTGGGTACTCGAATCGGCCAACCTGATCAAGGAAGGGCTGTTGCAGCAGGCAGCCACCGACGACATCGACAGCTTCAGTTCGCCGGAGAAGCAATACACCCTGCTCGCCGCGCTGCTGGAAATCCACCGCCAGGGCCTCAAGCTGGTCAAGCTTGGCGCTCCCGCGCGGCGGCTGATCCAGATGCCCCTGCTCGCCCAGGCCCGGCGCTGGAAGAGCCAGTTCAAGTCGGACGAGATGGCCGCGCTGAAGGAAAAAATCACCAGGATCCCCGCCGAGTTCGAGTGGATTGCGCTTGATTACGAGGGCGCGAAGCCCGTCCCGGCGGGCGCATCCGAAAGCCAGGCGTCCCAACCATGAAAAACATCGAATTCCGTACAGCCACCTCGGCCCAGGGCGGCCTGATCGTCATGGGCGGCGTACCGGGCGTAGCGGCCGGCTCGCGCGTACAGGTGCGCGACCACAACGGGCGCCTGCGCTCCGGCCTGGTCATCCGCACTGCCGACGATGCCGTGCTCGTCGAAGTCTTCGAAGGCACCGACGAACTCGACCTCGAGCGGACTTGGGTGCGCTTCCTCGACGAGCCATTCAAGCTGCCGGTTTCCCGCGACATTCTCGGCCGCATGTTCAACGGCGCTGGCGTGCCGCGTGACGGCCGGCCACCGATCATCTCTGCCGAGCGCCGCGATGTAAACGGCGAACCGATGAACCCAGCGGCTCGCGCCTACCCGCGCGAGTTCATCCAGACCGGCATCTCCGCCATCGACGGCATGAACTCGCTGACCCGTGGCCAGAAGCTGCCCATCTTCTCGGGCGGCGGCCTGCCGCACAACCGCGTTGCGGCGCAGATCGTCCGCCAGGCACGCCTGCTCGGCGAGGACACCTCCGAATTCGTCGTCGTCTTCGCCGCCTTCGGCGCTTCGCACGCCGACGCCCGCTTCTTCCAGGAGAGCTTCGAGGAAAGCGGCGTCCTCAACAATGTCGTGGTATTCCTCAACCTCGCCGACGAGCCGGTCATCGAGCGCCTGCTGACCCCGCGCGCTGCCCTGACCGCCGCCGAGTACCTCGCATTCGACCTCGATTACCACGTGCTGGTCGTGATGACCGACATGACCGCCTACGCCGAAGCCTTGCGCGAAGTGGCGGTGCTGCGCGGCGACGTGCCGGCGCGCAAGGGCTACCCGGGCTATCTCTACTCGGACCTCGCCGAAATCTACGAGCGCGCAGGGCGCATCAAGAACCGCCGCGGTTCGATCACCATGATCCCGGTGCTCTCCATGCCCTCGGACGACATCACCCACCCGATCCCCGACCTGACCGGCTACATCACCGAAGGGCAGATCGTGCTCGGACGTGAACTGTTCAACCAGGGGGTCTATCCACCGGTCATGGTTCTGCCCTCGCTTTCGCGCCTGATGAAGGACGGCATCGGCAAGAATTTCACGCGCGACGACCACCCCCATGTCGCCAGCCAGCTCTTCGCCACCTACGCCAAGGCGCTCGAAGTACGCGGTCTGGCGGCGATCATCGGCGCTGAGGAACTGAGCGATGCGGATCGCCGCTACCTGCAGTTCGCCGAAGCCTTCGAGAGCCGCTTCATCGGCCAGGGCGAAGACGAAAACCGCAGCATCTCCGAAACCCTCGACCTGGCCTGGGAACTACTCTCGATGTTGCCGGCGAACCTGCTGATCCGCGTTTCCGAAGAGGAGTTGGCCCAGCACTACCGGAACACCGAGAACACGTCGCCGGCGGCAGAAACCTGACGATGAAGAAGCGCCTCTCCGTCCCGCCAACCAAGAGCGCCCTGCTGCAGGTCACTCGCCAGGTGCGCTTCCTCGAGCAGGGCCAGCAGATGCTCGAAAAGAAGCGCGACCTGCTGAGCCGGCTGGTCTATGAACGGCTGGCCCAATACCGTGAGCTGCGCGCGCAGACCCTCGGGGAACTAAGCGAAACCTACCACTGGCTGGCCATCGTCCACATGCGCATGGGCGAACAAAAACTGCGCCAGTCGTCGCTGGGCCTGAAGCTCAGTGTAGACCTGAAGATAGTGGCCCGCTCCAGCGTCGGCGTCGAATACCCGAGCGTCTCGGCCGAGCCGCTGCCGCTGCAGCCGGTCGGCCTGATGTGGACTGACGTCAGTTTCGACGAGGCGCGTCTGCGCCTGCGCAGTCTGACCGTCACCCTGGCCCGCCTCGGCGAGGCGGAAAATGCCCTGTGGCGCCTGCTGGCAGCGAGCCGCAAGACCCAGAAGCGGGTCAACGCACTGAAATACAACATCATCCCGCGTTACCGGGCAACCGAGCATCACATCCGCGCCGCGCTCGAAGAAGACGAGCGCAATACGCTGTTCCAGATCAAGGTTCTGCGCGCACATGCCGACGCTGCGTCGGCGCCCTGAGCCCCAAGGACAACGCTTCGCGATCGCCACGCCATGAACTCGCCGTACGTATCGACCTTCCTGGGAAACCGCTTCTTCCTGACCAGTCCGCATATCGACGACGTGGCCATCGAGGACATCGCGCACGGCCTCGCCTATCAGTGCCGCTTCAACGGCCAGACCAGTGCCTTCTATTCGGTTGCCCAGCACAGCCTGATGGTCATGTCGCTGGTGCCGGAACGGCTGCACTTCCAGGCCCTGCTGCATGATGCGGCCGAGGCTTACCTGGGTGACATGGTCAAGCCACTGAAGCAGTTGTTTCCGGAGTTCGGCGTCATCGAATCGCGCGTGATGGACATCATCGGCCAGCGCTTCGCGATCGACCTGACCCGTCTCGACCCGGCAATCAAGCGGGCGGACATGGTCGCACTGGCGACCGAAAAACGCGACCTCATGCCCTATTCGACCGAAGCATGGTCCTATCTGGACGGGATCGACGCCCTGCCGGACATCATCGAGCCGATGGGTCCGCAGGCGGCAAAGGAGGCTTTTCTGCAGGCCTTCCGCAGCTTAGCGGCCGCCTGAAAAGAAAAAGGCCAATCCGGGGATTGGCCTGTGGCGTCAAATCGGAAAGGCGGTTCAGTATAGGACTTCGTGCCAGCGACCGCTCACCTGCATGTCTTCCTTCACCTGTTCCCACGCGGCGGTCGAACCGGCAATCTCGGCGAGTGTCTTTTCGACCCGCGCCTGCATGTCGTTGACGCCGGCGAAATACACATGGGTATCGGCGCCTTGCATCATTTCCCAGACCTCGGCGGCATTCTGCTCCAGCGCCTTGTCGATATCCACCGGCGCGTCGAACAGCGGACGCGGGCTGATTGCCTGGAACGCCTTGAAGGTCGGCTGATAGACGTATTGCGCCAGGTCCTTGTTTTCGTCGTTCATGTAGAGCATTTCAAGGCCGGATTTGGCGCCGTAGAAGAGGCGCACCTTGCCGTCCCAGCTGCCGAATTTTTCATAAATCGTGCGGATCAGCGCGCGGAACGGCGCGATGCCGGTTCCCATGCCGATCATCAGGATGCCGGATTTGCGGCTCGCCGGCACCTCGAACGGGTAGCCGAAGGGGCCGGTGAATTCGACCGCGGCACCGACCGGCAGGTCGCACAGGTAATTGGACGCGATGCCCTGATAGCGTTCACCGTTGAAATCGTCGATGTAGCTGTGGCGCTTGACGCAAATGGCGAATTCGATGCCGCCGTCGCGCTCGACATCGTTGTCGGCCACCAGATAGAGGCGCGGATGGTACTTGTTGCCGTACTGGCCGGGCGCCATTACGCGCACGCACTGTCCCGTCTTGCATGAGAAAGACAGGTCATCGCGGCGAAAAACGAGGTGGCGCACATCTTCGGTCGAATTGGGCGGCGTGATGCGCTCGGAACGCACCAGGGTGGCGGCATACTGCTTGCCGGCGGCAAAATTGGCGGGCGTGGTGTTCGTCATTCGTACTCTCCAAACAACTTCAAATTGTCAATTACACAAATGATACCTGAGAGTCAGCGACTGCCGGTATTCCACTCTTGTCCGATCCAAAATCTTTGGCACCGCCCCCACCACTCGACACCATGCGATAAGGCCAGCAGGGTGACCTCACCAGACGTTGGTGACGCTGGAAATGACATCGCACTTTGGCGGCAGTGCTGAATGCCTTCAAATGAAAACGACTTTTAATTCCATAACTGGATAATAGTCGCGACTTTTATCCATTTATTGATAATATAGTCGCCATGAAACGTTATCTCGACGACCTCGTTGCCACCGACCTTCAACGCAAGATGGTTCTGGTTACTGGCCCGCGCCAGGTTGGCAAGACGACACTTTGCCGGCACCTGATGGAGCGGTTCCCGCCAGCCCAGTATCTGAATTGGGATGTTGCGCCGGACCGGGCAATTCTGCAGCGCCAAAGCTGGAATCCGCGCTCCAGCCTGCTGGCCATGGATGAAATCCATAAAATGCCGGACTGGAAAAACTGGCTCAAGGGCGTTGTCGATGGCCGCCCGCCGACCCAAGCCCTGCTGGTCACCGGCAGTGCCCGCATGGAAACCTGGCGCCAGAGCGGCGACTCGTTGGCCGGACGCTACCTGCCGTACCGGCTGCATCCGATTTCCGTGCGCGAGTGGTGCGAGCAGCAAGGTGGCACGCCTGCCGCCGCTCTGGAGCGGCTGATGGTGCGGGGGGGGTTTCCGGAACCCTGCCTCGCCGAAAATCCCGACGATGCCGAGCGCTGGCGGCGGCAGTATTTCACCGACCTCATTCGCGAGGATGTCGTAGAGTTCTCGCGTCTCCACGAGGTCAACGCCATGCGCCTGTTCGTCGAACTATTGCGCGAACGGGTCGGCTCACCGCTTTCGCTGGCTTCAATCGCCCGCGATCTGGCCATTTCGCCGACGACGCTCAAGCGTTACCTCGATATCCTGCAGGCGCTGTATATCGTTTTCACCGTGCAGCCCTGGCACCACAATATTGCCCGCGCCATACTGCAAACACCCAAGGTCTATTTCTTCGACACCGGCTTGGTGCGCGGCGACGAGGGCATTCGCTTTGAGAACGCCGTCGCCACCATGCTGTTGAAACACAGCCATTTTCGCCAGGATGTCCGGGGCAGATCGGCCGGTCTGCACTACATCCGCACCAAGGATGGCGCCGAAGTCGATTTCGCGCTTAGCGATGACAATCGCCTTACCCACCTGATCGAATGCAAACTCGCCGACCCTTCCCTGCATCGCGCCTTGGCCGGCTTCGCCGCCAAGTTCCCGGGGGCTGAAGCCATACAACTGGTGCGCGACTTGCGTCAGAGAGAATACCGGGCGTCGGTCGCCGTCACCGATGCAGCCGAATGGCTCGCCAGTCTCGATGCTTGAGACGGGCTGCTACTAGGTGAATTGAAAATGCAACCAAGAGTGAGTTTCCCCCGAGATTTCGTCTTCCAAGGGTGACTCAATTCTGACGCTGACCCACTTGGCCAGCGAAATCAGTGTCGGAACTAGATTGGTCGCCTTGAACAGGAGCACCGCTGCCCTCAACAAGGTCGATTCGGAAATAGAAAAGGGCACTTCGGCAGAAGTGCCCAGATTCGTATCTGAATGGCGCCCCATCACCGGGGGCGTCGACGTACAGAAGGATCGCATCGAGGGCTCCTTCGTCGCCTGGGGCCCCGGCGAGGAAGCCTGGCTGATCGATCACGTCATCATTCCCGGCGACACGGCCCGCCCCGAGCCCTGGGCCGAACTGGCGCAGGTCTTTGGCGAGTTTCGCCCGCGTGCGGTCGCTGTCGACTCCGGGTTCAACACCTCCGCAGTCTATGAGTTCGTGACGCGCTACCGCTTCTGTACCGCGATCAAGGGCAACGCCGGCATGGGCCGCCCCCTGGTGGAAGACGCCCGCAAGCGTGCCCAGCGTTTGCGCAGGCGCAAGGGCGTCCACGTGGAACCGATTGGCGTCGACGGCGGCAAGATCACGATCCACTCAAGGCTTCGCCAGATCACCCCGGGCCCCGGATACATCCATTTCCCAGACGACGCCGCCTTCGACGAAGAGTATTTCGACCAGCTGGCTGCCGAGAAGCTGATCACTCGCTACCGGCATGGCCGGCCATCCCGCGAGTGGCAGCAGATCCGCCCCCGTAATGAGGCCCTGGACTGCCTTGTCTATGCCCTGGCTGCCCTGCACCTGTCGGGTCTGCGCCTCGACCAGCCTGTCGCCGTTCCCAGCCAGCCTGCCGCCCTGTCAGCAAACCAGCAGTGCAAGAACTTCGTCGCCGCCTGGAATGCCAGTTCACGCCATGTAATACGCCGCTTGTAACACCCCAACCCAAAGGAAACCACTGCCATGAAAACCTATCCAGCGCCCAATTGCGCCCCCGAAAGCTACCGCGCCGAACTGGCCAAGCACCTCCATGACCCGTGGGCCAAGGGCATGGTCGACGTGCTCTGGCACGGGACTGTCGAATATCAGAAATTTATCGAGAATGACGGTATCGAACACCACCGCGCCCTGCTCGCGCACATCCGCGGATGGCGGGCCCTCAACCGAAAAAACGTTCAGGATGGCGAGAAAGCCGCAAAGACGCTGCTTGCCGACGCCACCAAAAAAGAGAAACAGGCGGGCCAGCTGGCGACCATGTGCAAGCCCCATCTTCAAAAGAAAATTGACCAGCTGCGCCGCGATGCAAATGCTAATCGCCAGTTGGCGGCCAAGAACGCCGAAGCGATGACCACCCTCTACCGCAAGCAAGGCTTTACCCTCGAGGATGCCGACGCCCGCCTGACCGCCGCCATGATCTACTACATGGACAACCCACCCCAGCGCAGCGAGGCGCCGCTTCCCCCGGCGCCGATCATCAACATCAACGTGGAGCCGACGCCGATCACGGTAGAGGCCATCATGCCCGCGCAGACCGAGATCGCCATCACGGCGATGCCGATCCGCAAGACAACGACGACGATCCTGCGCGACCAGGCTGGCGACATCGCCACCAGCGTTCAGGTCGAGTCCGACGCCTGATAGCCATGCACGACCTCGACTTGCCGCGCACCGAGTACGCCTGCACGCTGGACGAGGTCGCTGCAGCCCTTGGGGTGACCAAGGAAAGGGCATATCAGATCGAGCGAGTCGCACTCCGGAAGTTTCGGGGGCGACTGATGGCCAAGCTGAAGCAGATGGGGCTGAAGCCGAATAACCTTTACGCGATCACTGAGCGGGTATCGAATTCCGGCCGATCGTCGCTGGCCAGGCTCAAATGATTCCGGCTGCAAAGCATGGACACAGCCAGCAGACTGCCCGCTTAACTAGCGTTTGCTTACCCGGTCAAATACTGCCGCGGCATGATCGCACTGGTGCGCACTGACATTCTCCCCCTTGGTGGCCGCAGCAAAATACCTCACGAAGTCATCGGCTGATAGCCTGGATTCCTCCACAATGGGGAGCCGGCGCTCTGCACGCTTGCGGCGTTCGCAGCATCCGCTAGGCGGTCCATTGTCTATAACTCGTCTTTCTAACGACGCCCTACGTTCATTCATGATTCCCCCCCTTTGATTTTATTTGCCCGCCACGATACCCGCCGCGCGGGGTATATGCAATACGGGCACCTGATGGAAAGCCAGGGGGCAAACAGTCGCCGGAGGATCGGGGGCGGCATGAGTTCGAGGAGAACGAAGCCAGGGTGCGTCGGGTTGGGCTATGGCGTGATGCTGACTCTGTTCCACCTTGGGAATGGCGTCGGCTGTAGCACCGGCAAGCCCTTTGTCTTAGCCTGTAGAATCTTCAGATGAGCACCCAACGAGACCGATAAGTTTTGAAACGCTATCTGCATCCTGTCACCCCTGCAGAAATGAGCCGTGATCTGGTTGCGCTGTGCTCAGAATTAGACACGGGCACGGATCCGGTCTATGTGCAGGTTCGCCCATCTGATACGAGCCAGATAAATGAATGCTTCCCAACCGTCGACGCCTATGTCGCAAAGCATGGCGGAACCAGATTACTCGGCTGGTCACTATGGGAGTTCCCGGGCCTTTTCGTGGATGCAGAATTCCATGCTGTATGGAAATCACCCGAAGGTGCTCTTGTTGACGTGACCAAGAGAAACAGGGCAATCGGATCCGTCCTATTTCTTCCTGCCCCCGGTCTAACCTACACAGGTCGCCAAGTGAACAACGTACGCAGACCTATATCACTGGAGCCGCTTGTAGTCGAATACCTTGCGACCTTCGATGATGAGTTCGAGTTGATCAACAGAGGGGATCGGGCCGAGCAACATGGGGAAATCTCGTTAGGCGGCGCCGAAGCGCAGGAGTACCGTGAAATAGAGCGCAGGCGCGCCGCCACCTATCTTCACGTACGCGATCTTGCCAGCGCTATTGGGCCTTATACACCATGCCCTTGCAATAGCGGGAAGAAGGTCCGGTGGTGTCATGGGGTGAAGTCAATTCTCTGCGCATGATGGGATCAGCAATCCGAAGGATCGTTAAATTGTTCCCCCATTCGTTCCCCCAGAACACCAGACAACAAAAAGGCCAATCCGAAGATTGGCCTAAGTGTTTGTTCTGAATGGCGCGCCCGGAGCGATTCGAACGCCCGACCCTCTGGTTCGTAGCCAGATACTCTATCCAACTGAGCTACGGGCGCGCTGTCAGAGCCGCGCATTATACGGATGGGTGCGTAGAATGCAAGTCTTCTTGGAGATACGCGGGCCATGGGCTTCTTTTTCGTCCGGATGCCGAAATACCCGGAATGCTGGCAAAGCTGCGGTTCCTGCGCCAGCGGCGATGTCTTCGTTCTGGAACTGCTGGTGAAAGTCGGCGATGTCATTGCGCGCGACGACAACGTGCTGACACTGAAGACCGGCAAGGTGGCGCTGGATATTCCCTCGCCGGCCGCCGGCCGCGTCGTGGCGATCCATGTCACAGCGGGCGATACAGTTGCCGAGGGGGCGCTCCTGGCAAGCCTGGAAACAACCTGACCAGGCCCTGCCAGATTCGTCCCGACTCGCCCGCCGGCCCTACTTTGGGAATTCGACCACCATGCCGTTACGGATTTCCCGCACGCCCCTGACGCTGCTGGCCAGATCCAGGGCGCGCCGCAACGAATTTTCGTCGGGCACGGTTCCGCCCACGGTGACCACGCCGGCATTGGTGTGCACCCGAAAGCGACTGCCGGCGAGACCGATATCGGTACGCAGCAAGGTTTCCACCTTGTCGTTGAGCGCGGTATCAGGCGATTCCCCGGCGCTTGCGACGGCTTGGGGATTCTCGATGGCGGATGCGGTCAGGCCGAGGCCGACGGACAGGCTGGCGGCGACGATGAGGACAGGCACGAGATTGCGCGGGGTCATGAGAGCTCCTTTTCGCATTGAACACGCAAGGTGCCATGCGAAGTCCGTGCCATGATTGTTTTCTAATTCCGAATCAACTAGTTAAGAATCATTGGCGGATTCCGAAGGCATCCGGTCGTCGCCCGCGAGCGACAGGAATGCCGCCCACTGCCGGCAGTCGCTATTCAGACGCCGGTTCGCCGTCGCCGCGGAACATGGCGGGCGTCAGATCGTATTTCTGAAGCAGACGATAGAACTCGGTCCGGTTGCGGTCGGCGATGCGCGCGGCATCGGCCACATTGCCTTCGGTGAGTTTGAGCAGCAGGACCAGATAATTGCGCTCGAAGCGCTGCTTGGCCTCGGTGTAGCTCAAGGCTTCCATCGCCGGGACGCGCAGGGCGCGCTTGACCAGCGTCAGCGGGATCAGCGGCGTCGCGGTCAGGGCGCAGCTTTGCTCGACGACGTTGTAGAGTTGCCGTACATTGCCCGGCCACGTAGCCGTTGCCAGCGCTTCAAGCGCATCCGGCGCGAAGCCGTGGATCGCCTTCCCGTACTTGGCGGCGACCTGCTGGACGAAATG
>Ga0316613_10003022_pt1 | contig 10598 bp, 9 predicted proteins | sample OWC_soil_day10_C_2_FD_207647 | JGI IMG/M metagenome (GOLD analysis project Ga0316613, IMG submission 207647) | Wetland soil microbial communities from Old Woman Creek delta, Ohio, United States - OWC_soil_day10_CT_b | ecosystem: Environmental > Terrestrial > Soil > Wetlands | place: USA: Ohio... | reverse complement strand
CACGATCAGGAACAACGACATGATCTCATGCATCTCCCGAAAATACTGGTTGCCGACGCCAAGGAACAACGCCACGCCGGAAACGAGCGAAATCAGAAACAGCCACGTGGTCAGCGGCGTCGCGTAGTGCATCAGGGTATCTTTGGCGGACATGGGAAGGACTCGACTAAAAAAGGAGAAATCTGGGAAAGCCAGCCCCCTGGCTTCCCTCCTTCTATCACTCCGCCAAGACCCAATCCTCTCAAGGGGATGCCGAAGTGTATCAATCGGTATCGGCCGCGGCCTTGCGTTTCCGACTTGCCTTGCGCGTCTTCTCCTCAGCCTTGGCGACCTCGGCGCGGCGAGCGACGCCAACGGCGGCACGACACCAGTCGATGAACTCGTCGGGCTCGTCATAGAGCCGCTCCGGCGCGCGCCAGTACGGCATCTGCGCCGTCCGGCCGTCCTTGGTGGTATATTCGAACTGCGGACAATCCTCGGCAACGAAGCGGTCGCGCGTCTCACCATCAACCTTGAAATAGAGGCTGCCGTCGATCTCCAGCGCAAACACCATGCCGTCCTGATAGATGGACAACCCACCGAACATCCTGCGGAAGGTGACGCCGCCAAGCGGCTCGGTCAACTCGCGCAGAAACTCCCGAAAACCGTCGTCCGCCATGATTGCCCCCATCGTGAAACCGACAGGAACATAAAGCGAACGCCTTAAAGCGTCCAGAGGCATCGAGAAAAAGCAGCCGCACTTGCGCCGGAAGGCCGCAGGCATAGATTGATTTCATGCAAGCCTTGATCCGAAAAACTGTAACGGCCCTGGTAATCCAAGGGGCCATATTGGCGGGCGAAATGACCCAATCCCTGGCCGGCGAGGCAGAAATCGCTCGCCTCGAGCAGCTGTTTCGTGCCCCCGACCAAGCGGGATCCCTATTCTCGAAATCATTCCTCGCCGCGGTGTCCGGCGAGCAGGTGCGGCAGATCGTCGAGCAGATGATCGGTTCCGTCGGACCGCCCAGGGCTATCGTCGAAGACGGCGATGGCTATGCTGTTGAGACCGCCAGCCACACCATTCCAATCCGGTTGACGCTGGACGGCGATGGCCTGATTGACGAACTGCTGTTCGAACCGCCGGTGGCGCTCACCGCTTCGATCGAGGAAACGCTTGATAGGCTTGGCGGACTCGCGGATACCGTCTCTTACATCGTCGAGACCGCCGGCACGACGCGCTTCGAGCGGGACGCCGACCGGCCGCTCGCCGTCGGCTCGACATTCAAGCTCGGCGTGCTGAAAGGTCTCGTCGACGATATCGCAGCCGGGAGCCGTCACTGGGAGGACGTGGCGCGGCTTGAAGCGACCGACCGGTCGCTGCCGTCCGGTGACCTACGTCTTTATCCCACGGGCTCCCCCTTCACGTTGCACACACTGGCCGCCGAGATGATCGCCCGAAGCGATAATACGGCGACCGATATGCTGATCCGCGTGGTCGGGGCCGACCGCATCGCCGACACTCTCGGCATCGACACGTTGCTGACCACCCGCGCACTGTTCCAGTTCAAGGCCGACAAGGCGCTATCGGAAACCTATCTCGCCGGGTCACCGCAGGAACGGGCCGCCGTGATCCGACAGCTGGCGGGACGCGATCTGCCGTCGGTTGAGGCGGCATCCGGCCCCTACATCCCCGACGTCGAATGGATGATCCCGGCGCGGCAACTCTGCCGGCTGGCCAACGCGGTAGCCGATACCGACGTCTTCGCGATCAACCCCGGGCCAATCCGCCCCAAGATATGGCAGAGCGTCGCTTACAAGGGCGGCAGCGAGACGGGTGTTCTGAACCTGACCGCCGCCCTGACCGGCCGTGATGGCCGCCGTCACTGCCTGTCGGTCACCCTCAACGACGGCGAGGCGATCGACGAGGCAACAGCCGCCGGGCTGTTCGCCAGAGCGGCCGGCCAACTCGCCGCTGCGAAGTGACCCATCACCCCCTGTCGAGTCCCATCTGCCAGAAGGCCGCCTCGAGCCGACAGGCCTGGGCAAACAGGTTACGGAGTTGGCGAAAGCGCGCCTCTCCAACCTCGCCGCCAGCCAGCGCATCGAGATGAGCGACGGTCGCCGCCCCGACCGACTGGTAGCCCTCGCCGGAATATTCAGCGATCCACGGCGCGTAAGGGTTCTCGGCCGACAGCGCGCCGGGAATGCCGGCGAGACGCTTGCCGATCACCGCGTAGCCGATCATGCAGGGGGCGAGCGCCACGTGAAGGTCGAGCAGGTCGCCGCGCACCCCCCAGTCGAGCACGAAGCGGGTATAGGCCGTGGTCGGCATATCCTCGTCAGCCGTCTCGAGATCGGCCGCCGCAAGGCCCCAGCCGGCGCAGTATTTTACGTGCAGCGCCATCTCGCCGTCGAGAATCGCCCTGAGCCCGTCGAGGCCGTAGCGCATTTCCTCCATCGTCCGGCCCTTGTAGGCGGCGAGCGCGTAGGCGCGGGCGAACTGGATCAGGAACAGATAGTCCTGGACGAGGTAGTGGCGAAAAGCCGCCTCCGGCAGCGTACCGGCCGCCATCTTCTCCACGAAGGGATGGTCGACATAGGCGCGCCAGTCGTCGGCGCAAGCTTCGAGGAGACGGTCGAACAGGGTCATCCGTTCTCTCCCCGTGCCCAGGCGGCCTTGGTCTCGGCCTTGAACGCCTCGAAACGGCCGGCCTCGATGGCATCGCGGATGCCCTGCATCAGCGACTGGTAGTAGGCGACGTTGACCCAGGTGAGCAACATGGCGCCCAGCGTCTCGTCGGTGCGGACGAGATGGTGAATGTAGGCGCGTGAGTAGTCGCGGGCCGCCGGGCAATCCGAGGTCGGGTCGATCGGCCGGGAATCATCCATGTGGCGGGCATTCTTGAAGTTGAGCTTGCCGAAGCGGGTATAGGCAAGGCCATGGCGGCCGGCCCGCGTCGGCATGACGCAGTCGAACTGATCGATACCACGCGCCACACTCTCGATGATGTCGTCGGGCGTGCCGACGCCCATCAAGTAGCGAGGTTTGTCGCGCGGCAGAATCGGATCGACGACATCGATCATCGCAAGCATCACCGCCTGCGGCTCGCCGACGGCGAGGCCACCCACCGAATAGCCCTCGAAGGGGATGGCGGAGAGTTCGCGAGCGCTCACCTCTCTGAGGGCCGGCACATCGCCGCCCTGCACGATACCGTAAAGCCCCTGCCCCTTTTCAGGTCCCCCCATCGTCTCGAACTGCTGGCGCGATCGCTCGGCCCAGCGCAGCGACAACCGCATGCCACGCTCGACCTCCTTGGGCTCGGCCGGCAGGCGCACGCACTCGTCGAGCTGCATCTGGATGTCGGAACCGAGAAGCCCCTGAATCTCGATGGACCGCTCCGGCGTCAGCTCGTGCCGGCTGCCGTCGATATGGCTTTGAAAGGTAACGCCGCGCTCGTCCATCTTCCGCAGCTTGGCGAGCGACATCACCTGGAAACCGCCGCTATCGGTCAGGATGGTCCCGCCCCAGGTCGAAAACTTATGGAGACCACCGAGCGCCGCCACTCGCTCGGCACCGGGCCTCAGCATCAGATGGTAGGTGTTGCCAAGAATGACGTCGGCGCCAGTCGCCTTCACGTCGTCCATGAACATCGCCTTCACCGTGCCGAGCGTGCCGACCGGCATGAAGGCCGGCGTGCGGACGACACCGTGCGGCGTGACGATCTCGCCGCGGCGCGCCCGACCGTCGGTCGCAAGGAGGCGGAAGGAGAAGGGCTTGGTCATCGGCTGTGCTTTCCGGCGGGAGGGCGGCGATACCTTCATTCAGGTGGGATCGCCGCCCGCAATAGCGAAAAACGCCGCCGGCAACAACGGCTGTCAGCTTCTGAGCAGCCGGTAGATGGCCGGAATGACCAGCACGGTGAGCAGCGTCGATGACGCGAGACCGAACAGCAGCGAGATGGCCAGCCCCTGGAAGATCGGGTCGGTCAGGATCACCGCAGCGCCGATCATGGCGGCGAGCGCCGTCAGCAGGATCGGCTTGAAGCGGATCGAACCGGCCTCGATCAGGATGTCGGCCAGCGGCCGCCGAACGGTGCGGGCCATCGGTTCGCGCGGCTGAGGATCGTCGCCCCCCTCCTCGTCCTCGCCAGCCGGCTCCTCGTAGACCACCATCTCTCGCGGTGCGTGGCGGATGAAATCGACCAGCAGGATCGAGTTGCGCACGATGATCCCGGCCAGCGCGATGAAGCCGATCATCGACGTCGCGGTGAACGGCGCATGGAACAGCCAGTGCCCGCCGAGGATGCCGATGAAGGTGAGCGGAATCGGCGTCAGGATGACCAGAGGCAACTTGAACGAGCCAAACTGCGCCACGACCAGGATATAGATACCGAGGATGGCGATGGCGAAGGCGGCCCCCATATCGCGGAAGGTCACCCAGGTCACCTCCCACTCGCCGTCCCAGAGCAGCGTCGGGTGGCTCTCGTCGGACGGCTGGCCATGCAGGGCGATCACCGGCTTTTCGAGGCCCGTCCAGTCCTGTCGATCGACCGCCGCCTGAACGGCCAGCATGCCGTAGAGCGGCGCCTCGAAGGCACCGGCAAGCTCGGCCGTCACCATCTCGGCAAAGCGGCCGTTGTGGCGGAAAATCGGGAAGGACGCCGTTTCCTCGGCCACCCGCACCACATCGCCAAGTTCGACGACGCCGCGGTCGCCGGGCAGCACATTGGCGGGAATGGGCGTGGTCAACGCCGTCTCATCGAGCACCTTGTCGCCCTTCGGCCGCTCGATGACAATCGGGATGGCCGCCCGGCCACCGCCGCGCTGCGAATAGCCAACCGTCGACGAGCCGCCCAGGATGGCCAGCGTGTCGAATACGTCGCTCTCCTCGACGTGGAAGAAGTCGAGATCGTCGGTGGAGATCGTGGTCCTAAGGCGCCGAGCCGGCGCACCGAAGGAGTTGTCGACATCGACAATGAAGGGCACTTCGCGAAAGGCCGCCTCCACCTTCTCCGCCGTCCGGCGGCGCGTATCTGCGTCGGGCCCGTATATCTCGGCGAGCAACGTCGCCATCACCGGCGGCCCCGGCGGTGGCTCGATCACCTTGATCGACGTACCGGCCGGCACCGGCAGTGCCCTGATGCGTGTGCGAAGATCGAGGGCGATATCGTGCGAGGCCCTGTCACGGTCGCCCTTGGGGGTCAGGTTGACCTGCACGTCGCCAAGCTGCGGCTCGCTGCGCAGGTAGGAGTGGCGCACCAAGCCGTTGAAGTTGAACGGTGCCGCGGCAGCGGCGTGCGTCTGGACGGATATCACTTCTGGCAAGTCGAGTGCCGTCTTGGCCACGGCCTGAGCCACGGCGTCGGTCGCCTCCACCGAGGACCCTTCCGGCAGATCGATCGTAACGGCGAGTTCCGCCTTGTTGTCGAAGGGCAGCAGCTTCACCGTGACATGCTGGGTATAGAACAGCGTCAGCGAGGCCAGCGTCAGCACGCCGACGGCAAGCAGGAAGGCAAGGCTTCTCCCCTTGCTCGCCAGGATCGGCCGCGCCACGGAGGCATAGGCACGCCCCAGCACGCCGCCGGCACCCTCACCCTCATCGTGATGAAGCACGGGGCCGTTGCCGGCCACCTTCACCATCAGCCAGGGCGTGACGATCACCGCCACAAAGAACGAAAAGATCATCGCCGCCGACGCATTGGCCGGGATCGGGCTCATGTAGGGCCCCATCATGCCGGAGACGAACAGCATCGGCAGCAGCGCCGCCACAACGGTAAGCGTGGCGACGATGGTCGGATTGCCAACCTCGGCAACCGCGGCGACCGCCCCCTCGCGCCGATCGCGGCCGCCGCCCATCCCCCAGTGGCGGGCGATGTTCTCGATGACGACGATGGCGTCGTCGACCAGAATGCCGATGGAGAAGATCAGAGCGAAAAGCGACACGCGGTTGAGCGTGTAACCCATCACCTTGGCGGCAAACAGCGTCAACAGGATGGTGACCGGGATGACGACGGCCACCACGATCGCTTCGCGGAAGCCGATCGCCACCCAGACAAGGGCGATGATCGACAGCGTGGCAAGGCCCAGGTGAAACAGCAGCTCGTTGGCCTTCTCGTTGGCCGTCTCGCCATAGTCGCGCGTCACATCGACGGTGAGGCTATCGGGAATCAGAGTGCCCTGAAGGCTCTCGACACGCGCGAGGATGTCGTGAGCGACGGTCACCGCGTTGGCGCCGGCCCGCTTGGCGACGGCCAGCGTCACCGCCGGCAACCGCTCGACAGAACCGTCCGCCATCTTGCGAACGGTGGAAACGTAGAGGTCGGCGGTATCCTGGACGAAGGACACGTCGGCGACGTCCCGCACGTAGACAGGCCGGCTGTCGCGGGTCGTCACCAAGAGGTTGGCGATCTCGGCCGGCGATTGCAGCGTCTCGCCGGCCACCACCTGGATCTCCTCGCCGCCGTTCCGCACGGTGCCGGCGGGAAACGACCTGTTGGCGGCGGTGACCTTGGCCGACAGCTGTTGCAGCGTCACGCCATAGAGGGCGAGCCGGTCGGGGTCGGGTGCGACGCGGATGGCGTCCCCCGTTTCGCCGACCAGATAGCTGAGGCCGACGTCGTCGACCTTGGCGATCTCGCTCCGGAGTTCGCGGGCGACGCGGGTGAGATCGGCAGCCGTAACCGAGGCAGCGGCTTCGGGCTTCGGCGACAGCGTCAGCGTGACGATGGCGACGTCGTCGATGCCGCGGCCAACGATTCTCGGTTCGGCGATGCCGACCGGGATACGGTCAAGGTTGGCGTTGATCCTGTCGTGGATGCGCAACACCGCCAAGTCGGCCGAGGTGCCGACCAGGAAGCGGGCGGTAACCAGCACCTGTTCGTCGTAGGTCTGCGAGTAGACGTGCTCGACGCCGTTGATGGCCTTGACGATGGTCTCGAGCGGCTCGGTGATCAGCTTTTCAGCATCCTCGGCCTTCAGGCCTGGTGCTGAAACATGAATATCGACCATTGGCACCGAGATCTGCGGCTCCTCCTCGCGCGGCAGGGTGACGAGCGCGACAAGGCCGACAGCGAACGCCGCCAGCAGGAACAGGGGTGTCAGCGCCGAGCCGATGAAGGCGCGGGTGAGATGGCCGGCGATGCCGAGCTTCATGGCAGCACCACCGCGTCGCCGACGGCAAGGCCGGACAGGATTTCAACATCATCGCCCTGTCGCTCGCCGAGCACCACCGTACGGTCGGCCTCTCCGCCGGTCGCAGCGACGCGGAGAACGTCGATGCCCGACCGGGTGGTGACGGCGACCATCGGAACCAGAACCGCCTGCCGCGTGCCGACGGGCACGCGCACCAGGAGACGGGCGTCGACGAAATCGGTCGGCAGGCCCGGCACCTCGACGTCGGCGGTGACGCGGCCAGCCTCGATCTGCGGATAGATCTTGGCGAGCCGCCCCTCCAGGGCGCCGGCTGCCGTCTCCACGGCAAGCGGTGTGCCCTCTTCGAGCAGCGCGGCGTGCCGTTCGGGAATGGAAAGGCGCAGGAAAAAGCCACCGCCGCCCAGCGTCGCCACCGTCTCGCCGGCCATCACGACCGACCCCTTGGTGACCGGCACGATCAGGACCTTGCCATCGTCAGGGGCGAGCACGTCGCCCTCGGCACCCTGCTGGATCACCACCTGCCGCTGTGCCTCCGTGGCCGCGATCTGGTTTCGGAACACGTCGACCTGGGTCCGCAGTTGATCCAGCCGCTGGCTGGTTGCAACGCCCTTGTCGACCAGGGTCTGGCCACGCACGAGTTCCGACTCGGCGTTCTGCATCTGGGCCGCCAGCGCCTTCAGCTGGGAATCGAGCGCCGACACCTGGAAGTCGATCTTGTCGTCGCGCACGGTGGCAATGTGCTGGCCGGCCTTGACGGTATCGCCCTCGGAAACGTCGAGCGACACCAGCGTGCCGCCGACGCGGGCGCGAGCGGCCAGGCTATCGCGCGCCTCGACCCGGCCATAGACCGCCTTCCACTCCGGAACGGCAACCGGCCGGATGATGACGGTGCCGGCGACGGCGGTGCCGACAAGACCGAACGATACGAGTCCAGCAAGGAAAAGGCGCATCTCGACCTCCTGGTCAGAAGGCGGTGCCGGGCTTGACACCCAGCTTGCGGAAGACGATCGCCGCCGGACAGAAGCCAGTGAAGGCCGACTGGAGGAGGTTGAGGCCGACGAACGCCGTCAGCCAAACGAAATACGGCGAGACGAAATAGGTCAGCAGCAGTGAGGCAAGCAGCACGCTGCCGGCAAAGGCGAGAACGACACGATCAAGGGTCATCGGACATCTCCGTTTTTGAACGTATATTATAATATACTCATATATAGAAAACCGCAAGACGCGCAAGTGCTCCCGTGCCCTTCAAACAAATGGCGCCCGACCAAGCGTGGTTGAACCGCGCTCGGCAGACCGAAGGCTGGAGCATCGCCAGGGTCCTGTCAATCAGACCACCGGCGAAGAAAATGGAATTTGTATAGTAATTTCATCAAGATATGTGGACACCCCCTTCCCTAGAAACCACTTGAGCGTGACCAACCGGAACGCGCGCATGGTCGCTTTTCAACGAGCTTTGGTGATAGCCTCCGTCCCGAATCTCGGAGAGGAACGCATGGTCATAGCCTTCGACATCGGCGGCACGAAAATCGCGGCGGCGCGGGTCGGCGCCGACCTGACGGCCAGCGAAATCGGCCGCCTGCCGACGCCCGCTCGCGACTACGACGCCTTCTGCGCCGCCATCGGTGAACTCGCCGGGCCAGGCGACGAGCCGATCGGCATCTCGATCGCCGGTGTGGTCGATCCCCGCGACGGCCGGCTCGTTGTCGCCAACATTCCCTGCGCCGACGGAAAGCCGCTCGCCACCGACCTTGCGGCTCGTCTCGGCCGCCGTGTGCGCGTGCTCAACGACGCCAAGGCGTTTGCCCTGGCGGAAGCCGCCGTCGGCTCAGGCAAGGGGCATTCGTCCGTCTTCGCGGTGATCATCGGTACCGGCGTCGGTGGCGCCTTCGTGCTGAACGGCCGGCTCGTCATGGGCTCGACCGGCAGTGCCGGCGAATGGGGCCATGGCCCGGCGGCGGCCACTCGTACCGGCGCCGCCCTGCCGATCGTCCGCTGCGGCTGCGGCCAGACCGGCTGCGTCGATACGATTGGCGGGGCGCGCGGCCTCGAACGCCTGCATCGCCACCTTTCCGGCATCGAGGCGGACAGTCCGGCCATCCTCGCCGCCTGGCAGACGGGCGAGCCGGACGCCGTCCGTACCCTCGACGTCTATCTCGATGTGGTCGGTGGCGCGCTCGCCAATGCCGTCAATATTCTCGATCCCGACATCGTGCCGATCGGTGGCGGCCTTGCCCGCAATCCGGCGCTCATCGCCGCCATCGACGCCGAAGTGCGCGCCCGAACGCTCGGCCGTCGGGAGACGACGCTATGTGTGCCGACCGAAACCGGGCCTGAGAAAGGGCTCGTGGGCGCCGCGCTGCACGTTCTGGAGACATCTCCGTCATGACCGTCCGCCTCGAAGTCTGCATCGATGACGTCGCCGGCCTTAACGCCAGCGCCATCGGGGGCGCCGATCGCGTCGAACTCTGCTCGGCGCTCGATCTGGGCGGTCTTTCCCCCTCGCCCGGATTGATCGCCGCGGCGGCAAAATCGTCCGTGCCGGTCCGCGCCATGATTCGACCGCGCGCCGGCGATTTTCATTTCACCGAAGCGGAGGTGGGCGTCATGCTCGCCGATATCGCGGCAGTGCGGGCGGCAGGCCTTGCCGGCGTCGTGCTTGGCGCGATGACGGCGCGAAATGAGCTTGATCGGCCCATTCTGATGCGACTTGTCGCGGCGGCCGGCGGCCTCGGCAAGACGCTGCATCGCGCCATCGACCTGCTGCCCGATCCGGTCGCCGCCGTCGACCTCGCCGTCGACCTTGGCTTTGACTGCATCCTGACGTCCGGCGGCGCACTCACCGCCGAGGCTGGCGCCGCCGCCATCGCCGCCATGGTGGAACGTGCCGCCGGCCGCATCGACATCATGGCCGGCAGCGGCGTCCGACCGGAGAACGCGGCGGCGATTGGCAGCGCCACCGGCGCCGACTGGCTGCATTCCTCCTGCACCCGCGCCGAGGCCAATGGAGGCGACATCCGCCGCTTCGGCTTCGGGCCGGCCGAGCGCCGCTTTACCGACCCCGATCGCATCCGGACGCTGAAGGCGGCCGCTATCCCTGGAGAGCCGTCTTGAACGTCAGCGACAACATCAGGGGCGCCATACTCGCCGTCTGTGCCTTCGGCATCTTCTCGGTCGCCGACACCATCGTCAAATACGAGAGCCAGTTCCTGCCGGTTGCCGCCGTGACGGCGATGATCACCGGGGCGGCAACACTGTTCATCGCGCTCTATGCCGTCCTGAAAGGCCGGGGACGAGCGCTCGTGCCGGCAACGCCGGTCTTTACGCTCGGCCGCGGCGCCCTGCTCGCCAGCGAAACGGCGATCATTTACTACGCCTTCTCGGCTATCCCGCTCGCCGACGTCTACGTTCTCACCTTCCTTACGCCGATTTTCGTATCGATCATCGCCATTGCCTTCCTCGGCGAACGT
>Ga0316613_10003021_pt1 | contig 10599 bp, 7 predicted proteins | sample OWC_soil_day10_C_2_FD_207647 | JGI IMG/M metagenome (GOLD analysis project Ga0316613, IMG submission 207647) | Wetland soil microbial communities from Old Woman Creek delta, Ohio, United States - OWC_soil_day10_CT_b | ecosystem: Environmental > Terrestrial > Soil > Wetlands | place: USA: Ohio... | reverse complement strand
CCTCACTCGTTTATCCGCGTTCAGAAAATAATCCTCAGGATGTAAAGGCTCAGGAAATTGCAGATTTGTTTTATTGGAGAAGTTTCATGGATCCTTGCGTTAAGGGCTCGTTTCCCGAAGAGTTAGTAGAGCTACTGAAAAAGGAAAATTGTATGTTTGATTATACCGATGAGGAATTACAAATTATTAGAGAAAATATAATAGATATTCTTGGCATGAACTACTATCAACCATTAAGAGTCATGGCGCAAAAATATAGTTGGCAGGTTAATATACCGTTTCATCCTAACAAGTATTTTGAAGAATACAATATGCCAGGCAAAAAAGTGAATCCTTGGAGAGGGTGGGAAATATATCCTAGAGGACTGTATGATATCGCCATGCGTATAAAAAATGAATATGGCAACATTCCCTGGATGGTATTAGAAAATGGTATGGGTGTAGAAAACGAAGACCAACATAAGGATTCTACGGGCAGAATTCAGGATGATTATCGCATTGAATTTATGAGTGAGCATTTAGCGTATCTATTGAAGAGTATTGAAGAAGGTTGCAATTGCCAAGGGTACTTAGTATGGAATTTTATCGATAATATTTCTCCTGTAAATTCATTGAAGAATAGGTATGGTCTTGTGGAATTAGATCTTTCTGATAACATGGCAAGGAAGATGAAAAAATCAGGATTTTGGTTCAAAGATTTGCATGATACTAGGCAATTCCAGGCAGAAAAAATCGAAAAAGAGTATAAGTAATTCTGTGTCAAGAATTAGAGGAGGGAAATTTACATGTCAGCACAAAGTATTACTGAAAGGTTGGAAGTTGTATTGCTCCCTATTGCCGCAAAAATATCCAGTAATAGATATCTTTTAGCGATGAGAGATGCCTTTTCCATTATTTTGGCATTTGTCCTTGTCGGATCATTTTTTGGAGTTTTAAACTGGGTTATTCTAGATCCCTTTGGTACAGTGATGGGACCTAATGGTATGAATTTAGGCCATCTATTTACAGGGTTGTCAGGAGATGCTTATAAAAATTCTGGATTTGTTTCTGCGATCACAAACATTCAATATGTAGGGAATCAAGTCGTAACGGCTTCTTTTGGAATATTCGCCCTGCTCCTTACCATTTCTTTTGGTTATCGTCTTGGAGATATATGGAAGACGGATAAGCTAATTTCTGCAATGGCAGCATTAGTATCATTCATTATTTTAGTTCCCCAGTCTTTTAAACAGTTGATTGATCCCAAAGGGACGGAGACCATTATAGTAAATGGTGCGATTAAACTTGCTTCCTTCGGTACAAATGCAGTAATGAGTGCATTATTAATCACTACAGTTGTAGTGTGGATTTTTTCCAGGCTAACACATAATAAAAAGCTTCTAATAACAATGCCAGAAAGTGTTCCTGAATCTGTTTCAAGGTCATTTCAGGCATTGGTACCTATAATGATTACGCTATTATTTGTAGCATTGATTGCTTCCGTATTGCATTGGCTAGAACAGCCGGCATTAAACGACTTGCTTTATGCAATTATACAAGCTCCATTACTAGGATTTTCACAAGGTATTGGATTCGCGGTACTATATCAGTTCATAGCTTGGTTTTTCTGGTGGTTTGGTATACACGGACACAATGTTACGGCTGTAATACAAAATTCAGTTTATTTTCCGGCTCAATTGGCTAATCAGGACGGATCTGCATCTTATATTTTTTCAAACGGATTTTTTGAAGCAGGATTAATGCATATTATGGGACTCGCTATAGCCATATTACTTTTCTCTAAGAGGGATGACTGGAGAGCTGTAGTAAAAGTTGGGCTTCCGTCAATGATCTTTAATATTCAAGAACCACTGGCTTTTGGGATTCCAATAGTATTGAATCCGCTTTTCCTTATACCTTATGTCTTGGTACCCATTATTAATACTTTTATAGGATGGCTTGCCATTTCTGTACATTTAGTACCAGTATTTAAATTTGTTGTTCCCTGGACAATGCCACTGTTTTTCGGTGGAATGATTGGGACAGGTTCCCTGAGCGGTGGTTTATTGCAAGTAGTATTTTTACTGGTAGATATTATGTGTTATGCGCCCTTTGTCATAATAGGAAACAAGCTTAAAGCAGATAACGATTCTACTGTAAAAACATCTTTAGGAGCTTAATAGTGGAGTCCTAGCTAAAAATTTATAATGAAAATAATCAGTATTCATTTTTTGAATGCTGATTATTTTTTTTAGGAGCAATGTATCTAATAAAATGAGAACCAATCTATAAAGAAAGGATTTAGGTAGAAACTAACTTAGAAAAAATATTTGGTAGGAAGATACTTGGTAATCACATTGGAGAATAGGTGGGATCTATTCAGTCATGATAAAATGGTACTAGTATGGTCTTAACCTCGGATGAATATCAATTTAAGGATAGCGAACTAATTGGGATTCTTATATCTACGGTGGTAAAACATATTGAGATACCAAGAGTGATGGTCGTAATGACTATTTGTAGGTAATCAAATCTTGCGCACAAAAATTAACAAGGGGTGTATTATGGACGGATATTTGAAAATTGCGGTTATCGAAAATGAATTTGAGGCGCAGTTACTTCAGTCTATTTTGGATGACCGAGGTATAGCGTATTATGTAAGATCTTATTACGATATCGCTTATGATGGGCTATTTCAGAAAAGTAAGGGCTGGGGAGCGGTCTTTGCGCCTAAGGAATATGAAAAATTAATAGTAGAGACTCTCGAAGAAATTCGCATTCAATCTGTAGTGGGTTAAAAATTAAGGCTAAGTAAATAGAAAACGTGTTGTCGAATAATAGGAAAAAATTATTTAGAGCTAAGATGTGACTTTTGAGAATTATGAAGTAAATTTTCGCTCATCGAGCTGATTGTTTCTAATACTTTAAATATCGTCAATACAGACTGGTTATCACGTGTAGAGGACTCTACAATATCAGTAAAGAAAGTTTGCGTAGCTGCAGTTTCTTGAGATACTTTTGTTAGTTCAGGTATGATTTGAGTAATAACTGTCTGTACTTCCTGTATTGCTCTTTGAATTGTTTCAGTAGATGTACTGCTTTCTTTAGCCAACTTTCCTACTTCATTCGCAACTACTGCAAAACCCCGTCCATGCTCGCCAACACGGGCTGCTTCGATGCTGGCATTTAAAGCCAATAAATTGGTTTGTGTAGAAATATTTTTTATAGTGCTTACGATATTTTTGATGCCTTGGGTAGAGGAAGTCAAGGTATCAGATAAATCTGTTACTTGTTCTATGCGTTTAGTATGCTGGGTAAGTTGTTCTTGAAGTTTGGGAAATTGTTCTACATTGATTTCAAGTGACTTACATAGCTGAGATGCGATAGAAGAGATTTCTTGCAGTTTCTGTGTTAATTCATGAATATTGTCCGAGAGTTGTGCAGAAAATTGATTTTGATCAAATAACGTAGCCCACTCTTTTAAGAGACATGCTGAAGGAACATCGAGAGTTCTTTTTGCACCAATAATAATTGCATCCTCGCGAATATATCTTTTAAAACGTTGATATACGGGGCCTGCGGGACCGATAGAGTTAAAAACGCCGATAATATACTTAGCGGTTTTTAACATAGCAATACTCTCGGCTTCAGTCAAAATGCTAGTGTCTATGTAATCAAAATGGACATGGTTGATATTGTATTTAGAACAATAATCTACTAGTGTACGTGCATAGTTTGCTGAGTCGTTTAAGACAAATACCTTTTCCCCCATTGGAATACCAGCTATTTCGATAAAAAATTCGGCTGTAGGAATTAAGTCAATGCCAATGATCTTTTCCATGGGGACTGTCTTAGCTGTTTCGTTTTTCCGAGTAGATATACAGACAAATACATCTGCACTAGAGTGAGGAGGCAATTGACTAGCTGGAATAGCTTGTCCGATAATTTTGGTACCAAGTACATTTAGGATTGATTCCAATACTTCTGCAGCGACAGGTAAAGTACGGGCAGTCGCGATAAGTTTGATTGGGCTGTTCATGGATAGTTACCTCACAATATCTTTATTCTAATTTATCAGTTAGCTTCAAAGCTAAATATCAATAAATTGGATAAACAACTAGTTTAAGTTTAATGTTAAAGTTTAAATATTGGAAATATTTAAATTCTATCGTATCATAAGTAAAAACTATTATTCTTTTTAAAAATAGATAAAAGCAACGATGCCTAAAAATCTCGAAGGTCATTTCTTTTCTAAAAAAGTATCTACTTTTGGATAATGAAATATGTTATTCTTTTCTTAAAGAATACAATAGCTTGGGAAGGAGTAAGGCATGGAATTAAGAAAGTTGGAGTATTTTGAGGCAGTAAGCCGATTGAAGAGCTTTACGAAGGCGGCAGAGGAACTTCATGTTGCACAACCTTCTATTACCGCTTCCATATTAAAACTAGAAGAGGAATTAGGTGTTTCTTTATTAGATAGAAATCAGCGATCAGTTGCTGTTACTCGTGAAGGCGTGTTATTTTTAGAGCGGATAAAGATTATACTAAATAATGTAGATAATGTTTTGCATGAAATGCATGATCTCGGCTCTAAAGCTAATCGAACGCTTAGATTGGCCATTCCTACTTCTCTTGGGTCCTGGATGTTTCCCATTATATTTTCAAAATATGGCCCCCAACACCCTAATGTCATCCTCGATATTCTTGAGAGGGGGGTACAAACCATCATTGATAGTGTTACAGATCAAACGATGGAGTTGGGTTTTATTGTATTATCCGATCCCGCGCCGTCTTACATGACCTTGCCCTTTTCTCAAGGAGAATTTATGGTGATCCTTTCAGTAGGACATCCTTTATGTAGTTATGATAAAATCCCCTTTGCCAAACTAAAAGGTGAAAGATTTATTCTATGTTCCGGCGGTAGCTACATAAGGAAAAAAGTGATGGCCGAATGTGAGAAATTTCAATTTACCCCCAATATAGTTTTTACTCCACTCCAAGTTGCAACTGCATTTAATATGGTTGCGAGTGGGGAAGGAATATCCTTTGTTCTTGGTGACGCCATTGCCATTATTAAAGACAATCCTCATATCTCGATAAAACCTTTAGCAGAGCCCCTTAAATTCGAGACTGGTTTTATATGGGCGAAGGATCGGTATTTATCGACTGTAGCCCGTGAATTTATTACTTTTATGCAGGAAAATAGATTAAAGACAAAGCAATAGTTAATAAAAGAACAGCTGATAAGATTCACTTTTTATCAGCTGTTCTTTTGTTGTGAACAAATACGTTTTATAAAGTAAAACTATCACATGATAGAAATGATGTATTTCACGAAATATTCATAAAACTATATAATGGCAATGAGGTTTGAAAGTGATGAGATATATATGCGGATTCTTAGGGAGGGATGTTTTTAGTTTTTTGAAAAATATAGAAAAAGGAGTAGTGATATGCTAGAAATTTGTATTGCAGCCATAGTAATTTGGGGGATTAGCTATTTAGTTATAAAGAATTATAAACCGCAAACTGTTATTTTTTTTGGCGGGATGATCCTCTTTGCCTGTGCAGTTATACTAGGAAAACCAATTATTGATGCGAAGCAAAGTATGGGAAATACTTGGTTTGATATTTTTAAAGTGGTTGAAAATATGTTTAGTACTCGGGTGGCAGGACTAGGATTAATGATTATGTCTGTAGCCGGCTTTGTTCGCTATATGGATCATATTGGAGCAAGCAAGGCCTTTGTAAGTATAGGGGTAAAACCATTACATTATGTGAAGTCGCCTTATTTAGTATTAGCCCTTGGTTATCTAATTGGGCAATTGATGAAAATGGCCATTACCAGTGCTGCAGGCTTAGGAATGTTGTTAATGGCAACCATGTTTCCGATCCTAACAGCTTTCGGTGTCAGTCGTGCTGCAGCGGCGGCCATTATTGTAACTTCTTCCTGTATAGATTTAGGTCCGGCAGCTGCTACTTCAAACCTGATTGCTAAGACTGCAGGAATTGATGTGGTTACCTATTTCGTTCATTATCAGCTTGTTATTGCAATTATTGTCATGGTAACAGTAGCCATCCTACATTTTTTTGTGCAAAAGTGGTTTGATAAAAAAGAAAATAATATGACTGCACGTGCTGAGCTAGCAGCCACAGTTAAAGATGAGGAAAGGTCACCTGCGATATATGCTCTATTACCAGTGATTCCGCTTTTAATGATCTTTATTTTTAGTCCTATTGTTGGTTCTAAGATTAAGATGAGCTTAGTTAGTGCCATGTTCTTTGGAATTTTTGTGAGCTTATTGTTTGAATATATTCGTCATCGGGATGGGAAAAAGGTTTTTAAAAGTATCCAGCATTTTTTTGATGGCATGGGAGGAGCCTTTGCCAGTATTGTAACCTTAGTAGTTGCCGGGGAAACATTGGCGAACGGTCTGATCGCTATAGGTGCCGTAGATATTGTCCTAAATGCATCCAAAATGGCTGGCTTTGGTGCTGACGCAATGACAATTCTATTACAGGTTGTTATTACAGGTGCGACGTTAGTTACAGGATCCGGTGATGCCTCTATGTTTTCCTTCGTGGGACTAGCACCTGTGATTGCAAAACAATATAATATGGACCCTGTACATCTACTTTTACCGATGCAGTTTGCAGCGACTCTTGCCCGGGCCGTTTCTCCTATCTCAGCGGTGTGTATTGCGGTAGCAGGGATCGCAGCCATATCACCAGTGGAAGTTGCCAAAAGGACAGCCATTCCCATGGCCGGTGCCATGATCGTGACAACCATTGTTACACTGATCTTATTTTAAATACAGCTACATATGATGAAATATCAATAGGAGGAAATCATGGAAGAGTATAGTTTTCAATTATCCAGATACATAACGGAGTTAGAGCAGATTGTAAATATAGATAGCGGCTCACAAGACGTAGAGGGTATAGCAAAAGTGGCTGAGTTCTTTAATCAAAAGTTTTTAAAACTTGGTTGGAAGGTTGCCTTACATAATTTTGATCCTTTAGCAGGCCCTTGCTTAGAGATTACCAATAGTGAAAAGGATCATTACGACATTTTAGTTATGGGACATATGGATACTGTGTTTAAAAAAGGTACAGCAGCACAAAGACCTTTTGTCATCAAAAATGGTAAAGGCTATGGTCCTGGTATTGTTGACTGTAAGGCTGGACTATTATCCACCTATTATGCCCTAAGTACCCTTCAACAGGAGGGAGAATTAGAAAATGCATCTATTTGTGTTGCCTTTAACTGTGATGAGGAAATCAGTTCTCAATATTCACGTTCCTGGTTGGAGGCCCTTTCTAAGAAAAGTGATTACGTTCTAGTTGTAGAAGCAGCTAGAGCTAGTGGTAATTTAGTGAATAAACGTAAGGGCGTAGGGCGCTATAAAATTGAGATCAATGGAGTGGCGGCTCACTCAGGAGTTGATCATGAAAAAGGCCGTAGTGCAGTTGAAGAGCTAGCCCATTGGATATTGGCTCTCCACGGCAAGACCAATTATGAAACAGGAACGACAGTTAATGTTGGTGTCGTATCTGCAGGAACAGCAGTAAATGTAGTTGCTGAACAAGCAAAGGCAGAAGTGGACATAAGGGTATATGATGTGGCCGAAGGAGAAGCTATTGACCGGTTGCTAAAAGAACTAGCAGCCAAGCCCAAAGTAGCAGGGGTCACAGTAACCGTTACAGGGGGCATGACCCGTCCGCCGATGATTCCCTCTACAGAAACCTTGAAATTATGCAAAGCGGTAGATGAGATTGGTTTGAAAAGTAACATTGAATTTGGCTGGACGGCTACAGGTGGAGGATCGGATGGAAGCTTTGCAGCGATATTAGGGATTCCAACCATTGATGGACTTGGCCCTGTAGGGGGAGGTGCTCACGGGCCCAATGAGTATCTTGTAGTTGACTCTGTTGAGCCGCGTTTTCACCTCTTAAGGAAGATTATTCAGCATATAGTGAAAAGTAAGGGATAGGAGGAAGGAACTATGGGAGGATATTGTAAGACGTTTTTTTCAGTATGGGTATTAGTCTGCTTTATGTTTTTGGCACCTAATGCGCAAGGGATGTCCACCTTTATTCCAGGTGCTCACGATGTAGAAGTAGCGCAATATGATGACTTGACAACCAATCACCCTGAAATCAATAAAGCTTTCTTAGGATCCTTGAGGGGAGAAGGACGAAATTTTAGTGATTGGGACGAAAATGGTAAGTCCTCAAAACCGGCTTGGACGATTCCACAAGCTAAGGTGCCAGGGATACAAATCAATGGTATTTTTGGTGATTCTCATTTTGTTATTCGTATTCCTGATAATTGGAACGGTAAACTAGTTGTTGGCGCTCCTGGTGGTACAGGTAGTGAATTGTCGGCAGATTCAAGACTGAGTGACTTTATTCTCACCAAATTTGATGCCAATGGTGCCAGCTATGCCTATGCCTATACGGATAAGGGTGCGCGAGGCGAAATAATTCCTAGCCCTGATGGTAAAATCAGAAGAAATTGGAGAGCCAGAACGGCATTCTTGGCTCCCGAGGATTCCATTGAAAAATGGAATTCGCGAATGCGGGAATTAACAATAGCAACAAAAGAAGTCCTGGTAAAAATGAAAGGGAAAAAACCGATTCGTACTTATATTTCTGGGCAATCAAATGGTGGCTATGTAACTCGTTATGCTCTTGAAAACAGTGGTGAGTTGTATGATGGTGGAATCGACTGGGAAGGCGTGCTGTGGACGCCAGAAGTAAATAATATCAGTATTAAAGTCGATCAATATCACAATTGGAAGATAATACGAGATCCCAAAGCCAGTGCTGAAGAAAAAGCAGTAGCTCGTCAAAAATATGGCCTACCTCCAGCGTCAGATTTTCTCATGATTAACGAATATAAGGATGGGAAGGATCTCCTCCCTGATTCCCTACGAGTAAAATATGATCCTGGATATAAACATCGAGACTGGTGGGAATATGGAAAGTATCCAGAGGATTATGAAACATACAATTGGCATGAACGCCCAGCGTCTGTTAAGAAAAGTATAGAAAAATTTGCCCTTACAGGTAAAATTAAAAAACCAATGATTTCCTTGGCGGGAACCTGGGACGTACAGATCAATCCTATTTATAATGCCGTCGGTTACGACACAATGATCAAGGGTCAAGGGCAAGGGGGAAATCATCGTTTGTACCTTATTGAACATGCAAATCATACAGATGGAATTGTAGGTGACCCTAAGGTAGATTCTGGAAAACAGCTGCAAGCCATTCTGCCATACTCGCATCAAGCCTTTGATTTACTGGTAGATTGGGTAGAAAATGGCAATGAACCTCCAGCGAGTAAAACAATTGGAATGCCTCAAGAAAAAGGCAAAGTAATAGATATAAAAACAGATCAGGAAGTGGCCCCATATTAATAATATCCAATACAAAAGAAAAGGAGTCTAATGAATACAGACTCCTTTTTTCCTAACAAATATTTGCAAGAATATTTTGGATTTTCTGTTTGTCCTTAGTCCTACATGGGATGGGTATCAATCATACCACGACAAAGATAAAATAAGGGGAGAGAATATAATGAATAAAAAAATAGCAACCTGTTTGGCAGCATCTATGGTATTAAGTTTTGGTAGTACGGCATTTGCCGCACAAACAGCTTCAGATGAGACAGGCGAAATTGAGGCATTAAAAGCACGATTAACAAAGTTAGAAGGTAAAGAAAGTCGTCTTGAAAAAAAAGCAGATGCTGCTAAGGCGCAAAAAGAGGAGGAATTTCAATTTTCTGGTGACTATCGTTTTCGTTATTTGGACAAGCATGAAGGCGATACAGCAACATCACACCGTTGGCGTTTAGCTATGGATAAAAAGATCAGCGACAATATTGCTTTTAATGCTCGCTTTTTTGTAATGGATAATGCAGAGTTTGGCAACACGGTTGCTAAGACTTATGACTCTACCAAAGATACGAATCGTGCAGATATGAAGTTATCCAATGCCTCTGTTACAATGAAAAATGTTTTAGGCAATCCCAATGATGAGTTAACAGTTGGACGTTTTGGCCAAGGATTTTTATCAACAGGTTACTGGGCCTCAGAAGGAAGTTTTGGTGGACTAGACGGTGCTAAGTTTAGTACTACTATCGACAAAGGAGAAGTAACTGCTGGATTTGGTAATTGGGGGGGGGCAGTAAAGTCCAGCTCAAGTATAAAACTGGAAGAAATGTATTACATGAGTGCTAGTTACCCTATCGCCAAAGAGACAACTCTTTATGGTATGTACTTAAAAGAAACGGAAGGTTCTACAAATCCTGCAGATTTTGATGTAAGAGGGATCGGTTTCAAAACAAAACTTACGAAGGACTTTCGATTATATGGCGACTATACGAAAAATATAGCAAAATCAGACGGCGAGGGTATGTATGTAAGCCTTCGTTATAAACAAGCAAAGGATAATGTGCCAAAATCCTATGAAATTAGAGCAGATTATCGAAATGTCCAAGTAAATAATACTTATACTCCATTAATCTCTGCCGCTAATATTGATTTAGCAGAACTAAAAGGCTTTGCTATAAGCGGTCACTATGTATTTGCAAAAAATGCTCGCGTAGAACTT
>Ga0316613_10003020_pt1 | contig 10601 bp, 9 predicted proteins | sample OWC_soil_day10_C_2_FD_207647 | JGI IMG/M metagenome (GOLD analysis project Ga0316613, IMG submission 207647) | Wetland soil microbial communities from Old Woman Creek delta, Ohio, United States - OWC_soil_day10_CT_b | ecosystem: Environmental > Terrestrial > Soil > Wetlands | place: USA: Ohio... | reverse complement strand
CCGGATACGGTATGGTGACGCCTCTCGGCAAGAATACCGAAGAGACCTTTGAGAACGCCTCCCTCGGGAAATCGGGAATTGATTATATAACGAGGTTTGATGTTTCGGGCCTGCCGTGCGGGATTGGTGGGGAGGTTGATGACCGATGGCTTGAGACGGAAGGGGACGAAAAGTCCCGCTGGCTTCACACCTTTTCTTCTCGTGGTCTCAGGCTGATGGCGAAAGCCACTGTCGAGGCTGCTGATCAGGCCGGTCTCGACCGGGTAATAACGAGGGAGAGAATCGGCTGCGTTCTCGGATTTCACGCAGACAATCCTTCCGTGGACGACCTCGTATTGCTTCACAGGCATTATGACGGAAAGGCATGGGATAGCAGCGGACTTCTGTCCCTGGAAGGGTACGCATATCTGAACTTCCTCAGGAGGAAACCCGATGTTGCGGTCGCGATCCTGTCAAGGCTCTTTGGATGTGCGGGGCCGACTCTCTCTATTGCGTCCGCCTGTGCCGCAGGTTCTCAGGCCATTGGAGAGGCCTACCGGATGATTCAGAACGGGAAGGCCGATGTGATGATTGCAGGGGGATGCGATTCCCAGTTGAATTTTGTGGGCTTTGTCGGCTTCGTCCTCATTAAGGCTCTGGCGGAAAAATACAGCACTCCCCAAAAGGCGTCACGACCCTTTGACAGAAAGAGGAGCGGGTTTGTCATGTCAGAAGGAGCGGGCGCGGTCATCCTGGAGGAGCTGACCCATGCCAGATCACGCGGGGTTCCTATTCTCGGTGAAGTGCTGGGATATGGGGTCTCGGCTGACGCCTACCGCATCACCGATATGCATCCCAAGGGGCTCGGCGCTATACTGGCGTTGAAGGGAGCGATGGCAGATGCGTCACTCTCGCCCGATGACATTGACTATATCAATGCCCACGGGACCTCTACAGCGCAGAACGATCCTACCGAGACGATCGCGATCAAAGAGGTCTTCGGAGAACGGGCACGAGATATCCCTGTGAGCAGCAACAAGTCTATGCTCGGCCACACTATCGGGGCAGCCGGGGCAATAGAAGCTGTTCTGACGCTAGTGGGCATGAATCGTTCGATCATCCTTCCGACGATTAACTACGAGTTCCCCGATCCGAAATGCGACCTCGATTACGTCCCCAACGAGGCGCGAAGAAAGGAACACCGCAGGGCCCTGTCCAATTCCTTTGGATTCGGCGGCCAGAACGCATGTCTCTGTATCGGCAGGTACGAGGCGCGAGGTGAGCAACCTGCTGTTCCCCTGGAGAGCCATGCCGCATGAACGCGTGGTGATCACAGGGGCGGGGATTGTGTGTGCCCTCGGCAGTAGTCTACCATCCGTATGGGATGCACTCATCTCCGGAAGCCATGGAATCAGACCTATAGAAGGTTTTGATGCGCGCGGCTTCGCTTGCGATGTTGCCGCTCAGGTGAACGGTTCCCATCCGCATGCCCTGGGGATTGACCCCAGAGACACCCGCATCATGAATACCCATTCCTCCATGCTGATGAAGGCAGCACGAGATGCTTTCTTGGCGTCCGCTCTGGATGCGGCCCTGATCCCGAGGGAGTCCATCGCTTTTTTCGCAGGAATGGGAATGATTGATTACCGCGTAGAGGATCTTCTGCCTGCTGTTCTGAAGTCTCTCGACGTCCGGGGAGCGCTTGATTACGCTGCCTTTTATACCGAGGGGTACAGGGAGATCCATCCCCTGTGGCCTCTCTCGATGTTGAATAATATCAGCTTCTGTCAGGTAGCCATAGACCTGGACATCCAGGGAGAGAACACGGTGTTGTCCCCCCATGCAGACTCAGGTGCCCAAGCCGTTTCTGAGGCGATGAAGTGCGTTGAGGACGGGAAATGTACCGCCGCCCTCGCGGCCGGTGTGAGTGAGACGATCACGCCGCTCAGTCTCGCACGCGGACACCTGTCAGGCATACTCAATACGAGCGCTGAACCCGGGGAAGACTACGTGAAGCCTTTTGATGCGAACCGGAAAGGGACCGTGCTCGGTGAGGGTTGCGGTGTCGTGGTGATGGAGTTGAGTTCGACGGCAGAGAAGCGGGGCATCGTTCCGCTCGCGGTGATGAGTGGCTATGGAACCTCCTTTGACCCTGAGGCAGGGTTCCCGGGGCCCTCGGTAAAGGCACTTGGCTCATCGATGAAAAGCGCCCTCGCCCGGGCGGAGGTCGGCCCTTCTGATATCGACCTCATCATTTCCCATGGCGAGGGAACCCCGGGCGGAGACAGGAACGAGATCGAGGCTATCCACCAGGTCTTTTCTGAATCGTTGGAACGTGTGAAGGTCTTCTCTTCAAAGGGTGCAGTAGGGCATCTGCTCGCCGGCGCGCCAGTCGTTGACCTTGTCCTGGGAATATCGATCCTCAGAAACGGCACAATTCCGATGACGTTGCATACCCGTAATCCTGATCCCGCGATACGGTTTACCCTTGTCACCGGGAAGCCCCAGAGAACTGACGTAAGGAGAATTCTCGTCAACTGCCAGAGCAGTGAGGGTCAGGCTGCATCATTTATCGTTGAAGGCATCAGCCGGTAGATCGGACCATGCGATTCTTGTTCTATGATTCAGTGACACAAATCGAGAAAGGGGTATCCATAACAGGGGTGAAAAGTTTTTCGCTTACCGAGGAATTTTTGAGAGGACATTATGAGAAGAGGGCCATCGTGCCTAGCGTGCTCCTGCTCGAGGCGATGGCCCAACTCCTTGGCTGGCTCATCATCTATTCTCATGACTTCAGGCTCTCCACGTTCCTGGCCCTTGCAGAGGATGCGATTGTCGCCCCTGATCTGAGGCCCGGGTTCAGTGCCGAGATTCATGCCGAGCTTATCTCGACCTCAAAGAGAGACTCATTGGGAAAGGTCAGCATGTGCGTTGGCGGCAGAGAAATCGCGCGGGTAAACCGCATCATTTACGGCCATGTCTCCAGGGTCAGGCCTGAAGATCTGCGGAGGCTCTTCGGATATTACAGCGGACTGAACGGTGCAGTGCGATGAAGCGACGGAGAGTCGTCGTTACAGGCCTTGGATTGGCAACCTGCCTCGGTCTCTCCGTGGAAGAGAACTGGCAAAGCGTCCTGAACGGTGAGTCGGGCATACGGAAGCTTGCCTGCCCATGCTCCGACAGCTCACCCATTCAGGCCGTCGGGGCGATTCGCCAAGAGGACATGCGGACGATAGAGAAGGAGTTCAGGGAAGAAGGGGAGGCGAAAACGCTCATCGCCCTCTGGGCAGCACGGCAGGCATTAAATGACGCTGCCCTTGTTGAGGAGTATGGTGATCGTGAACGATACGGTGTCGCCCTTGCCTCGGGAATCGGGATCAGCCGATTAGAGGATATCGTCCGATGGATCGGCAAGGACCACACCTTTGATATGGTCCGCTTCGGCAAAGAGCTTTCAGAGGTACATAGGGAATCAATCATAAGGAATCCTTCCCACCGCCCTTCAGCGCTCATCGGGAAAAAGTTCCGGCTGCTCGGAATGAATGCCACGGTGACTGCCGCCTGTGCGTCGGCCACCCAGGCCATAGGCATTGGCTACCGGGCGATCCAGCGGGGCGAGGCGGATATCATGGCGGTGGGCGGCTCTGATGCGATGACCAATCCCATCGGCCTCATCTTCTTTGTACTCCTGAATGCTGCATCGACCTCTCACGACGAACCCCGAACCCTCTGCAGGCCCTTTGACAGAAAGCGATCCGGTCTGGTCATGGCAGAAGGAGCAGCGGTTGTAATCCTCGAGGAGGAATCGCACGCGCTTCAGAGAAAGGCGCGGATCTATGCTGAAGTCGCCGGATACGGGGCATCCCTCGATGCGTACCAGCTCACGCGGCCCCATCCCGCAGGCCGGGGCGCGGTACAGGCAATGAGGGCCTCCCTTCGTGATGCGGCGCTCGGCACTGATGAGATAGACTACATTAATGCCCATGGTACGAGCACAAAGCTGAACGATGTCGTCGAAACGGTGGCCATCAAGGAGGTTTTTGGAGACCGCGCATACAGGATTCCGATCAGTTCGAGCAAGTCGATGATAGGCCACACCCTGGCAGCCTCGGGTGCCCCGGAATTTGTCTTTACCGTGCTGAGTGTTCAGCGAGACGCGATCCACCCCACGATAAACCTCTCCCAGCCCGATCCCAAATGCGACCTCGATTACGTGCCGGCCGTCATGAGGACGCACACTGTCAGGGCCGCCATATCAAATTCCTTTGGGTTCGGCGGCCAGAATGCGTCGGTTGTAGTGAAAAAATACCTGTGAGGAACAGCAATGAAGATAGACTTGACTGACAAGATAGCACTGGTAACCGGAGGGTCCCGGGGGATCGGAAGAGAGACGAGCGTCTGCCTTGCAGAGGCAGGAGCGCGCGTCATCATCAATTACCACAAGTCGGAGGACGAGGCCGAAAAGGTGAAGGACCAGATTGTCCGCTCAGGGCGGGATGCCGAAATATTCCGGGCGGACATAGGCATCCCCGAGGAGATCGAGAAGTTGTTCGCATTCATCAGGAAAGACTACGGGAGGCTTGACATACTCGTGAACAATGCAGGCATTATAAAGGACAACCTCCTGCTGAGCATGTCGCTTCCCGAATGGGACAAGGTCATCAACCTCAATCTGAGAGGGGCATTTCTCTGTACTCAGCATGCCGCAGAGATGATGCTCTCTACCCACTCGGGGAAGGTCATAAACATTGCCTCTATCAGCGCCATCAAGGGAGGGAGGGGACAGACGAACTATGCTGCCGCAAAGGGGGGGCTTATCGGGTTCACTCGCGCCTGTGCGGTCGAGCTTTCCGGAAAAGGGATACAGGTGAATGCGATTCTCCCAGGAATGATCACCACCGACATGACGACAAGGGTGAGAAAAAGGGCAGGCGAGATGATTCTGAAGGAGATTCCCGGCGGAAGGTTCGGCATCCCGACTGACGTGGCGAACCTCGTCGTCTTTCTTGCCTCTGACAAGGCGGAGTATATCACCGGTCAGACAATCGTGATTGACGGAGGGTTGAGCATCGCATGAGCCTTATCCATCAGGGCATTGATATTGTTGACGTAGAAAAATTCAGGGCTGTCCTCGCGCGGAATCCTGGATTCGCTGATGAGCTGTTCACGGAAGAGGAGCGGGTATACTGTCTGTCGAGGAGGAACCCCACACTGCACTTCGCAGGCCGCTTTGCGGCAAAGGAGTCGTATCTGAAGGCCCTGGGGACTGGTATCGACCATATCTTTCAGGAAATAGAGATCCGTGCAACGAATTCGGGCAAGCCTGAGATCGTGATAAAGGGCTGGGCTGCAAAGATGGCAGAGAGACGGAAGATACGTCAGTGCACTATTTCGATCTCCCATGCGTCCCGGTACGCCGTGGCCTCGGTGCTTCTCACCGCTGAGTGAGATCAGAAATCGGAGGAGAGATGCGTTACTTACTCGTCGATCGTATCGTTGAACTAAAGGCAGGGGAAAAGATCCGGGGGATAAAGAATATCGCCATGAGCGAGGATTTCCTCGAATACCATTTTCCACGAAACCCTGTAATGCCCGGTATGCTGCTCCTCGAGGCATTGGTGCAGTTGACCGGATGGCTCGAGGCTGCGTCGTCTGACTTCAGGAACTGGTTCTTACTTTCCAAGGTACGGTCCTCCAGGTTTTACGGCTTCTCGCTCCCGGGAGACCAGGTTGAACTCTCCGTCGAAGTCTCGCCTCAGTCGGGACCCGATAACAGGATCTATACAGGAACTGCAATGGTGGATGGCAAGAAAAAGGCCTCTGCCGAGTTCGGGGGAGAGATAATCCCCTTTGAAGAGATCGAAGATATCGAAGGCCAGCGGAGATTCTTTTCCCTGCTGACAAGGGATGGGATATGAGCACTATACGGGAAGTAGTCATTACCGGCACGGGGCTTGTGACCCCCCTCGGTATCGGTGTGGAGGAGAATTGGAACAACGTGCAGGGGATGAAGACCGGCATCGCGCGCGTTCCTGTCGATACATTGCCACTGTTCATGCAGTATAAGGGCAGAGTCTCTGGAGTGGAAATAGCCAGGGATACCGCTCCCGGCCTCCAGCGACAGATGAAATTCCTCAACCGGGGCTCCCTCCTGGGATTCGCCGCAGTTCGTGAGGCGTTTCTTCAAGCCGGGGCAGACCTTTCCGATACAGAACCGGGCAGAAGGGGACTCTACATAGCGTCGGGTGACCTGACGAAGGTAGACTGTCATTTCATGCACGAGGCCCTCAGCGATGCGACGAAGGGTGCATGGCAGGCGATCGATCACACAACACTCAATCAGTCGACACTCTACAAGGTCAACCCGTACTTCCTTCTCGAGTCGATCATGAATAACCCCTTCACATCCATATCAGCGTTTCTCGAATGTATGGGTCCGAATACCTCACTGGCGAGTCATTCTCCCTGCGGAGCGCAGGCCTTTGAACTGGCATCCCGGACCATTGCAGACGGTCAGGCGGATGTGGCAGTCGCTGTGGGCTGCGGAAACTGGATAACCGAGGTGCCCCTCTACGAGATGAGGGGGCTCGGAATGCTTTCATCCTGCCAATCAGGCATACATTCTTACAGGCCCTTTGATGTGGCAAGGGATGGATTCATCGCAGGAGAAGGCGGCGCGGCCCTTTTTCTCGAAAATGCCGAGCGCGCAGAAAAACGGGGAGCGAGGATACTGGGAAAGGTGAAGGGGTTTGGAAACAGCATCGCCTTGTCCGATGACAACGGCCTCGGCATTCCTTCTGAGATGACTGCACGGAGTATGAAGCTGGTGCTCGACGCAGTGGGCAGTGACCTTGAAGAATACGCCTTTATCTGCGGGCATGGACTCGCCTCGGAGGAGGGAGACAGGTCGGAATTGAGATCGGTCATGAGCGTCTTCGGCGGCAAAAGGCTTGATATCCCCCTATGCGGACTGAAACCTTACACAGGTCACCTTGGTGCCGCGAGCGATATCGGAGAGATCATCCTTGGAATTAAGTCCGTGAGACAAGGGATGGTGCCCGCCACACTGAACTTTGTTGAGGCAGAAAAGGAATACTGCGGTCTTAAAATATCAGGGTCCCGCCAGCCCTGTCTGGGTTCCTGCTTCATGACCGTGAGCTACGGGGCAGGAGGGCAATCGTGTGTTTCTGTGGTTCAGGCCCTTTAGGCCTACAAACAGCCCTATCGTCTTTTCCCCGGATGTCGTAACCGGTGACACAACATCATAAGAAAAAGAGGAAAAAAGGGCCTGTCATACAGGTCGTGGAATACCTGTTGGTCTATGGGCTCCTCCTGTTGTCGCGGATCATCCCCCTCCGTGGAATTCACGTGATCAGCGATCTTCTCGGACGTCTCTTATTTATCCTGGTGAGAAAGAGACGTACCATCGCCTTGGAAAATCTGAGGAACGCCTTCTCCGGCGAAAAGAGCGACGAGGAGATACAGGCGATTGCGCGTGAAAGCTGCGCATCTTTTTTCCTTACGTTTCTCGAGATTGCAAAGTTTCGGTACCTTTTCAGGCAGCCTGAAGCATTCGAGGCGTTGAGAAGATCATCACAGGGATTGGATGCGCTCTTCAGCAAGGCAAAGCGTATACACGACGAGAGCAAAGGCTGTATATTCGTGACACCTCACATCGGCAATTGGGAGCTCCTTCCTCATGTGGGTTCCATGGTGGGCATTCAGCTTGCCGTTGTGGTGCGGCCTCTCGATAACCGGCACCTCGAACGATTGATATTCGAAGACCGCGCTGAAAGCGGTCAGGTCATCATCCCCAAGAAAAATGCGCTCTTTATCCTGCAAAAAACGCTTCAGCAGGGGAAATCGATAGGTATGCTGCCTGATCAGAGCACGATGCGCGGTATCCTGGTCGATTTCTTCAACCGCAAGGCGACCACCACACCCGTTCCAGCCCTGCTTGCGGTCACGTATAAAAAGCCGATCGTCGTTGTCGCCTGCTGCCGGAAGCGTGATGGGTACGGTTTTGAAGGGTTCGTCTCCGACGCCCTCTGGCCCGGTGAATACACAAGCGAGAAAGAGGAACTCATCCGTCTCACGGAAGCGATGAACAAGGAGATGGAGAAGATCATTCGGAGCTATCCCGAGCAGTACCTCTGGATGCACAACAGATGGAAAAGGTATAAAGGCAAGAGGGAATTGCTGACATGAGGCTCAACCCCCTGACCCTCTGTATTTCAATATGGGGAAATAACAAAGTCTTTACATACAAAATAAAGTTCTTACTTTGTTCGTCGGATACGTGAGACTAAGCACGTCTCAAGGAACCGGCGTAGCAGGCCGAAGCGGTTAGCTGTATTGCCTGGCTGTGGGGTTTGTCCGGAATGATGGCCTGTGCCCCGAATGCAATCCCTCACATACTCGGGAAGGGCATTATGGAGTATTGGGCGGCAGGAAACTGGCGCGCCTGGAGGAACTCGAATCCCCGACCCACTGCTTAGAAGGCAAAGCCGTTTTTGGTTTCCCTTAAATTTCAACGCCTTAAGCAGTGGATAAATTGTATCCCGAAAGCTTAAGTGGATACATTTTACGCATTTTCACCCACCAAAAGAAGGTGTACAAAACTAAGAGGGCAACCCTATCACGGGAAGCCCTTTTTTATTTCTCGCTGCTGACAGAATCTATGTGGCACTTCTTTATCTGCAATAGTCGGCATTTGCGTTGACACCTCTTGCAAGTGGAATTGTTGACTTACATTCTCATATGGAAGTCCTCATCCCCACCTTTTGGGCGGCCCCAAAAAGTACACCGATGAGTCGTCACTTTCAAGAAACCGAAACTCTATCAAGGTTACAATCGGAACAAGACACAATCCGGAACAACCTGAGGCCGGTTGCTTCAGCCACAAAGCGATATTTTGCAATAGAAATCAGCCGCCGAGTTAACAAGGCCCATTAGTCCGTAATGAGAGCCGCAGCCCACCAGCCAGGTGGGTTATGTGGCTTTGACAAGGGTGGTCCAGACACATTAGACTTGCCTATAACAGGCCAGGCAACTGGGTCTATTACTGCCTGACGAACTACGACGGCATTCTTCGTAATGTTGAAAACGGTTAGATCCTGTGCGATGGTTACAGGGCCATCATATTGGCTACGCATCTCCTGATACGCTGGTCCCACTGTTTCATGATCAACGGCGAGGTGCCACATCACCGACATACGCGCCCCCGCTCTTTTGAAGACTTTACCGGCCATAGCGGGGCTGGTGTGTGATTCATTTACAACCTTATTGGCGTGTTCTTCTGTGACGCTTGCCTTTTTCGCGAAAACTCCAGCCGATGGAAAGGTCTCGTGTATAAGAAGATCTACACCACCCCTGCATGCTTCTAATGTGGTCTTAGATGGACGCGTATCGCCTGTAAACACCACGCTGCTTCCTTTATAATCAAGTCGATATCCAACCGCGCCATTCAGGATGTGAATCACCGGGAAAGATGAAATCTTGACACCATTGCGTTCATAGACTGTCGCCGGTTTATCATACGGTACTTCCGTTGGTATTAAACGTGAACCAGATTGTCCAGGATGCCCGTTCATGGATAGATAGTCCCAGGTCATTGCTGCACCCAGATGCTGTGCGAAGGCGAGAGTGCCAAGTTCCTTAGTCTCACCAGCAGGTCCCCAGACTTCTACAGGGTCCCGTCTCCCGCTTTTGGCGAGGCTCCCCAATAAGGTTGGCAATTCACCCATATGATCAGCATGAAGGTGAGTCAGGAACACTTTAGTTGTTGAGGTCACTGGAAGTTGTAGCCCGTCGAAATTTGCCAAGGCACCCGAACCCAGATCAAAGAAGAAGAAGTCATGCTGCTCATTCCCTACCTCTATAAGTACTGATGCTGACGCCTGGCCCCTCTTAACGAACGGGTCGCCACTACCGAGAATCGTAACCCTGATCTCGTCGGGAGCCAGCGGTTCAGCCCCTGGCTTAAAAGTAGAGTCATATTTCCGGTTTGGCGTTCCAACCACTGGTGTGGTTGTGAGCGGTACAGTGCCTCCTTCATACGCAAGTTTCGTTAACTTATCAATTTTGGCCAAAGACCCGCCTAGTGCTTCGCCCTCCTTCGCAGGAGCATCCGCTGCCCCCAGGGGGGTGGCAAACAGGCTGACCACCATGCATATCATCATCAATTTCAATCTTCTCTTCATGTCTTCAATTTCTCCCTTTCTTAAAACAAATATATTGGAATGTCCCAATTCATGGCGGCACAAAGACTTAGGAGAAGTCCTTGCTCACCTTACATCTGTTCCCATTTCCCCATTAGAACACCAGTTGTAGCCTAAGGCCTACAACCGTGGCTGCATCTATGCTCTGCTTAACAGGCGGTATGGTGCTGACAAGTTTCTCCTTCTGTCCGCCCCTGACGACCTGAATGTCCGGCGTCAGTTTCATCCATGGCGTTATGGCGAAATTGTAATAGGCCTCAAGCCCCTGCCCGGACTGTAACGGAACCTCCCTTGTCGCCAACGGACCGGTGAACTTTGGACTTGTGATGTCCATATAATAGTATCCAATTCCAAACTGATCTAGTGGCCTTCCAGATATAACACCCTTGCCACCAACCCCGA
>Ga0316613_10003018_pt1 | contig 10601 bp, 8 predicted proteins | sample OWC_soil_day10_C_2_FD_207647 | JGI IMG/M metagenome (GOLD analysis project Ga0316613, IMG submission 207647) | Wetland soil microbial communities from Old Woman Creek delta, Ohio, United States - OWC_soil_day10_CT_b | ecosystem: Environmental > Terrestrial > Soil > Wetlands | place: USA: Ohio... | reverse complement strand
GTCGCTCGCGTCGGGCATGGCGAGCCCGTAGGTCGCGCGCATCTGCGCCGCGGCCTCCTCCCAGTTGCGCACCGGTGCGCTGCGCCCGACATAGCTGGAGATCCGCTGCAAGCCCTCGGCAGCGACCTCGGGGCCAATGTCGTTGAGGATCACGGCCACCGGCAATCGCGGCGCCGTCGCGCAGAGCAGCATCGAAAGAATGCCGCCGAGCGAGGTGCCGAGCAGGATCACGCGGTCGACCGCAGCGTCCTCGAGCAGCCGCGCGAGGTCCGCCAGATAGGTGCCCGGATGGTAGTTCTGCCAGTTCGGGTCGTGCTGCGAGCGACCGCGCCCGCGCAGGTCGGGGCTCAGGACGCGACGCGTGTGCCGCAGGCGCAGCGCCGTGGCCTCGAAGTCGCGGCAGTTGCGAGTGAGTCCCGGCAGGCAGAGCACCGGGACGCGGCCCGGCTCGACCGCAGCGTAGTCGCGGTAGTGGAGCCGCAGGCCGTCCGCGGAGGCGAAAAACCGTTCCTGCCAGTCATTGGCGTCCAATCGATCCTCCTGCTGCGCGACTCATGCGCGCACGTGTTCCGCGCGCGGATCGCGCTTGAGGATCTTGCCATTCGGACTGCGGGGCAGCGAGTCCCCGCTGCGATAGGAGCCGCGCATGTCGAAACCTCACGTCTTGAACCCCTCCGAACAGACTACGTGTGCGGCCGGCTGGTCGGAGAACGCGCTGAAATTGCGCCGAACTTTTTCTGAATTTCGACACTCGTTGCACGGCGGCATGCAGTTGGCCAGAATCAGGGCACCGCGGCGTGCAAGCCAGCGACGACGACGGCCCGCCGCGCCATCCCGGCGCAGCGACTCGAGGAGATCATCGACGCGTTCACGCACCTGCTGCTCGACCGCTCCGCGCGCGGCAGCGCCGGGGTCGACAACTCGCCCGAGTTCTGCGGCGTGCTGATGGCGAAGACGTACGACGCAGTCCCGGAGCGCTTCACTGAGGCGATCCGCCCGGCACGCCGGAAGGCGAAGCGATGAACGTCCGTGCCATGCGCGCGCTCGTGACCGGGGCCGGCAGTGGCATCGGCCTCGGCATCGCGACGCACCTCGCCGAACGCGGCCACCCCGTCTGCCTCACGGACCGCGACGCGGCGAGCGTCGAGGCCGCCGCTGCCGCATTGCGCGAGCGCGGCCTCGCGGCCACGGCGATGCGTCTGGACGTGACTTCCGCCGCGGACATCGACGCGGCCACCGCGGCACTCGAACCGGACGGTCCGGAGCTGCTGGTGAACAATGCGGGGCTGCAGCACGTCGCGCCGCTCGAGGAGTTCCCGCGCGAGCGCTGGGAGTTGCTGATCGCGGTCATGCTGACCGGCGCGGCGATGATGACCCGTGCGGCGCTACCCGGCATGCGGCGGCGCGGCTTCGGCCGCATCGTCAACGTCGGCTCGATCCACTCGCTGGTCGCCTCGCCCTACAAGAGCGCCTACGTCGCGGCGAAGCATGGGCTGATCGGTTTCGCCAAGACGATCGCGCTCGAGACGGCAGACTGCGACATCACGATCAACACGGTGTGCCCGAGCTACGTGCGCACGCCACTCGTCGACGCGCAGATCGCGTCCCAGGCCCGGGCGCATGAACTGCCGGAGCAGCAGATCGTCGATGAGATCATGCTGAAGCCGATGCCGAAGCACGCGTTCGTCACGATCGAGGAACTCGGGGGCATCGTCGAGTTCCTGGCCAGCGACGCGGCCCGCAACGTCACGGGGCAATGTATCGCGGTGGACGGCGGTTGGACGGCCCAGTAGCGGATGTTGAAAAGCGGCTAGTGAAGATATACCGATTGGTTGGTGCATTTCGTCCTGGGGCCGTCGCGCACGTGGTCGTAGCGGCGGGGATCATGGCGATGGCAGCATGCGGGCATACCGAAGGGCCCGCTGCGGCCGCGGCGCGGCTGCCGCAACTGCCGCTCGAACCTGCCGCGGCCACCGTATCCGGCATCTCGGCAGGCGGCTACATGGCCGTGCAGTTCCACGTCGCGCACTCGGCGCTCGTGCGCGGCGCCGGCATCGTGGCTGCCGGGCCTTACCTTTGCGCGGAGGGGTCGCTGCGGCATGCGCTCGGCCGCTGCATGCAGGGTGACGAGGAGATTCCGACCGCACGGTTGCTCGAGACGACGAGCCAGCTGGCACTCGACGGCGCCATCGATCCGATTGCCGGCCTTGCCGACGACCACGTCTGGATCTTCCACGGCGCCGCCGATCCGATCGTGCGCGCGCCGGTCGTCGACGCACTCGAGGCCTACTATCACGCGCTCGTGAACCCGGAGCAGGTGGCTCGGATCGAGCATCCGCAAGCCGGTCATACGTTCCCAACGCGCGCCGCTGCAGCGCCGGCATGCGCAGCGAGCGAGTCGCCCTTCGTCGGCAACTGCGGGCTCGACGGTTCCCGGGCGCTGCTGGAGCATTTGTACGGCCCGCTCGTCGATGGCAGCGACCCGCGTCCGGACGGCCTGGTCGAGTTCGATCAACGGCCTTACGCGGCATCGTCCGGCAGCGCCGCGCTCGCGGAACAGGGCTGGCTGTACGTACCCGCCGCGTGCAAGGCTGACGCAGCGGCCGCGTGCCGCCTGCACGTCGTGTTCCATGGCTGCAAGCAGGGCACCTCGTTCGTCGGCGACCAGTTCGTCCAGCGCGCGGGCTACCTCGAGGTCGCTGAGAGCAACCGCATCGTGCTGCTGTTTCCGCAGGTCGAGCGGAGCTTCCAGCCGCTCAACCCGAACGGCTGCTGGGACTGGTGGGGATACGAGGGCGAGGCATACGCGACGCAGTCCGGCCCGCAGGTGCAAGCGGTGCGCAGCATGATCGCGGATCTGCTCGGCGAGCCCCGCGCCGCTGCCCGCTGATCAGGCCTGCACGCGCGACCGCTGCGTGCCGTAGAGCACGCTCAGGCGGCGCACGCCCTTGACCCGGCGCGAGGAGCGCCGGATCTCCTTCATCAGGCGCAGCAGCAGGTTGAGTCCTTCGCGCTCGCCGCCGGCGCAATACTCCTCGCTCAGGCCGAGGTGCAGCACGGTGACGTGCTCGAGGTCCGCGCGCATGTAGACCGCGACGCCGATTGGCCGGCCCGTCGTGGTCTCGACTGCAAACAGCGACTGGACGTCCGCGAGGCCCGCGAGCCGCACTCGCAACCACTCTCCATCCGGCTGAATCTCGGGCGACCCGTAGCGGTCGATCACGTCCACGATGCCGCGCGCGACGCGACCCTGGCAGCCGTTGAAAAAGAGCAGCCGCTCGAGCGTCGGGCGATGCTCGATGGCGACCTTCGAGGTGAACGTGACCGGTTCCCTCATGCTCCGCCCGTGAGCCGGTGGCCCGGCATGCTGTGAATCACGCGGCGATCATGCTCTGCGGTCCGTGTTATGTCGAGTCGGGGACGTCCGGCATCGCTGCTGCGCCGCGTCACTGGACCGGGTCCAGATCCGTGCGGCGCGGCGCTGGAACTTTGAATTGCCTCAGGTTTCTGCAGCACTGCAGTGGACCGTGGGCGTCGATTGGTGCGCAATTCGAAGGTGCACGACCAGGCTGCCCAGTTCCCCACTCGCGCCCCGCCTCCGGCGCGGGACTCCGCCGTCATGGTGGACGTCGTCGTGCTCTCCGGCGACCTGTCGTTGTTCGAGGCCATTCGCCATGCCGTGGGCGAACGCAACCCCGTGTGGCGCGCCCGCTCGGCGGAGGAGTCCGTCGAGCTGTTGCTGACCGGCCGTTGCGGCGTGCTGCTGATCGACATGGCGGCCGTGTCCACCCGGCCGGCGACGCTGGTCGAGCAGATCGTCGAGCAGTTTCCCGACCTGGTCGTCGTCGTTGCTGGCCGCCGCGACGACGAGACACTACTGGCGCGGTTGATCAGCGACGGACTGGTCTATCGGTTCATGCACAAACCGCTGTCGCCAAGGCGGGCCGGGATGTTCCTGAACGCAGCCATTCGCAGTCACGTCGAGCGGCGCGAGAACCGTTCGCTCGCGCCGCTGCTGCCGTTGATGGGCGGACTCCGTACCCGGATCGAGCTGCGCAAGTGGCTGTTCGTCACGGTCGGTCTCGCGCTGTTCCTGACGCTGCTCGCCGCGGTGCTGCTCGACGACCGTCGGGCCGCGCGTCCGGCCAGCGCTACCGTGGCCGCCGCACCGAGCAGGCCGGCGGCACCGGCGCCGCCGCGGCCGCTTGCCGATCCCGTGCTGTCAGGGGCCCGGGCCGCCCTGGCGGCCGGGCGTTACGAGACCCCTGCCGGACGCAATGCGCTCGATCTCTATGCGGCCGTGCTGCTCGCCCGACCGGCACACCCGGAGGCACGCGCCGGACTTGACGAGACCACGGCACGCCTGGTGGCAATGGCGACCAGTGAAGCGCAGGCCGGTGACCTTGCCGAGGCTCGCCGACTCGTCGAGCGCGTGCTGGCGGCCGATCCGGGCCACGCCTCGGCGCGAACGCTGCAAAGGCGACTGGACACGACGCCCGCTCCGGTGACCGAACCTCCCGCATCGCTCGGGGAGGCTCCCGCCAATACCGTTGCTGCGCCCGCTGCGGCTCTGCCGACGACGCCTGCCGCACCGCCCGTGGTACCGCCAATGCCTGCAGCCCAGCCGGCCGCGATCGTCGCAGCGCCGGTCGCCAAGCCGCGTATCGACCGCGCCACGCCGGTCCAGGTGATGCCCGATCCACTGACGCCACGTTTCGCGGCGCCGGTCGCTACGCAATCGTCCAGCGCGACCTCGAACCGTGGATCGGATCGCACGTTCGGCCCGCCGATCAACTCGGGCCACCCGACCGCGGGATACGCCAAGACGCTGCCGGCACCCGAGCCCATCGCGCATCCCGATCCCGCGCCGCCAATCGACGCGACGGGTCCGCTGCCGGATCGGGACCTCGAGCAGCTGACCGCGACCGAGCCCGTCTATCCGCCCGCGGCGCTGCGCGATCGAGTCGAAGGCTGGGTAGAAGTGGACTTCACGGTAACGGAAGCGGGCGCAGTCCGCGAAATCGAGATCGTCGCGGCCGAGCCGCGCGGCGTCTTCGAAGCTGCCGCCACGGCGGCCGTCGGCGAATGGCGCTTCCGGCCACGCGTGGTCAACGGCCGGCCGGTGCCGCAGCGTTCGTCGGTGACGCTGCGGTTCAACGTCGAGGGTTGAGCCGCACGTGCTTCGTGCCGAGCACGTAGGCGACCACGGCCCACAACGCCGCCAGTGCGGCACCGCACCAGGCGATACCCGTCAGGCCGAAACCGAACGTGGCCTTCACCAGCGCGTGCACTGAGGCCGAGGTGGCATCGCCGCCACGGTACACGAACGTGTCGATCAGGCTCTTGGCCTTGTAGCGCTCCTCGCGGGTGACGACGGTGTAGAGCGTGTCGCGCGACGGGCGCGTGATCGAGTACTCACCGATGCGACGGACTGCCATGACAGCGACCAGCACCGCGAAAGTCGGGAACAGCGCCAGCGCCGCGAAACCGAGCGTCATCAGCACGGGCACGGAGACGATCAGCGCGCGGAAGCCGAACCAGCGGAACAGCCGCCCGAACACGAACAGCTGCATGGTCAGCGAGCCCGCCTGGACCCAGAAGTCGAGCCGGTTGAAGAAGGCCGTCCGCGAATCACGATCGGCGAACACCTCGGCGACCATCGCCTGCTGCTCGAGGTACAGGAAGGTCGAGACCCAGGTCAGCAGGAACACGAACAGCGCGATCAGCGCGAGGTACGGCGAACGCGCCACCTGCTTGAAGGCCGCGAGCGCGGTGCCACCGAGCCGCGCGTCGCGGTCCTCGCCCGGCGCGGTGTTCTCGCCGTGCCGCCGGTGCCAGCGCAACACCAGCAGCATGCAGCCGAGCGAAATCGTCAGCAGCGCTGCAGAGACCAGCAGCAGGTTGATCGTGCCGATCGGCTGCGCGAGCCGGGCGCCGAGGAACGGCCCGAAGAGACCGCCCGTGCTGAGCCCTGCCGCGACGAATCCGAACAGGCGTCCCGCCTGCTCGCGGCTGAACACGTCCGCCATCAGGCTCCAGAAAACGGCCACCACGAACAGCACGAACACGCTGACCCAGATGAAATAGGCGCGCGCAATCCACGTGTGGTCCTGCTGCAGGTTGAACCACGCGTAGAAACCCACGATGTTCAGCACGAAGAACAGGTAGACCCAGGGCAGGAATGCCGAGCGACGGAAGCGGGACGTGAGCCAGCCGTACACGGGCTGCACGAGCAGCATGCCGGCGAACGTTCCCCAGAACAGCGCGGGCAGCGTCTGCAGGCCGGAGGTGATGCCCATCGTCTCGCGAATCGGCCGCAGGATCGCGTAGGCCGAAAACATCGTGAAGGCCGTCGCGAACGCGGCCAGCGCGCCGCCGAGCTCGTGCGGGCGCGCATTGATCGCGCTCGCGAGTGCACGCTTCAAGCGGCGGCCCCGAGGTCGAGCGTGAGCCCGGGAACCGCGACGTCGGCGCGGACACCCCTGGTCCGCAGCGCGTCGCGCAGCCCTTCGGCCGCCTGACTTTCACCGTGCACCAGCCAGACGGGCGGACGGCCCGGGATCGCTGCATGCCAGCGCAGCAGGTCGTGCTGGTCTCCGTGCGCAGAGAAACCGCCCAGCGTGTGGACCCGGGCCGCGACCTTGATCGGTTCGCCGTGAATGCGCACGTAGTCGCGGCCGTCGACGATCGCGCGGCCGGTCGTGCCCTGGGCCTGGAAGCCGCTGAAGACGACGTCGCACTCGGGTCGGCCGAGATTGTGCTTGAGGTGGTGCACGATGCGCCCGCCGGTGCACATGCCGCTTCCGGCGATCACGATCGCGCCGTGCGGGATCTTGTTGATGGCCATCGATTCGTCCGCAGTGCGGCTCAGCTTCAGGTTCGGCAGCGGCGGCAAGCTGTGCGCCCGAGCATGCCACTGCTGGGCTTCCTCGTCGAACAAGTTCGCGTGCTTCCAATACACCTCGGTCGCCTCGATCGCCATCGGGCTGTCGAGGAAAATCTGCCAGTCGGCGAGCGACCAGGCCTCGAAGTGCGTCGCGAGCGCGTAGAGGATTTCCTGGCTGCGTCCGACCGCGAATGCGGGAATCAGCACGTTGCCGCCGTCGTCGCGCGCCGCGCGCAGGATCGAGCCGAACTCCTCCAGGGTCGCGTCGCGGTCGCGGTGCCTGCGGTCGCCGTAGGTGCTCTCCATCAGCACGAGATCCGCGCCGGGGCCGGTTTCGGGATCGCACAGGATCGGCGTGTCGTACTGCCCGACGTCGCCGCTGAAGACCAGCCGCCGCTCGACATCGCCCTCGCGCAGGCGCAGCCAGACGCTGGCCGAGCCGAGGATGTGGCCCGCATCCCGAAACACGAGCTCGACGCCAGGCAGCACTTCCATTGCGTGCCCGTAGCGCACGGTGCGGAAGTGCGCGAGCACGGCCTGCGCGTCCTCGAGCGTGTAGAGCGGCTCGACCCGCCGGGGGTCGCCGGACTTCTTTAGCCTGCGATTCTCGCGCTCGGCATCTCGCTCGGCCATCGTCGCGCCGTCGGCAAGCAGGATGCGCACGAGATCGCGGCAGGCGGGGTTGGCATAGACGGGACCGCGGAAGCCGCGGTTGCGCAGCAACGGCAGGCGCCCGCAATGGTCGATGTGGGCGTGGCTCAGGATCACTGCGTCGACCTGCGCCGCGTCGAACGGGAAGGCGGCCCGGTTGCGCTCGTCGGGGGCCGCGCCGCCCTGGATCATGCCGCAATCGAGCAACAGGCGGCGGCCGCCCACGGTCAATATGTGGCACGAGCCGGTGACCTCACCGGCCGCGCCGAAGAACTCCAACTGCATTCGCTCGCCTCAGGCGATCCGCTGGCCGACGGACTTCTCGCCTTCCGCTCGTGATTCGCGTTCGCGCAACAGCTTGACGCAGGCCTTGACGACCCGTGCATCGTACCGGCGACCCGCCTGAGATTGAAGTTCCTCGATGCACGCGCCCAGCGGCAGCGCGGCCCGCTGCGGGCGCGGGGCCAGCATGGCCTCGGCCGCATCCGCGACTGCGACGATGCGCGCCTCGAGCAGGATCTCCTCGCCCTTGAGCCCGCGCGGATAACCGGAACCATCGAGTCGCTCGTGGTGCTGGCGGACGACTTCCGCTACGGGCCAGGGGAAATCGATCTGGCGCAGGCTCTCGAAACCGCGCTCGACGTGGGTCTTGACCAGCTCGAACTCCGCGACGGCGAGCTGGCCCGGCCGCCAGAGCACCTCGCGTGGGATCTGCAGCATGCCCACGTCGATCAGCTGGCCCATCACGCGCAATCCGCGCACGGTGTGGCCCGGCAGCCCGAGCGCCGTGCCGATGCCCGCGGCGAGATCGGCCACGCGTTTCGCGCGCCCCATCTTGCACGCGTCCTGCGACTCTGCCAGAACCGCCAGCGAGTCGATGACGCCGAGCATCACCCGTTCCATGTGGTCCATCGCGCTGACGACTTCCGCGTCGGACCGGCGGCGGCGCAGCACGCGCCACAGGCCCTCGGCGACCTGCTCGGCGTGCCTCGCATCGTCGTCGTCGTAAGGCTGCGACTTGTCCGCGAGCAGCAGCACTCCGGCGAGGCGACCGCCGTCGAGCATCGGCGCGCAGAGTTGCCGCTGCAGCGAGCCCGGCAAGCCGGCTTGCCGCAGCACGCCCGTCCCCTCTGCGACGTCGCGCGCGACCAGACGCTGGCTGCCCGCGCATTCGAGTAACGCGGTGTCCGCCGGCGGTGCGCCGCGCCACCGGGTCAGCACCGAGAGATCCTGGCTGTCGCCGACGCCCTCGCCGCGGATCGCCGCGAGTTCGAGCTGCCCAGCCTCGGGTAGCGCGAGGAACGCGCAAGTCACCCGGCTTCCGGTGAGATCGCCGGCGAGTTCGAGCGCGTGCGCGAGGATCTCGGTTTCCGTGAGCGAGTGGGCACGTTGTGTCAGGTCGAGGATGCCGAATGCGCAACGCTGGTCACGCGCGGTGCGCTGGGCCGTCCGGTTGCGGTTCGAAACGTCACGCACGGTGACCACCCGAACGCCTTCCAGGCCCTCGGCGACCGCGGCGGTCGTTTCGACGTCGAATACCGAGCCGTCGGGCCGTCGCCATTGGCTCTCGCGAACGAGTTGACCGCTGCTGCCGATCGCAGCGCTGCGGATCGTCGCGTCGCCGTCCTTCGCGACCTCGAACCCGCGCAGCGAGTTCGAGGCCAGCTGGTCGGCCTCGAGACCGACCAGCCTGAGGAACGCCGCGTTGGCAAATTGCAGCCGCCCTTCGCTGTCGGCGAGGCAAGTCGCGAGCGGCGACTCCTGCAGCGCGAGGGCATGCAGCTCAGCCTGCCGGTGAGCCGCGCGCGCGGCTCGTTCACTGGTGACGTCACGCGCCGCGGTCAGCCAGCAGGCCCGGCCGGCGTACGAGACGGATTGGCGCCGCAATTCGAGCACGGCGGTCGAACCATCGGTGCGCTCGAGCGCGACGTCCGCGGCGCGTTCCGGTTCGTCGCCCGGCTGGTAACCCGGCAGCAGGTCGACGATCGAGCGACCGACGAGCCGCTCTGGCACGATGCCGAACAGCGCCGCCGCCGAGTCGCTCACAGACCGGATCTCGTGCGTTTCCATGTCGGACAGCCAGGTCGGGACCGGCTGCGACGCGAAAGCGCGCTCCGCGTCGGCCGCCGCGGCCTGGGCGCGGGCACGGTTCGTCTGCAGCTCGGCGAGCCGCGCCTCGAGTACACCGACGCGCGCGAGCTCGGCACGCGATTCCTCCGCGGCGCCGCGGGCCTGGGTTTCGGCCTGGCTCAGTTGTTGCTGCCTTGCCTCGAGTTCCTTCACCCGCGCCTGCAACTCACGGATCCGGGCCGCATCGGCCGTCGCGACGTCGAGGCGCTCGCGCGCCTCCCGCTCGGCGTGTTCACGCGCGACGCGCTCGGCGACTTCGAGCTGCTTGTTCGCCGCCTCTAGATCCCTGAGGTGGCGCTCGAGATCGACGAGACGGCGGCGGTCCTGCTCGCGCCGCTCCAGCAGTTCGGGAACCAGCGCAGGCATCCGCATCGTGCCCGAGCCCGGCGCCTGCTCCTCCACGGCATCCGCGAGGTCCTCGAGCTTGGCGCCGCGCGGCATGAACCGGTCGGCACCGACCTCCGTCGCGAAGGCTTCGTACTTCGGGCCTTCGACGCGGAACGACAGCAACAGCACGGGCAGGTGCTGCAGCAACGGGTCTTCCTTGATGCGACGACACAGCGCGAACCCGTCGAGCTTGGGCAGCAAGACGTCGCTGACGACGACATGGGGCGGATCGCGGCGCGCGGTCTCGAGCGCCTCGACGCCGGACCGGGTCTTGAGCACGCGGTGACCGCGGGTCTGCAGCAGCGTCTCGATCGCCGCGAGATCCTGGTCGCGTTCGTAGGCCAGCAGGACGGTTTTCATAGCCGCGCGGCGCCTTTTTCCCGGTGCTCGACTGACGCCAAGTATGCGCCGACACACACGATGCACCAAAGAGGCGCCCGCCTGCGCGAGATCCGTCACAGTTCGGCCGGCACGCCCGCTGCGCTCGCGGGCGTGGGACGCGCATTTACTCGGGGCGAAGTTCGGCGGCGGACTCGGGCAGGTGCCG
>Ga0316613_10003016_pt1 | contig 10606 bp, 11 predicted proteins | sample OWC_soil_day10_C_2_FD_207647 | JGI IMG/M metagenome (GOLD analysis project Ga0316613, IMG submission 207647) | Wetland soil microbial communities from Old Woman Creek delta, Ohio, United States - OWC_soil_day10_CT_b | ecosystem: Environmental > Terrestrial > Soil > Wetlands | place: USA: Ohio... | reverse complement strand
TGTAGATGGAATTCGCAGACTCGGAAATCGTGGAGGGACTGCGGCGCCAGCTCCTCGGGTTCATGGACGAGCACGTCTACCCGAACGAGCGCCGTTTCGAGCAGTGGCTCGCCGCTCAGCCCGATCGCTGGGCCGCGTCGTGGCCGCCGCTCGAAGAGCTGAAAGAGAAGGCGCGCGCGAAGGGCCTGTGGAACCTGTTCCTGCCCGACCCCGAGTGGGGCGCAGCGCTCACGAATCTCGAGTACGCACCGCTGTGCGAGATCATGGGGCGCTCGTTCATCGGCCCGGAGATCTTCAACTGCTCCGCGCCCGACACCGGCAACATGGAGCTGCTCGCAAAGTACGGCTCCGCCGCGCAGAAGAAGCAGTGGCTGGTGCCGCTGCTCGAGGGCAAGATCCGCTCCGCGTTCGCGATGACCGAGCCGGGCGTCGCGTCGTCCGACGCCACCAACATCGCGCTGTCGATCGTGCGAGACGGCGACTCGTATCTGCTGAACGGCCGCAAGTGGTGGATCACCGGCGCGCCGCATCCGCTCTGCAAGATCTTCATCGTGATGGGCAAGACCAACCCGGACGCGGCGCGCCACGAGCAGCAGTCGATGATCCTGGTGCCACGCGACACGCCGGGCCTGCGCGTAGTGCGCCCGCTCACGGTGTTCGGCTACGACGACGCGCCGCACGGTCACGCCGAGCTGGAGTTCCGCGACGTGCGCGTACCCGCCGAGAATCTGATTCTCGGCGAGGGCCGCGGCTTCGAGATCGCGCAGGGCCGCCTCGGCCCCGGCCGCATCCACCACTGCATGCGCCTCATCGGGAAGGCCGAGCGCGCGCTCGAACTGATGTGTGTTCGCGCGAAGGAACGCGTCGCGTTCGGCAAGCCGATCGCCGAGCAGACGGTGACGCTCGAGCGGATCGCCGAGTCGCGCATCGAGATCGAGCAGACGCGCCTGCTGGTGATGAAGGCCGCCTGGATGATGGACACGGTGGGCAACAAGGGCGCGCGCAAGGAGATCGCGATGATCAAGGTCGCGGCGCCCGCGATGGCGCTGCGCGTGCTCGATCGCGCCATCCAGGTCTTCGGCGCCGCGGGCCTCTCGGCCGACTTCCCGCTCGCGTCGTTCTACGCGGACTCGCGCACGCTGCGCTTCGCCGACGGCCCGGACGAAGTGCACCGCAACCAGATCGGAAGACTGGAGCTACGCGAGCACTGACCGCCGTCGCCGCGCGAGCGTCGCCAGCGCAGCGATCGCCGCGGCGGCGAGCGCTGCGTCACCGGGCTCGGGAACCGTCAGGAAGGTCGGCGAGGAGTAGGTGAAGGGCGCGCCGGAGACTTCGATCGAAAGCTGTCCCGAAGCCTCGTACTCGCCACTGTCGAAGTACTCGAGCCCGCTCAAGGTGCCCGCTTCGCCGGAAATCGACGCCGTCACGAAGAAGCGGGATCCGCTGTTGATGCCAGCCGCGTCGCGGATCCGCGTGACGGTCAGCGCCCCGCCGCCGGCGTGACCGAAGTTCGTCGCGGTTCCCACGCATTCGCTGTCGTCGCTGGTCTGGGAGGGAGTCGAGGAGAACTCCTTCTTGGAGCCCACGGCGCAGCCGTCCACGACCAGCCCGGCCCTCACCAGGCCGGTGTCGACGTTGCCGCCGCCACTCGCGAGAGAGCCGGAGCCGCTCCAGACGAGCCGCGCCGTAACGGTCACGGTGTCGCTGGTCGCAGTGCCCGGGTCGATCGTCTCCTCGATGGTGGCCCCCGAGGCGTTGTTCCCCTGGGCGAACTCCGTGTCCGCGGGGCCCCCGGCCAGCGAGAATCTCGAGAAGATCGACATCAACCCGGAGTCGCCGTCTACCACGGCCTCGTGAAAGAAGAAGGTCGGATTGGTGCCCTGCACGCCGCCCTGCCAGACCGCTTCGGCGTGGCCATCGAACCGGTCGACCTCGGTGTCGGCGTGGAACTGGTTGCCCGCCGTCGCCGTCAGGTGGTGTTTGTCTTGCGTGGTTTGAGCGCGCACCGCTTCCGCTTGGAGCGCGCACGCGCCCCCTAGCAGAAAGCCGAGCCAGGCGCGACCGCCGATCGCCGCGAACCGCTGCGTACCCTGCACTTCGTTTCCTCCGGGAGCTGCGCTCGCTGCTCAGAGCGCCTTCAGCACCGCTTCCGCGCTCGACACCTCGAACTTGCCCGGCGCCTCGACGGCCAGATGCTTGACGACGCCGTTCTCGGCGATCAGCGCGAAGCGCTGTGAGCGCCGGCCCATGCCGAAGTTGCTGCCGTCGAAGTCGAGGCCGAGCGCCTTCGCGAACTCGCCGTTGCCGTCGGCGGCCAGTACGACCTTGTCGCCGACGTTCTGGTCCTTGCCCCATGCGCCCATCACGAAGGCGTCGTTCACCGACATGCACACGATCGTATCGACGCCCTTGGCCCGGATCGCCGCCGCCTGCTGCACGAAGCCCGGCAGGTGCTTCATCGAGCAGGTCGGCGTGAACGCGCCGGGCACCGAGAACAGCACCACCTTCTTGCCGCCGAAGATCTGATCGGTGCTGCGATCCTGGATACCGTCCGCCGTCGGCACCTTCAGCGTCGCCGCGGGAATCTTGTCGCCGACCTTGATCGCCATCTTCTTCTCCCTCCATTGGAAAAGTCCCAGGTCGAGCTTGTTTAGCTCACTCGAAGTCCGCGGCGAACTCTTCGAGCGCGTAGACGACGCCGTCGCGCAGCGCGATCGGGAACGGCTCGAGCCGGTCGCCCTGACAGGGGCCCGCGAGGCAGCGGCCGTCGTCGATCCGGAACAGCGCGCCGTGGGTGGCACAGACGATGTGGCACCCCTCGCGATCGAGGAACTCGCCCTCCGCCCAGTCGAGCGGCGTGCCGACGTGCGGGCAGCGGTTCACGTAGACGTAGACCGCGTCGCCGCGGCGCACGGCGAAGATGCGCACTTTGGCGGCGTCGCCACCGATCGTGAAGCCGCGCGCCGCGCCGTCCGGGATCTCGTCGATGCGACAAAGCGCAGTGCCGATCGCCTCGGGCACTCAGCCGAGCGCCTGCTCGATCGCCGCGAGGAACGCCGGATCGTCGGGCGCCGTCGTCGGTGCGAAGCGCGCTCTCACCCGACCGTCGCGGCCGACGACGAACTTGCCGAAGTTCCACTTGATGTCGCCGGGACCTTCGGGTGCCGCATCTTCCGCGCTGAGCCATGCGTAGAGCGGGTGTCGCGTCGCTCCGTTGACGTCGATCTTCGCGAACAGCGGGAAGCTCACGCCGTAGCGGACCTTGCAGAATTCCTGCACCTCGGCGTCGGTGCCGGGCTCCTGGCCCGCGAACTGGTTGCACGGAAAGCCCAGCACTTCGAGGCCGCGCGCGTGGTAGGTCTCGTAGAGCTTCTCGAGGCCAGCGTATTGCGGCGTGAGCCCGCACTTCGAAGCGACGTTCACGACGAGGGCGACCTTGCCCGCGTAGTCGCGCAGCGACGAGTCCTCGCCGGTGATGCTGCGGGCCGAGAAGTCGTGAAGCGTCGGCATCGGGGTCTCCTTTCGTGGCGAGCGCCGCGCCTAGCCTATCCGAGACCCGTCTGGAGACCAGCGCCTCAGCCGAGCAGCACCTGCAGGCGGTCGAGCTCGGCGACGTCGGCGGTCGTCGGCACCAGGAAGCACTCGTCGGCGCCCGCGTCGCGCAGCTGCCGGAGCGCAGCGCGCACGGCTCCCTCGCCGGCGGCGAGGCAGCGCCCGGCGAGCGATCGCGCCGCGGCGTCGCCGAAGACCGCGAGGTAGCGACGCGCGTAGGCGTCGAGGCGTTCGCGCGCGTCGGGGCCGAGCGCGAACCAGAAGCTCGTGGTGCACTTCGGCGCTGCGGGGCGATCGGCGTCGCGCCACGCCGCGTGCGCGGCGCGCACCCCCCGCTCGACCTCCGCGGGGTCGGGTCCGAGGTCGAAGCCGAGCACGCCGTCCGCCCAACGCGCGGCGCGCGCGAGCGGCTTCGCACCCGACGCGGCGACGAGAATCGGCGGGCCGCCCGGCTGAAGCGGCGCCGGACCGATCGGGGCGGTGCCCGCGACGACGGCCTCGCCCGCCCAGATGCGTCGCATTTCGGTGACGATCGAATCGAGCCGCGCATGGCGTCGCGCGAACGGCGCGCCGCTCGCGCGGTAGTCCTCCTCGCGACCGCCCACGCCGATCCCCAACGTGAAGCGACCGCCCGCCAGCACGTCGAGCGACGCGACGCGCTTGGCGAGCAGTGGCGCGGGGTGCAACGGCGCGACGAAGAGCGTCGATACGATGCGCACGCGCTCGGTGGTCGCGGCAGCCGCCGCGAGCGCGACGCCCACCTCGAGGTTGGGAAAGCTCACGCGCTCGCCGGCCGCGAGACTCTCGAAGCGGCCCGCGTCGATGCGCCGGCACCAGTCGAGCAGCGCGGCGCGGTCGCAGCCGGGCGCCATCGTGGGAAGCGTCATCGAGACTTTCATCGCGGCGGCGGACTCTCGCAGAGCGCACCCGCAGCAGCCAGCTCGCGCGCGGCTAGAATCGCGCGCCGTGGGTTTCCTCCCTGCCCTCTCGCCCGAGCCGATCGAACGCCATCGCGCCGCGGCGATCCAGCGCTTTCGCCTCGACGGGGTCAGCGAGGGGAAGCGGTCCGCCCTCGAGGATCCGCAGTCCTGGATGATCGCGGGCGAAGCCTGAAGCCGTGAACGCTCCGCAACGAAAAACCGGCCCGGCGCTCGGGATCTGGCAGCTGGCCTGGCCCGCCATCGTCACGAATCTGCTGGCGTCGCTGGTCGGCTTCGTCGACACCAAGATCGTGGGTTCGCTCGGCGCACCCGCGGTCGCGGCGGTCACCACCGGCAACCGCATCTACTTCATCCTGCAAGCGCTGCTGATGGCGGTCACCGCGGGCACCACCGCGCTGGTGGCGCGCGCGTGGGGCGCAGGCGACCGCGACGAGGCCGAGCACGTGACGCGCGTGTCGCTCGCGCTGTGTGCGGGCATCGCGTTGGCGGTCAGTCTGCCCGCGCTGCTCTTCCCGCATCCGCTGGCCAGCGTGTTCCGCCTCGAAGCGCACACAATCGACCTCGCGGCGGATTTCATCCGCTGGCTCGCGCCGTTCCAGATCGCCTTTGCAGTGCACTTCGCGCTCGGCGCCGCGCTGCGCGCGGCGGGCGACACGCGCACGCCGCTCGTGATCGGCGCGCTCACCAACGTGGTGAACGTCGGGCTCGTCTACGGGCTCGTGTTCGGTCGCTTCGGGATGCCGCAGCTCGGCGTAGCGGGCGCGGCGATCGCCAGCGGCATCGCGTTCGCGGTGGGCGCGATCGCTTTCCTGCTGCTCTGGTGGCGCGGCAAGCTCGTGCTGCGCGCCGGCTCGTCGGGTTCGTGGGAACGCGGACGTGTGCGCCGCATTCTCGACATCGGGTACCCGGCCGGTCTCGAACAGCTGGTGTGGCAAGGCGGCTTCCTGGTGTTCTTGTGGATCGTGTCGCTCTACGGCACCGCGCCCTACGCCGCCTACGGGATCGGCGTGACGATCCTCGCGTTCTCGTTCCTGGTCGGCTTCGGCTTCTCGATCGCAGCGTCCACGCTGGTCGGCCAGAAGCTGGGCGCGAACGACCCGGCCGGCGCGACGCGCAGCGGTTGGCGTGCGCTGCGCCTCACACTGATCGCGCAGACTGCCTTCGGCCTCGTGATCGTCGTGTTCGCGGAGCCGCTCGCGCGTTTCATGATCGACGACCCCGAGGTGGTCCGGCTCACCGTCGTCTTCATCTACATCCTCGGCTCGGTGCAGCCGCTGATGGCGATCGAGTACGCGATGGGCGGCGCGCTGCGCGGCGCCGGCGACACGCGCTTCCCGCTGATCGCGGTGTTCTCCGGGCTGATCGGCGCCCGCGTCACACTCGCAATCCTGTTCGCGTGGTGCAGCCTTCCGGTCGAGTGGATCTTCGCGGCGCTGATCGCCGACTACATCGTGAAGGCGATCCTGCTGACGGTGCGCTTCCGCTCCGGACGCTGGCAGCACGCCGTGCCCGATCCCGTGCGCGCGCACGCCGTCGAACCCGAGCCGTCTTGAGTCACCCGTAGGGGGCCGGTCCGCTCCTGCACGGTTCCCAGCATGGCCGAGAGCACTTATCGTGGGCGACGCACGAGGGGAGTCGTTGTACCGAAGACCGCGATCGGCCCGCGAGACCGAGCTACTCGAGAAGGCGAAACGGCTTCTACCGGCCGGGGTTCGCACGCCCACATTCTCGCCCGAGCACGCGATCGTCGTCGAGTCGGCGCGCGGCGCGCGGATCCGCGACGCGTCGGGAAACGAGTACATCGACTACCTCCTCGGCTCGGGCCCGATGCTCCTCGGCCACGCGCACCCGGCGGTGGTGCGTGCGGTTCGCGAGGCCCTCGAGCGAGGCAGCACGTACCTGCTGCTGAACGAGCCCGCGATCCTGCTCGCCGAGGAGATCGCGCAGGCCGTTCCGTGCGCGGAGAAGGTGTCGCTCCACAATGTCGGCGCCGAGGCGACGAGCTTTGCGATTCGCCTCGCGCGCGCCTACCGGAAACGGGACAAGATCCTCAAGTTCGAGGGCGCCTTTCACGGCATGAGCGACTGGGCCCTGCTTTCCACGCACTGGACGCGCGAGTTCGCGCCGCTTCCGCACGCAGTTCCGAACTCGGCCGGCATTCCGGAGGGCGTCGTGCGCGATGTCCTGATCGCGCCATTCAATGATCTCGAGGCGACGGAGTCTCTCCTCGAGAGGCACCGCGACGAGCTCGCGTGCGTGATCGTCGAGCCGCTGCAGCGCACGATCGCCCCCGTACCGGGTTTTCTCGAAGGTCTGCGCGAGATGACGCGCCGCCGCGACATCCCGCTCGTCTTCGACGAGGTCGTGACCGGCTTCCGGCTCGGCCTCGGCGGCGCGCAGGAGTACTACGGCGTCGTTCCCGATCTGTGCGCGATCGGCAAGAGCCTGTCGGGCGGGCATCCGATCGCGGCGCTCTGCGGCCGCGCGGAGTTGATGGACCGGATCGACCCGGCGCGGGCGGGAACGAGCGAGTACGTGCGCCTCTCGGGCACGTACAGCGCGAATCCGATCTCGGCGGTGGCGGCGCGCGCAACGCTCGCGGAACTCCGCAAGCCCGGCGCCTACGAGCGGCTCTTCGCCTCGGGCCGCACGCTCATGGACGCGCTCGGGCGTCTCCTCCGCGACGCGGGCATTCCGGCGCAGATCCTCGGCGAGCCCCCGGCCTTCGAGGTGTTCTTTGCGGACCACGAGATCACGGACTTCCGGTCGTCGCTCCGTGCAGACCGCGCGACGCACGCGCGGTTCGTCGAGTGCCTGCTCGAACGGGGTATCGTGAAGGCGCACGAGAAGTTCTTCCTCTCGCTCGCGCACACCGAAGAAGACCTTGCGACGACGATCGAGGCGTTCGAGGGAGCGATCGGAGACCTCGTGCGCAGCCGAGCCCGCGGCGGCGTTGCGGGCGACGCGAAGGCGCAGATCGAGAGGGGCAAGGCATGAACCCGAACGAAGAGAGTTTCGCGAAGAGCGAGCGGGCGCTGCACGAAGAGGCGATGCGAGAGACGGGCCTCGACGACTTCGGCGACCCTTCCTACCTCGAGGGCCTGCGGCGCGTGCTCGACGGCTACGACTGCGAAGCAAGGCTCCACGAGCAGGGTCGGATGCTCACGCGCATGGCGATCGCGGGCCTCTTGAAGACGCGTCTCCGGTCGCAGGCGCTTCTCGGAGCGAACGCCGCCGCACAGAGCAACGAGATCCGCCGCCCGATCGTCGTGCTCGGGCTCGTGCGGACGGGCAGCACCTCGCTTCATCATCTTCTCGGGCAGGACCCGAACGCGAACGTGCTCGAGTACTGGCTCGCCGCGCACCCGCAGCCCCGCCCGCCGCGGGCGACGTGGGAAGCGCTTCCCGACTACCGGGAATCCCACGCGGAGATCGAGGGCATCTACTCGATGGATCCAGAGCTTCGCGCGATCCACTTCATGAAGGCCGACCTCGCCGAAGAGTGCCGGCACCTGCTCGCACAGTCGTTCACCGACGACTACTTCGAGGTGAACACGACGCTCCCCAGCTACGTGCGCTGGTACGAGAAGACGCGCCACCCGGCGAGCTACCAGCGCCACCGCGCACTCGTGAAGCTGATCGGGTCGACGAGCCCGGAGAAGCGCTGGATCCTCAAGTACCCCGTTCACATGAAGCACCTCGCGGACCTGCTCGAGGTCTACCCGGACGCCTGCGTGGTGTGGACGCACCGCGATCCCTCGAAGGTGCTCGCGTCGTACATCGACCTCATCGCCGGCTTCCGCGCGCTCTTCGAGCGCGACATCGACCGCGCGGCGATCGCGCGCGAGCAGGTCGAGGCCTGGGCGTCGGGCGCCGAACGCGCGATCGAGGTTCGGAAGCAGCACGACGCGTCGCAGTTCCTCGATCTGCACTTCGGGGACTTCGTCGCCGATCCGATCACCGCCGTGCGCCGGATCTACGACCGCTTCGACCTCGCGCTCACGGAAGACGCCGAGAAGCGGATGCGCGCGTGGATGGCGGAGACGCCCGAAGGCAAGCGCGGCAGGCAGCACTCGATGGAAGACGTCGGCCTCGCCCGCTCGCAGGTCCTCGACCGCTTCGGCGCATACATGCGGCACTTCGGCGTGCAAGCGGAGTAGCTTCTTCCGCCGCTGAACACGGTGAGCCGAGGGACCTGGGCGAGCGGTTGGTCGCCCAGCTTCGGCGCCTCTGGGTCGCCCAGGGGCACAGGTCGAAAGCCCGACCGCGACGGCGAAGCGTCCCACCGCACTCTGCGGAGGTCCGTTGACCCTCCCCGCCGCGGCTGCCATTCTCCGCCCGCTTGACTCGCCGATCAACCGAGTCGCAAACCGAAGGAAACTCCGATCCGATGTCCAAACCCCTGCCCGCCGTCGACTTCCTGAAGATCCCCGAGAGCGGGGAGCCCTACCTCGAAGGCCACAAGTGCGGAGGCTGCGGCGCCGTCTACCTCGGCGTACGCGCGGTGTGCTCCAAATGCGGTGCGCGCGGAAAGATCGCGCCGGTGAAGCTCTCGAACCAGGGCAACCTCTACGTCTATTCGATCGTCTGTCGCTCCTTCCCCGGCATCCAGGTGCCCTACGTGTCGGCGATCGTCGACCTCGAAGGTGGCGGCACCGTGAAGGGCAACCTCATCGGTGTCGATCCCGACCCCGCGAAGATCAAGATGGGGATGCCGGTGCGCGTCGTGTACAAGGACGCGCTCGGCCGCAAGGACAAAGAGGGCAACTCGTACCTCTCGTATTTCTTCGAGCCTCGGTAGGGCGCCAGTTCGGTCGAACACGAAGCGCAGCGTCACGATCGGAGCCAAGGAGCCCCGTTTCCCGCGTAGCGAGCCGAAGGCGAGCGGCGAGACCCATCAGGCTCGAGCGAACCAGCAACCATCCACGAGGAGATCCGCATGAGCGACGTGTACATCGTCGGAATCGACATGATCAAGTTCATGAAGGCGGGCACCGGCCCGGCGGTCGAGGCGCTCGGCGCGCAGGCGGCGCTGATGGCGCTCGATGACTGCGGCCTCACGATCCAGGACATGGAAGCGCTCTACTGCGGGAACCTCGGCCAGGCGGGGGGGATGGTCGGACAGCGCGTGCTGCACCAGATCGGGCAGACGGGCATTCCGGTGGTGAACTGCGCGAACGCCTGCGCCACCGGCGCGACGGCGTTCCGCGAGGGCTGGATGGCGATCAAGGCCGGCGTCTACGACACGGTGCTCGCCGTCGGCGTCGAGAAGATGGGCGGCGGCCTGCTCGGCGGCGGGGGCGGGGGCGGCGGGATTCCGAAGGAGGGCCTGCTCGGCTCGATGACGATGCCGGCGGTCTTCGCCGAGGCCGGTCAGGAGCACGCGCGCAACTACGGCACCACGTTCGAGCAGTTCGCGAAGGTGTCGGTGAAGAATCACCACCACTCGACGCTGAATCCGAAGGCGATGTACCAGATCGAGACGCCGCTCGAGACGGTGATGGGCTCGGAGATGATCGCGTACCCGAACACCAAACTGATGTGCTCGGTGAACGTCGACGGTTCCGCGGCAGCGGTGATCATGTCGGAGAAGAAGGTGAAGGAGCTGGGGCTGAGGGGCCGCGCGGTGCGCGTGAAGGCGTCCGTGCTCACCAGTGATCCGTGGCAGGAGCGTGATCTCGTGATGCCGGACGTGAATACCTGCACGCGGCAGGCGGCGAAGAAGGCCTACGAGATGGCGGGCTGCAGCGCAAAGGACATCAACCTCGTCGAGCTGCACGACTGTTTCGCGACGGCGGAACTCCTGCACTACGAGAACCTCGGTCTCTGCGGCGACGGCGAAGCGGGGCACATGATCGACAGCGGCGCGACGGCGCTCGGCGGGAAGGTTCCCGTCAACGTGTCGGGCGGTCTGCTCTCGAAGGGCCACCCGCTCGGCGCCACCGGGATCGCGAACCTCTACGAGATCTCCACGCACTTGCGCGGGGAAGCCGGCAAGCGCCAGGTGCCGAACGCGCGACTCGGGATGACGCACGTGATCGGGCTGGGCTCGGCTTGTGCGATCCACATCCTGGAGAAGGTGGCGTAGTCGATCTCGGAAGCAGAGGCGGAAC
>Ga0316613_10003015_pt1 | contig 10609 bp, 9 predicted proteins | sample OWC_soil_day10_C_2_FD_207647 | JGI IMG/M metagenome (GOLD analysis project Ga0316613, IMG submission 207647) | Wetland soil microbial communities from Old Woman Creek delta, Ohio, United States - OWC_soil_day10_CT_b | ecosystem: Environmental > Terrestrial > Soil > Wetlands | place: USA: Ohio... | reverse complement strand
AATCTGGTTGTAAATTCTTTTTCGTCATAAACTTGATTTTACAACAAAAAACGGCTTCTGACTCTTGTCAGTTGCCGTTTTTTGTTGCTTTTAAAGCCTATCTTAATGCGACAGCCCCTTTTTATATCTAGTCCATTCTTTTAAGTTTCAGGCGCACACTTCAACTCTTCCATGAATCATTAACTCGTCTGAGACTCGTGTATTAGCTCGCCTACCTAATACTAATATCTTAGTGCTTTTATTATATAACACGTTATTATTTTTAAATATAGGAATTTGAAAATATTTATGGTCATACCTTTGCATAATCCCCTTACCTAAAAGTGCCTACTTGTGGCAAGGGGAAATCAAATATATACTCAATATATGGTAGTAACACGGCAAGATACATTTGAAAAATGATTTGGTAAAAGAGTTTTTACTAAAAATTATAGTAAAAAAAATACATAAAAAATAGGAGGCAGGTTATCATATGATGGCAAAGAACCTACAAGACACAACAACATTGTCAAACGGGGTAAAAATACCTTGGCTTGGTTTAGGAGTATTTAAGGTACAAGAGGGTACTGAAGTCGTAAATGCTGTAAAGACTGCTATAAAATATGGTTATCGCAGTCTTGATACAGCAGCTATTTATAAAAATGAAGAAGGTGTGGGTCTAGGCATCAAACAGGGGCTTCAGGAAGCTGGTATATTTAGAGATGATTTATTCATTACATCAAAGGTCTGGAATATGGATCAAGGATATGAATCTACATTGGCAGCCCATGAGATAAGCTTAAAAAAGCTTGATCTAGATTATCTAGATTTATATCTGATCCACTGGCCTGTAAAAGGAAAATATAAAGATACATGGAGAGCTTTAGAAACTCTTTATAACGCAGGAAAAATACGTGCCATTGGAGTAAGTAATTTCCATGTTCATCACCTCCAGGATTTATTTCAGAGTTCTATGATCAAGCCAATGATTAACCAAGTGGAATTTCATCCACGTCTAGCACAAAAAGAACTAAGAGCCTTTTGTAAAGAGCAAGGTATCCAGTTTGAAGCTTGGTCTCCCTTGATGCAAGGTAAATTGTTAGATAACCCTACATTGCAAAGGATTGCTGAAAAATATAGTAAATCAATAGCTCAGGTGATTATACGCTGGGACTTGCAAAATGATGTTGTAACCATTCCAAAATCGATAAAAGAACATCGTATTATTGAAAATTCAAATGTGTTTGATTTTGAGCTTACCAAAGAAGACATGGAACAAATTGATTCGTTAAATCAAAATCAACGCGTTGGTTCCGATCCAGATAACTTTAATTTCTAGTAAAACCTAAAACGAGGATATAGACGAAACAGCGTTCGTTTATACCCTCGTTCCCATTACAAAATAACTTATAAAAAATGAAAGAAGGTAAATAATTTGAAAGTTGTAGCTTTTAATGGCAGTCCTAATCAGGAAGGGAATACATCCCAGTCTATAAAGATGGTCATCGATGAGTTAAAGGCAGAAGGTATTGAAGTTGAGATTGTACATGTAGGCAATAAAGTTATAAGGGGCTGTATTGCCTGTGGCGGCTGTATCAGAAAGCAAGATGAGCAATGTGTACTTGGCGGCGATAATGTAAATGAGTGGATTCAAAAAATGAAAGAGGCCGATGGTATTATCTTGGGCTCCCCTGTTCATTTTTCTTCTATTGGCGGAACTATGAAAGCTTTTCTCGATCGCGCTTTTTTTGTTACATCTGTAAATAATTCTATGCTAAGACATAAGATTGGAGCGGCCGTTGTTGCAGTCAGACGCTCAGGTGGCGTTACTACCTTTAATCAATTAAATAATTATCTTAATTATGCTGAAATGCTCATGCCAACCTCAAATTACTGGAGCGTGATACACGGAATGAGTCCAGGTGAGGTTCAGCAAGATGAAGAGGGTAAGCAAATTATGAGTGTGCTCGGTAAAAACATGGCATGGCTTATGAAATTAGTTGAGCATGGCAAAGGAGAGGTAAAAGAACCGCAAAGAGAAGAGAAAGTTATGACCAACTTTATTAGATAATATAAGTTCTATGGCTTCTTGTTGTAACGAAGCAACTATTAATACTTATAATACAAATGCTGCAAGGTGATTTTAATTCTACCTTGCAGCATTTTTGTCATTATAAACAATTAACCATGTGACGATCCACACAATGCAAATTCAGTTCTACGCCTCACTGTTTGATTCAGCAAGCCAGTTACCCATTCGCCTGGCTTCTGCCACCACTTCAGTTTGCTTGTAGAAATCCTCAGGAATTTTTGCCCCTCCGGCAATAAGTATTTTGTAAACACCAAAACCAAGGAACAAAAGATTTTTGCCCATATGCTCAAAATAGTGATGGAACATCAACGTATCGTGCCTAGCTTGCGTGACTGCCAGCAAAATCTTCTTACCAGGAGCTAAATAGCTGGAATAGTCAGGTTTTATGAAAGGATACAAACGATCAATCACCTGTTTCAATTGCGCCGTCATCTGCCACATATATACTGGTGTGGCAAAAACAATGCCATCGGCAGCATCGATCTCATCATACAATTCCTGCATATCGTCCCGCAAGATGCAACGATGCTCTTGCTCTTTACAGGCGTAGCAGCTCTGACAGCCTTTAATATTCATACCATTTAGATAATAGGACTTAATTTCAGCCCCCTGATCACTTGCCGCCTTGCTGACTTCTTCTGCCAATGCAGCAGTGACGCCTTGTTTGCGAGGGCTGCCATTAAGGACAACGATTTTTTGCATGCTTATACCCCCATTCTTAAATAATACCTCAACTAATCTTTTTTGCAGGGCATTTGGTATGGTCGATAAACCACAAGCATTTCCTAAGAGAGCTGCCACAGTTGCGGTATTGAGTAACGGGCACATCCGCAAGAACTTTGTTTGCCCAATTTTCATCAGCAAATATACCTCTACCTATAGCTGCAAAATCTACATATTCGTTCTCTAGCAAAAATCTTGCCTGCTCGGCAGTAAAGATTTCTGATACTGCAATTACTGGAATATTAACATGTTTTTTAATCTCGCTGCCATTGAATGCTATAATAATATATACTAGTATAATAAATAACAAGTACACACTTATTTGTATTATAATACCTTTTTATATACTTTAATAAAAGGAGCATATTTCTAATTCATTTTCGCGCAAATGACGACTCTCATCTTATAGAACTTTTGAAATTATCAAACATGTTGTAGTGCTAACCCCTTCTCCTTTCTTGCAGCAACGATTACTTTTTGTATAAACCCAATTTTCGATCGTGTATATTTTATAATATTGCCGCTATGCTTTTTAGTAAAACTCTTTTTAATTTCACCATATTCACAAATTAATTCAGGATGCTCTCGTAAATAATCCCGCAGTAAAAATTCATCTCGCATATAAAATTCATCATTGTATGGAAGAATATGCAAGTTATGCGTCCAAATACCATCTTCATATTTTTTAAATAAATATCTATCGGCCATATTGGTTTGCGTATAGCTATAATCCTTTAAGCTAAACATGGATTGATAAAATGACAATCCTCGAAAAGGTACAACACCAATGAAAATTGCGATTATCGGTTTTGCTTCTTGTCTGGAAATTGCTGTGCTTCCTACATGTTCAATAGCTACTGCATGAGAGCCAAGAATCATAAGTATGTTCTTCTTTTCTTTTTCGAAAGCTTGTACCACGTCGTATTCCATAACTTTAATTTCATTTTTCATAATATCTCCTCCGAACTTAAACCTTAATTTCTAATTTGAAATTGGTAAAAAATCACTTTTTATAATATATTTACCATTAGAGTGCAAATTCCTGCAAAGTCATTAAACCTTACAGGAGTTTTTCTCTATATCACTATATATTTACTTTAATAAGCTTTTAAATTAAAAAATAAAACGGTTTAATTAACTAAAAATAACACCTACTGTGATTAATATTAAAAAAAATATTAAAATTTGGAAACATTAGTACATTGGTTATTGACAATCGTATGTAAAAGCATTTATAATCGTAACAATAATACAATAATGTAATCGGTAATGACGGAAAAAAGTAGTTTTGTACTTTTCATGCAGAGAGCTAGTGGTTGGTGTAAACTAGTTGAAAATACACAATAAAGTTCCTTCCCGAACCGCAGACTGAAATTTACAGTAGGTCTTGCCGTACAGTCTACGTTACAGACTTAGAGCTGATCTTATGATCAAAATAGGGTGGTACCGCGTTGATTCGTCCCTTAACGGTATCTCTTTTTTATTTTGCTCGCAAGATCAAATTTGGGTGGTACCACGGTCACTATCGTCCCTCTTTTTTAGGGGGGCGATTTTTTTCTTTTATAGCCGGCATAAAAGAAAATAGATAAAAAATTCTTGATATATTAGGAGGTTCACATGAATATTTCATTTCTAATTGTATGTATATATATCCTTTTACTATTTGTTATCAGTTACTTTGCCCAGCGGCGGTCTGCTGGCAATGCCACAAATTATATCCTGGCAGGTAGACAGCTTACGACGCCTTTGATTACAGTATCCATCGTAGGTCTGGCCGTCGGCGGAGCCTCAACAATTGGCGTCGCCGAACAAGCCTATAAAGTCGGTCTTTCGGCTGGCTGGTACACAACCGCTTGGGGTATAGGAGCTATTACGATGGGAATGTTAGTTGCTAAGAAATATCGCCAGCTTAATATTACCACCATACCTGAACTATTAGGCAGGTATTATGATAAAAAAGGAATGATCGCAGGCATTACCTGCCAAATATTAATTCAATTAGTTGTTATGTCACTTCAATATCTAGCAGGCGGCAGTATCCTTTGTGCCTTAATGCCTGAAATATTCACTTTAACTTCTGGTATGCTTACTAGTGCTGTCGTATTTATTAGCGTTACTATGATTGGCGGCATGTGGTCAGCTAGTCTATCTAATATTTTAAATGTCTCCTTAAAATATATTGGCATCATCTTAGCTACTATTGTCAGTGTGACACGTGCGGGTGGTCTTGAAAACATTAGAATGCAACTTCCTGGTAATGTACCCTATCTTAGCTTTTTTGATGGTGTTGGCATCATTGGTATTATCACCTGGATACTAGTATTAGTAACTGTCAATTTATCTCTGCAAAGCATCATTCAGATTTCTTTAGGGGCTAAAGACGTTCAAACTGCCCGTCGCGGTTTTGTTATTGGCGGTTTAATGATGCTTCCCATTGGTTTTGTCAGCGCATTACTGGGAGTCATTGCCAAAACTATGTTTCCTGATGTAAGTCCTGCAATGGCTTTGCCCATGACTATCATGTCACTGAACCCTGTACTAGCGGGAATTACATTAGCAGCTTTATGGGCAGCGGACGTATCAACAGCCTGCAGCTTACTCCTCAGCTCTGCAACATTATTTTCTCAAGATATTTATAAAAAATTTATTGATCCTACTGTGAGTGAAAAAAAGTTCCTTGTTATCACAAAAGCATCTGTACTCCTTCTAGGATTATTAACTCTCATTCTTGCTATGACCATTAGCGGTATTATCAACACTCTGATGATTGGTCTTAGTTTGACTGCCTCCTTTAGTGTTATTGTACTCTTTACCTTGTTTGCACCATCCTTTTGCCGCAAGAATGCCGCTTTTTATACGATTGTAGTTAGTTTAGCCGTCTTGATTCTTTGGCAGACATTCCCGCCAATCCGTATCTTTCCTCACGTGATCTACCTTGAATGGCTGGCCTGTATGGGAACCTTCCTGCTAACCTATCTACTCGATCCAAATGCTATCACTACCTCTGAATGTGCATAATAGAATAAAACTCCTGCAGGAACTCTACAACAGAATTCTTGCAGGAGTTTTATTTTATTATTTCAAGTTGTTGAACCCTACACAATCGTTACACAAACTTTTCTTTTTCGTGGACCATCAAACTCACAGAAATAAATTCCCTGCCAGGTTCCGAGGTGCAACGCTCCATTCATAATGGGAACGCTTATTGATGATCCAATCATAGACGCTTTCACATGAGCACGAGAATTCCCCTCGCCATGCTGATAGGCAAGTTCTGGTACCATATGATTTAGTGCGTGTAACATATCTTTCACCACATCTGGGTCGGCATTCTCATTAATGGTTACTCCTGCTGTCGTGTGAGGAACAAATACCTGACATAAACTCTTCTCACCTTGATTTCCCCTCAATATATCCGCTACCTGACTGGTGATATCGATAAACCCCTCACTGGGAGTATTAATCATAAACTCTTTTAGCATAGTTGTCCTCCCTCCAAGTAGGAATTATAAAATTTACATGATTTTATTTTACCCTAATTCTAAAAAATACCTGTAACACTTTATTTTTCACTAAAATAAACCTCCTGAAAGTAAACGTACCTCACAGGAGGTTTCAACTATTCTAACACTTGATAAGCCATTTCTACTTAGAATCTTGCTGCAAGATAGGCAGCTTATCAAAAGCCACATTTAAGATGCGGTTGATCACCGATTCCGGCCCGGAATGATCGTACTCTCTGGCAAAGGCAGTAGATAAACGTGTTCTTTCATCAGAATACTTCCATACTTTCTTCCAAGAACGTGTATCGACTAGCTCAAATCTCACATCTGCACTATCGTGAATACTATAACCAGCATCATGGCGAACGATAACGGACCGTGGAACTTCCATCCAGCCAGAATACTCTCTGCCATCGGGTGTTACTCCTCCATATCGGACTCTGTCAATAACGGTTTCAGTTGAGTCATATGCGTCATAATGTTCATAGAACCAGCCAAAATCATGAATTTTCGTAAATACTACTATGTCAGCATACTTGGGCATAGCTTTGATCATGACTTCCGATAAATTCGGACCTAGCACGGCATCAGCAGGAGTATCAGGATCTGCCTTCATTTGTTCTATAATATAGGGTAAAGTGATATATCGAAGACCAGTTACCTTTTTCCACCTACTATTTAGCATATTATCAATCTTACTTTGTGCATCGGGATATTTATTAAACTTATTACTGCCGCTCACATCAAAACCATCATAATTAAATTCAGGCTCCATAATAAGAACTGTTTTTACTTTGGTAAAGTCATAGGCTTCTTCTTTCCATTCTGTCTGCTGAGCTAAGGCTATGGAATAAGCTCCACAAAGGATATATACCATTACAATAAGAATTTTTATTATTGTATGCATATTATATCCTCCTTATATAGATTACTACGTGTAGGTAACTTACGCTGATCTATTACTATTATAAAGGAATTTTATTACAATTGAAATCTTTTTTATGCAGATCACACAGCTAATCATTTTGCTTCATAATACTGAAGCAATTCAGTGACCGTTACAAATTCATAACCACGAGCCTCTAGGCTATCAATAATAAACCAAAGAGCTTCTGGTGTTGGCGATGGATATCTTCCATCATGTAAAAGAATGATACTTCCTGGCTTAACATCCTTTACTACTAGATTTACTATGTCGCCAACAGGAGGATAATTCCAATCTACAGGATCAATTGACCAAAGGATAATGCTGTATTCACTGTCTCTAGCAAGGGTTAAAACCTTTTTATTATTCAAGCCTCCTGGAGGGCGAAAAAGAGTTGGTTTAGGTGCCACTTCTAAAATTTCTTTCTCTGTGTTCCTCAGTTCTTCCTCAATCCTGTATTCTTGCAAATTAGTCAATATTGGGTGAGTATAAGTGTGGTTACCCACTTCATGCCCTTCAGAAACTTCTTGCGATACAAGATTTGGAAACCGTTTAACCTGCTCTCCCACAACAAAGAAGGTCGCCTTTATATTCTTTTCTTTTAAGATCTCCAAAATTTCAGGAGTCGTAGTGTTAACCGGTCCATCATCGAATGTTAATGCAACTACCTTACGAGAAGTAGGTACTTTCCAAATAACATCTGCTATGTCGATTAAATGGTCTTCTACTTTTGCTGCAAATAGTACCGTAAAAAAAAAGAAGGTACCCCATATTATTCCTTTGTATAATCTCATAATAACTCCTTTATGATAAAGCGGACTTCATTCAGGTGGAGTTTTCACTGCATTTAAACCATAGCCGCACCTATCTTAGGACTTAACATCTCCTAACTCCTGTTGTAAAGGAGGACTTAGAGCGACTTAGACTTATTCATCGGCTAAAGACTCTAATAGTTTTATACGCCTAATATCTTAAATTTATACTAGGAAATAATACTATAACAGCACAAAAATAACCGCCCTAAATGAAGAGCGGTTGTTTTTGTACTATTATTTGAGCTGCCTCTTGCCTTTTATGCTCCTACAATTCCTAAGAACTTTAAAAGATATATAACTCCAACAAGAAGCGCTACATTTTTAAGTTGACGTAATTCATGAACATTCATATTATCACCCAATTTCCTTTTGATTCTATTTATGGCTGATAATAGCATAAATCATTTTGAGAATGATTACCTCTACTAAAAGGTATAGTTTTCCAATATTTTATAATAAATTATTGCAAGATAAAAACAACGTTCGCAATGACATATAAATATACTTTCATCTCTAAAATTTAAAATCCTTATACTCATAAAAAAGGCAAAAAGTTCTGTACCGAACTTTTTGCCCTCAATTCACTTGATCAGCTTTAAATATAATACATCATTTCTTATCTAATGTCAATAATAATATATTACTGCCTGTGTTTAACTTGTGACTTGTGACTTGCCTTGTGACTTGTGATAATCAATCATATCTTAGATAAAACCTGCTATAAATTATTTGGCTTATTGACAGGATGCCCTAATTACCCTTACAATAAAGTCAAATTTGTGCATATACACATTAACGGTGGCAATAATACTCCATCATAGGAAGGACTAGTTAATGAAGAAAATCAATGAATGTAACTATCCTAAAAAATCAAGCCCTTGCAATTGCTTGAATATCAGACGGGCTTCCAGGGCTGTCACTCATTTTTATGATAAGATTTTAGAACCGAGTGGTCTTACGATTAGCCAGTTGTCATTATTAAGGAACCTTCAACATGTGGAGCCAGTTAGTATTAGTGAGCTGGCTAAAATAATTCGTATTGACCGAACTACGCTAAACCGTAATATGAAGCCTCTGTTGGATAGTGGCCTATTAACTATCTATCCAGGTCAAGATCCAAGAACCAGGCAAGTTATAATGACGGAAAGAGGAAGAACTGTCTTGGCTAGCGCCTGGGAACTTTGGGGTAAAGCACAGGCATCTGTTAAAGAGTATTTGGGAGAGGCAGATCTGGCTGTACTGGTTAAATTACTTTCAAAATTAGAGGCATTAGTGCCTTAATCTAATAATCTTACCAAGGAGCAAAAAAAGATCTTCTTTACCGAAACTATATACGGCTAAGATCTAGCTGGAGTTCCCCTCCACCTGGGTCTTAGCCTTCTTTATGCTATAAATGAAAGCAGTATAACTGTCTAACGACTTACAGTTACACTGCTCTTTTTATGCATACCTACCCCTTTACTGCATCAACGTATCCCAAAAGCTGCTTCATTCAAAAGGATATTTTATCCCCCATCGTGATCGGACTTCATCCATAATATCCATTACATCTATGGATAATTCTAATGGATTCATTTTATCTTTATTCAAAATGCAGTGATGCATATCTTCCACTTCATATACCAATGCTTTTGCCGTTTCACCCGCCTCTATCATCTCTACTTTTCCATCTAAATAGTTTATTGCAGCTTTGGATGCTCTTGGAAAATCATCTACAGTAATAAACCCTAATTCCCCTGCTATAACACCTCTCTTTGGCATTTTCGCTCTCATTGTTAGAGATATTACTGCCATTTCATCCATAGAGTTTTTAAGTACGATACCTGACTGCTCATCTACACCAGTTTCAAATTTTTTCGCAGTAGTCAACACTTCATAGGGTTGGCGGGAAAGAAAATATCTAGTAAAAGACAGAGCATACGTCCCAATATCAAGAAGCGCCCCCCCTGCTAATTCTTTATTAAAGAATCGATTCGTAACGTCATATTCCTTACAACTTCCAAAAGATACTTGAATCATTTTAAGTTTGCCAATTTGTCCTGAATCGATAATATGTCGCAACTTTTTAAATAATGGCATATGATAAATAGTCATGGCTTCTGCAACCACTAAATTCTTTTGCTCTGCGATACTGGCTATTTGCTTTAATTGTTTACTATTGACAGTGATTGCTTTTTCACATAATACATGTTTATTATTGTGTAGACTCTTCATTATATACTCATAATGACTACTATGCGGTGTGGCAATATAAACTACGTCAATTTCAGGATCATTTAGCATTTCTTCGTAATTACCATAGGCTTTTTCAATATTATATTGACTTGCAAACGTTTTTGCTTTTTCTAGATTTCTTGCGCCTACCGCATATAGAATACCATTTGCTTCAATGATCGCTTTTGCAAATTCCGATGCAATTGCTCCTGGTCCTAAGATTGCCCATTTTAATATATTCATATTTATAACCATTCCTTTCGCTTCGCTCAAGGCACAAAACGGAATGAAACCGTTGCCTTTGAGCTTATTTTGCTTTAAAACTATATTATTGAGAATGCAGACAACTACAAAGCAC
>Ga0316613_10003014_pt1 | contig 10610 bp, 9 predicted proteins | sample OWC_soil_day10_C_2_FD_207647 | JGI IMG/M metagenome (GOLD analysis project Ga0316613, IMG submission 207647) | Wetland soil microbial communities from Old Woman Creek delta, Ohio, United States - OWC_soil_day10_CT_b | ecosystem: Environmental > Terrestrial > Soil > Wetlands | place: USA: Ohio... | reverse complement strand
ATAGTGCCCATTGCCAAAATCGCTTTTGTGCTATTCAGGCCGGAAATAACGCCTATTTTTATGGACAGTACGGCTTAAAGGACCTAGGTACGGTAGTCGAATATGGCTCGGTTAAAGCCAGTGAAATCGGGGCTAAAATTGATAGTATTGCCGCAAATAATGCGGCGGCTAGAATGTGGTATCTGCCATCACTTCAGCAATTATGGCTCAAAGTAGATAATAGCGGCAAAATCTATGTTTACAACTATTTGCGAAATGCCTATAGTGTGCGGCGGTTTAGCAGCCCGATCAATGATATTGCTACTTTTCAGAATGCCGTTTATATTGCTATGGGAGCATCGATATACTTACTTAATCCTTTTAGTGATAAAGAGGATGAGGATTATGTTACTTCTGTTTATAAATCCAAGCGATTCAGAAATGATAATGAAATAAATGTTAAACGAATCCATATAGAGTTTTACTGTGTTAAAAATGCTACTTGTTATATTCAGATTGGTAAGTTTAGCGAAACGATATCATTAAGTGCAGAATCACCTTCTGTTTATAATAATACCAGTGTTATTTATAGTAGTGATCGGCCAATATGGGTTAACGGTTTAGTGATTGTAGATCGAAAAGTTGATTTTAATATAACCGATTTTGATATAACAATTAAGATTACTAAAGGTTTAGTGAAAATAAGAAACATTTCGCTGACGATAGCGGAATTGTAGGGGGAGAGATAGATATGAGTTATTCTCCATTGTATCCATTGGACCATACTAGCGCCGATGGAGATAATGATTATACCCAAGCTGACAAATTGCAGAAGGAAATTGAGCATATTTATGCCTGTATGAATGACCTTTTAAATACGCAAGTGCCTACGCTATTAGAAAACTTTGACGCGGATAAAGTTGATGGCTATCATGCGACGAATACGGCTAATAATTTGCCGGTATTGGATTCAGAAGGTAATTTGACAGTAGATACTACCGGGACAGCTTATAATATTCCAACTGGAAATGTTGGCGGCAATATCTGGATTGCCTAGAAAGGAGGATGTTACTTGTATATCCATGTTTATACCGACAGCCCTACGTCCGGTGGGACGGACGGAACTCAGGTAAGTGAAGAAATATCAACAACACTAGCGTCAGCTGCTGCGATTGGCGATACGACAATTACGGTAGATGATGCTACAAATTTTTATGCGGCTTTAAGTATTAAGATAGATTCTGAAATAGCAACAATATCAAGCGTTGACTATGATACCAATGTGATAACCTTGACCGCTGATTTAACGGTAGCGCATAGTTCTTCGGCTACAGTTAAAAGCGTAAGTAACGAATCCAATCCAATCACCTATTCGGACAGCGTAACGGCTGGTAGTGAGTCCGGGACTATTAATCTGGGCATTAGAACCGAAAGCGGTTATGCAACGACAGGTAGTACCGTCATTACACCAAACGGTACTACAGCTAGTTATTGGGCCTTATCTGCTGATGGTTCAACCTGGAAGGATTACGGGGCGGCATTGACGATCACAAGTACAATTTCTACAACAAATACTTTGTTTTACGCCAAATATAAATCTATTTCAACTGAGTTAACCCTGCATGATAAGAGCGTCAACTTTGTCGTGGCGACAACGATTAGCGCAACTTCTTCGTCATAGGTGGTGCTGATATGGCAGATACAGTTTCTATCAAGGTAGATACTGCCCGAAAGTTAGCTAATTCGTTTAGGATAAAAGCGGATACTGCTAGATTACTGAAAAAAACCGTAAATATCAAGGTAGATACGCTTCGCCAAAACGTTAACGCTGTATGTATCAAGGTTGATACCAAACGAAAAATTACTGCAACAACCACGGATAAAAGCCTCTACTACCTTAAAGACGATACTACTTATACGGTGCCTCTTTATACGGATGAATTTGACGTAGGTAGTACCTATATTTGTTTTCGCGATACGGAGAATGATAATGAAATCCTTTATTCTAGGCTTTGCGATGTGGATAGCGACAATGCTTCAGCTTTACGCGCCGTTAAAAGCAGTACAACCTATGCGATTGCGAACAGTAATGACGGGTTCCACAATTTATCTAAAACTAATTTATATACTGATGGTTTTTGGGGGAGTTGGACGGATGTATCAACAAGCCTGAGTGTGGATTTGCCGGAAAACCGAACCATCACCATTGAATATGATATTGATTTTTACAATGATGATGGTGATTCTTATGTGGAAGGTCGAGTGCTGGTAGATAGCGAAACTCAAACATGCTACTTCTATCAGACAACAAGCTGGAATAGTGGTAGTAGCGGCGATTATACCATGACCGAAGATATTTGGACGGCGAGGGAAGCTGCGGGGAAAATATACAGCAAATCTGTAAGTCAATCGCTTAGTTTGGCTGCCGGGACGCATACTTTTGTGATGCAGTTAAAAGGTAGCGGCTGGTCGCGGGCTGATAGCTGCAAAGATAGGAGTATTGAGATTACCTGATGATGGCTATAACAAAAAAACCTCTGTAACTAAAAAGAGGACTAATAAGCGAAGTACGATAGTAACTACTTGCATCCTATAATAAACCGTTATGTTATTAAGAGATTATTGAAAGTTATATATACCTTTTATTTAAAAGACGAAGTATGTTTTCAAAAGTTCGTTGATAATTATCATTAATGTTACTCATCTGGCAAAATTAAAAAGAAAATGGAATGAAATACATAGTCGTACCGCACATCTAACTTTTGCACATATTATAATTAAAGGTGTAGCAGATAAATTATCCTTTTAGCAAATGTCAGTGATCAAAAAATTAAATAAGTGGAAAGGAAGGTTACTATGATTTATAAAACGCTTGAAACTACAAATATTGAAACCCTGCACGAAACATTTATAAAGGCATTTTCTGATTATCAAGTTAAAATGGATTTACCTTTATGGAAGTTTCAGCAAATGTTACAAAGAAGAGGCTATGTTCCAGAGGTATCTATCGGTGCATTTAATGAAAAAATACTAGTAGGCTTTATTTTGAACGGATTGAGAAATTGGAGGGGAATATCAACTGCATATGATTTAGGAACTGGTGTGATAGGTGAGTATCGAAAATTAGGTATAACAAGTAATCTATTTTCAAATATTAAAAAGTTACTTCAATCAAAAGAAGTTGGTCAATATTTACTTGAAGTAATAAAATCTAATACACCTGCAATTCAACTTTATAAAAAGAATGGTTTTGAGACTATAAGAGATTTAGAGTGTTTTCAATTAGTTAAAAATAACTATAATCCTATGACAAAGTACAAAGTGGAATACGTAGATAAATTCGACTCTGTATATTGGAATAAATTTATAAAATTCTGGGATATTGTACCATCATGGCAAAACTCTATTGATTCCATTAATGCAGTTCCAGATATATTCGAATATTCTATAGTCCGCATCGATGATAATATTGTTGGTTACGGAATTATCGATAAAAAAACTGGAGATATCCCTCAACTAGCAGTAAATAAGAGTTATAGATGTAAAGGGATTGCAAAAAGTATTATTACAAGTCTACAAGAAAATACTGATTCACATAAAGTCAGTATTTTAAATATAGATATTCAATCTAAACGTATAAAAGATATATTATTGAAATTAGGCTTTAAATATTACGTTGGGCAGTATGAATTGATTTTGACATTATAAATTTGTGTCGTGCTTATTTAACCCTAAATGCTTTCCTGTTGAACGGTTTTTAATGAAGTGTTATAGCGGGGTTATAGACGTGTGGAAACTATTAAACGTGTGGAAATACCTATGTTATATCAAAAATAGTTTAATAGCGTCTGATCAGGACGTCTTATGTAACTATTAAATATTTTAGGAATACTCCGTTCAATAAAGAAAGATATCCTAATATTGTATTTATACCAAAAAAAATTGATGGAAGGATTCTTTATGGAAAAAGAACTAGAAGATTATATAGATCAGGAAGGGAAAGTAAAAATTTGGCCTTCTAGACAAAAGCACAAGCTTTTAATTTTAGACTACCTCTCGTCAAAGTTCGATTTAGGTAAATACTACTCGGAAAAGGAAATCAATGAAATACTTAATCAATATCATTCATTCGAGGATCATGCCATTCTAAGAATGGAGTTGTTTAACTCAGGGTACCTTAGTATGACAAATGATTGTTCAAAATATTGGAGGATAGGGCCGTTAATAAGTCCAGATCAATGGGTAACAAATAGATTAATTATTAGGGACTCAGTACTCGAAGAGTGCGGAGAATTGCAGAAAATTTATAATACCAGTGCTTATACACACAAGTGGACAGGGGACAATTATGAGCCGAATTATATATATAGTCATATGACGGATGGTGTTCCTCTGCCACCAAAGGGACTTAAAGAATATTATAAAATTAAATCCATTTATAGAAAAGATACACTTAAAATTATTGGCCTTATAGAAATTTATCATGGTCATCCAGATGCAAAAACATTTTTTGTTGGATTTTTATTTATAAATCCCGAGAACCAAAGAAAGGGATATGGACAGGAACTTGTGGAGTATGCCTGCAGAATGGTAAGTGATTTAAAGTACGCTAAAGCCGGAATTGGTGTTCATCTAAAGAATTGGCCTGCAGTTAGATTTTGGACAAGTTGTGGTTTTGATAAAATTACAAAGATTTCAGGTGATGCAGTACATAGTGAAGACACATTCTGTATTATGAGGCTTGAAAAGTTATTGGAAGAAAAACATACATAAAAAGTATCGATAAAGATTTTCACATAGTCCATAGAAAAGCTTGTTTTACGCCTAACCATAAACCCTAGGATTTCCGTGCCTTTGCGGTATCCTAGGGTTTGTTATAGTCAAATACCTGACGTTTTGCTGGTGAGACACCAAAAAGCAGAGCTGGCAAAGGAATAGGTAAAAAAGAGGAGGTGCTTTGATGTATTATGCGTTTAACGCACGCGGCAAATGTGTTGGGTCCTTTACTCATAAGCCATCCGATACGGCACTAGCTGACCGGAGTAATGTATCAGTCGAAAAATATGATAAAGAAGTAAAAACAAAAAATTTAATTATGGAACATGGCGAATTGATAGATAATACGCCCAAGCCAACAACGAATACGACTACTACCACGACAACTACTACGGACAGTAAAACGACATGACACTAAATGAGTGGCTTGAGTTTTATGAAAATAAATTAGGACATAAATTTAACCCTTTTCCTGATGCAAACTTTGTGTTTGATGCAGAAAAAGGGTTTTGTGTTTGTAAGCAGGACGGTGATACGCTCCTGGCTGGAGATGTAACCGGCGATGGCCGTTATTGGGATAACTTCTTGGAAACTATGGCCCGAGAACTGGGGTGTAAAAGAATTAAATTCGGAACATACCGGAAGCCGGGGGCGTTTGTCCGCAAATTCGGGTATCACATCGTTGGCTTTATTATGGAAAAGGAGGTTTGATTATGAGCGGGGTAAATAGTTTTCTTTTTGGTTCCAATGGGAGCACAACTCAATACGATAATCTAAGGCCGCTGTCTACATGGGGCACCAATGCCGGTAATACGTATTTTACTGGTGCGACTAATGAATATAACACTGGTCAAAAGTTGATCAATAAAGGTTCACAGTACCTTACTGACTTATATAATAATGGCACTAATTCACAGGTTAAAAGTGCTGATGCCGCATCGGCTCAATTAATTAATACCAATACCAATAAAAACTTTGGCTCAGCGTTAGCTAAAGCGGCAAGTAACGGCATGATTGATTCTACACAATTTGGCGATACAGCCTCTAATATTCAAAGTACTGGCAATCAGCAATTGCTTTCGGCTCATCAGCAAAATTATAATTCCGCGGCTAATCTAGGCAGTAATCTTGTTTCTACTGGTGAGAGTATGACCACGCCACTGCAACAGGGATATACAACAGAACGTAATTTCCAAGCATCAACACCGTATCAGACAGTGCAGACGGGGGCAAGTAGTGGACTATTAGGTAGCTTACTGGGATCGCAAGCTGGGACACAAGCCCTCTTAAGTTTGATGGGTTGATAGGAGGTGATGATTAGTGGGACAAGTACAATTTATACCTTCACAAGATCGCTGGGCTAACCTCGGGGCATCCATGGGTCAGCAACTTGGTAATATTCTTGCCGCTAATGCACAAAAAGAAGCTTTAGCAAAAGGGTTGGATACAGCAAGCAAATTATATGATGCTGCCACGAATCCTACAGCAACCAATGACCAGATAACGGCTGCCGCCAGTCAATATATTGGCATTCCTGGGTTAGTTGGCATGAATGCCGTTCAAGGTTTAGCTAACTTGCAAAATACCTGGAACACTGCCAGTACTCAAATGAAGGCTATCGATAATCAACTGGCGAATACAAGCGATCCAACTTTGCAAAAAACATTAACCGACCAGAAGTCAGCCTTGCAGAACCAAATGGATACAGCACATCAAAATGCTATGTGGATGAGGACGGCGGTAGGAAATAAAGGGGCTGATTTAACCGGCTTGGGCGCTGGTGATGACGTAAGCCAATACATTCAAAACAGCAATGCTTTTAAAAATAGTTTATTACCTCAATCCGCGGCGATTACTTCGGCGATTCAAAGTATCAATAATGCTACAGGCACTTACGATAACGCTCAAAATGAGTTAAATAGTATTAATGCACAATTAGCCAATCCCGATGAAAACACTGATGTTGCAGGCTTGCAGACAAGAGTCGCGCAATTACAAAAAGATATGGATACCGCCCATGCGGATGCGGAATGGACACGTAATTCGATGTTTAATCCTAGCTTGCTTGGAACAAAGGGACAGGCGGTGCTTGGCGCTGACGGTAATTATAATAGTAAATTATTACCAGGGAATACGGACTTAAATTATATCAATAATTCAATGGTTACCAATGCAGTAAACAATGCCTATGGTGATGATAAGAATAAATACCAGATAACCTTAGACTATGTAGCCAAGGACCCTAATATAGCTAATTATGCAAAAGCGGTGGCTTATGCTGCGGCTAGAGATAAATTTAACCCAACGCAATATGTAACCCAAGCCATGCTTGAAATGTCGAAAGCGGGATTATCTGCCGAAAATATTGCTAAGTTACAGCCAATATTAGAAAAACAGGCTAATGACATAGGCAGTAATTATGAGGCAAGCATTTTAGCCGCCAACAACGGAGATACAAGAAGTGCTGCCTTATATGCGTTAGGTAGATTAGGTGGTGCTGGTCTGAATTATGCTCAATTATTTGCGCCTAAGAATAATATTGATAAGGTTGATACCGGAGATAAGATTTCTTATAACAATATTTCTACCAGTCCATTTGGTGGTACACCAACGTTTTTGCCTGGCCCAACATATGTAAAAGGTAATAGCCCTGGTGATATATTAAATGCTCAGTTAACCAGAGAACAATTAAAGCAAAATAACGATCAGTTCAGTGCGAAAATGCAGCAGAGTCAAGATCAGTTTAATAAGAACTTCCAACTAGCTCAAGTAAAATTAGGGCTGGAAAAAGATAATCAAGTTAGACAACAAGGCTTACAACAACTTCAAATTATAGCGGGCATGGCAAATAATTATAAGGCTACAATAAGTGGCTATCAAGACCAAATTAGTGCGATTATTAAATCTGGTAATGGTATGCTGACTCAAGCAGACAAAGATAGTGTTGCGGCATTAAATCAGAAGATAAATAATACAACTATGCAATATGAGTCATTAAATAAAACATTAGCTAATTCATTTGGTATTCAACTCCAACAGTCAGATAACAATAGTCAATCAACCTACCAGCCATCTGCTGAAGAACAGGGTATTGCAGATTGGATTGACAAAGCAAAAGCGGCTGGGGCCACTGCTGATAAAATAAAGCAAACATTAAAAGATAAAGGTTATGGAAATAGATTCGATAGTTGGGTTTATTAGGGAGGTGGGCTTATGGCTGACGTTGACGACATACTAAATTCGTTACCGGACAATAAAAATTCACAGGCTTCTGCGCAAGATGTACTTGATTCTTTACCGTCATATTCTCCACCGTATTCCGGCTATTTAGATGCTGCTTGGCTTAATGCTAAAGCGGGTTTCGGTAGTGTCTATGGAGGTATCGGGAGATACGCCGAAGTTCATGCACCAGAAGTAGCAAACTTAGTTCAAGACCTCAATGCAGCAGGCTTGGCAAATAACTCATTATTTAACAGTGACAAAATAGTACAAGCTGTATCTGCGCCGCCTACTGACAGTGATATAAATGCAGTAAAAAACGTTGCTAAATCTGTAGGTGATTGGGGAACGGATGTAGCTGATTCTAATATCCCTAAAGATGCAAAACAATATAGTGGTTTGGATCGTATTCCATTTGTATCGGATTATTGGACAAATCCGGCTGGGGCTGCTGCTGATGTGGGACAGGGTGTTGGTAGTAGTGCAGCTTTGCTTCCAATTGGTCTTGCCACGGCTCCAATTATACCAGAAGAATTACCTGTCGCTGGCGCGAGCCTTTTAGGTAATGGACTAACCAGAATAGGCCTTAATAAACTAGGTCAAAAAGTAGCCTCGGAAGTTGGGCAGGATATGATTAAGTGGGGCACTGCTGGCGCGATAAGTAAAATTCCAGAAGCCGTATCTGAAGGCGGCAATATCGTTGATGATTTGCGAAAACAGGGGTATAGTGATGAGCAAATTAAAGGTATTGCTGATAAGGTAGTAGGAAAGAACATACCTTTGCTGATGGCAGAAGGTGCATTAGAACTAACTGGTCTTACTGGTAAGCTTGGTAAGGCAGTATTGAGTCCTACCGATTCAACTTTGAAAAGCATAGGCAAAAATATTGTTTTAAATACGGCTACTGGTATGCCTACCGAATGGTATACAGAAGGGGCGCAACAGGCAATACAGAATGAAGCGACTGGCCAAAGACCTCCTAGTGGTCTTGGCTTTGCTAATCCTCTTACATGGGGACCGGACGAATTTGGCGCAGCAGGTGCTGGGGCGGTTGGCGCTCTGCCGTTTGGTATTGTTGGTGGCGCATATGGTGGTGCAGTTAACCGTAAAGGTAGAAAGGCAGGGGCAAATAAGGAAAATGTACTGGATGATCTTCCCGAAGCAAACCAATGGCAAACAGCGGCAGATAATGGATCAGCTTATACTCCGGTTAATGTTGCAACGAGTGAAGAAGGGAATCTAGATACAGGTGTGTCCAATCATGATGCCAACTTTGAAACATTGGTTAATGCTATATCTGGCCAAGAATCGGGCGGTAATTACGATGCAGTAAATAGTCGTACCGGAGCGGCCGGCAAATTTCAAATAATGCCAAGTAATTGGGCTAGTTGGGCCGAAGATGCAGGATTATCCCCGGATGCACCAATGACAGCGGAAAATCAGGAGATTGTTGCTAGAAATAAACTACGCCAGTATTACGATAAATATGGAGCAAGAGGGGCGGCTATTGCCTGGTATGGCGGGGAAGGTGCTCTCGATTATTCTGATGAAGCAAAGAACCGAAAACAAGGCAATGGCGACGAACCGAGTATAAATGAATATGCCGATAGTATTTTGTCCCGAATGAGAAACCAAGGTGTCTCGGCTACCGGGACAGTAGATGATATTGGCGATATTAAGATTGATACCGATGATTTAACTCCAACTCAGTTGAGCGATATTAAAACCTGGGCTGAGGAAAAAGCTGAAACAGCGACAGATGAAAAAAAAATTAATTTTATAAATGAAGCCGTTGATAATGGACGAATTAAAGATATAGTGGAAAAGTACCCGGTGCAAATTGCTGATTTGCTGCGTGGTGATAAAACCGCAGAATCAGCTGTAGACGGCGAAAAGGCTTCAACCAACGCAATTACACCTACAAGTGAAGAAAACCCCGCTACGGCTAACCCCGAGCAAGCTGAACAATCAAATTCTAGTGACTTGATTGTTCAGGCACGTAATGTTGCTGGTACTGGCGATTATGTACAAGCAGCCTCATTAGCAACTCAGGCCGGGGATAATGTTTTAGCGGAAGCTTATCGGTTAATGGCCGAACGGTATAACAACACTGCGACGGAAAATGAAGCTACTAAAACGCAAGTGAACCCAATACCGTCTATTGATAACAAACCAATTGGTACACCAGCCATTACCGGAAGCGCTGATGTTGTAAGGTCGGATGACGGAGAAGAATTTCCAACACGACTTGAAGGTAATCAGGCACAAGTAAATAAGTCTAACGTTCAGATCATTGACAATAGCGATAAAAACGGCATTGAGCTTAAATTTGACGGAAAGCCAAATGATGAAATTCGCGATAAGTTAAAAGCTAATGGCTTTAGGTGGAATCGCGGAAAAAAAGTGTGGTACGCTAGAAAATCCGATAAGGCCGTAAGCGTAGCCAATGAAATAGCTAGTCTTGGTTTAACTAACGAACAACCACAAGAACAACGAGATGCCGGAGAATCTTCTACCGTAGACTTATTAAAAATGATTCAAAACGGAAGCTTTACACCGCGCGAATTTGCCAATCAGTACGGAGAAAATGCATTTAATAGACTAAGACAAAGTAAATATATCGCGGCACCAGGCGG
>Ga0316613_10003013_pt1 | contig 10611 bp, 9 predicted proteins | sample OWC_soil_day10_C_2_FD_207647 | JGI IMG/M metagenome (GOLD analysis project Ga0316613, IMG submission 207647) | Wetland soil microbial communities from Old Woman Creek delta, Ohio, United States - OWC_soil_day10_CT_b | ecosystem: Environmental > Terrestrial > Soil > Wetlands | place: USA: Ohio... | reverse complement strand
GACCTCGTTCATCCGCTCGCCGCCGATGTCGATGTCGCCGGAGGTGATGGTCTCGAGGCCGGCGATCATGCGCAGCAGTGTCGACTTGCCGCAGCCCGACGGACCGACGAAGACGACGAACTCGCCCGCCTTGATGTCGAGATCGACGCCCTTGATGATCTCGACCGCGCCGAAGGACTTCCTCACGTCCCGAAGGGTAACGTCGCTCATGATAGTGTTTCCGCTTCGATCGGTTGCGCCGGTCAGCCGGCCTTGAGGGTGAGGGTGGTCTCGCCTAGGCGATGGCAGGCAACCTTGACGACGACGTCGCCGGCACCGCCGGTGGTCTCCAGCCAGAAGCCGATGGCGCCGCCCTTCAGCACGACTTCCGACGGGCCGAGAAGCTTCACCGGCCCGCTCACCGTGATGTGCGCGGCTTCATCGAGGAAGGGCAGCAGGTTGCCGAGCTGGTCGAGGGCACGGATGATGATGCGCACCGAGTCCTTGGGCTCGGCCGACAGCGTGGTCCAGTCGGGGCTGACCTCCAGCGTGGTCGGCACCGGATCGCAGGCGAACGTCACGGTCTTGACCGGCTTGCCGTCGACATAGCCGGTAACGGTGGCCTCTTCCCACTTCATGCCCCACAGGCCGAGCTCTTCGGCCGAGAAGGCGCGGTGGTCGATGACGACAGGCGCATGCGGCAGGTGCGGATAGGTCTCGCGGTCGGGCTTGACGCGCTTGACGATGTCGGCGCCGTAGCGAAGCTCGACCTCGTCGCAGTTGGTGAGGACGACCAGCGGCAGAATGCCGCCGATGTTGCGCTCGCCGCGGGCGTAGTAGGTGACCGGCTTCAGCACCACCTCTTCGGACGGGTCGCACTGGCTGGTATAGGCCCAGGCGGCGAACTTCGGCTCGCGCCAGGCATCCATGACGCCGTGGTGGCACAGGCGGTCACCGGAACCGAAGTCCTTGTGGGTGTTGTAGTCGAACATGCACCAGCCGGTGGAGCCGGCGATGTTCGGGTCGCCGTAGACGGCGTCGAGAATGGAGAGATAGCGGGTAACGTGCTCGGCCTGCCGCTGCTCCTGGTCATAGCGCTTGGTCGGGTACATGTGGCCGTTGAACTCGGTCACCATGTAGGGCACCGGCTTCTTGAGGCCGGTGGTCTCGAAGATCGGCCTCAAGGCGGTGCGCGGACGGTTGGCGCCCGGCAGTTCCTCGTTGCCCTGGATGAAGTCGTTCATCGTGTAAACGTCTTCCAGGAACTCGCTGTCGGTGATGTAGCGGACGCCGCCGGTCTGGCGGGTCGGGTCGAGCTCGTGGGCGAGTTTGTTGGTCGCCGCGTAGAAGTCGTGGAAGTCCTGCGATTCGTTGACGCGAACGCCCCAGATGATGATCGACGGGTGGTTCCAGTCACGCTCGACCATGGCGCGGACGTTGTCGACCGTCAGCGCCTGCCAGCGCTCGTCACCGACATGCTGCCAGCCGGGGATCTCTTCGAATACCAGGAGGCCGAGCCGGTCGCAGGCGTCGAGGAACCACGGCGACTGCGGGTAATGCGAGGTGCGGACGACGTTGACCTTCAATTCCGTCTTGAGGATCTCGGCGTCGCGCTCCTGCGCCCGGCGCCCCATGGCGTAGCCGACATAGGGGAAGGACTGGTGGCGATTGAGGCCGCGCAGCTTCAGCGGCTTGCCATTGAGGCGGAAGCCCGCGGTCGTGAATTCGGCGGAGCGAAAACCGAAGTTGACGCAAAGCGTGTCGTCGCCGCTTTCGTGGACGAGATCGACCACCGCCTGGTAGAGGGCCGGGTTGTCGATGTCCCAGAGGGCGATGCCGTCGAGGTCTTTGAGCTCAAGGGTAACGCTGTCGCTGGCATAGGAGGCGTCGGCGCTGCCGACCGTCTTGCCGGCGGCGTCCTTCAGCGTCACCGACACCCGGCCGGCGAGCTTCAGTCCGCTGGGATTGGCGATGTCGACGCGGACCTTCACCGTCTTCCTGGCGGCGAGTACGTCGGGCGTCTCGATCTTGACGTTGCCGATATGGACGGACGGGGTGATGCGCAGCCAGACATCGCGATAGATGCCGGCGTAGGTGAGGTAGTCGATCTGGCCACCGAACGGGGGAATCGCCGGGTTCTCGGAGCCGTCGATCTTGACGGTGACGAGGTTGTCGCCCTCGACGAGACGGTCGGTCAGGCGGGCGGTGAATGGCGTGTAGCCGTCGGGATGGGCAACCACTTGCTCGCCGTTGACGTAGACGACGCTATCGGCCATGGCGCCGTCGAAGACCAGCACCACCTCGCGGTCGGCGAACTCCGGCCGCCAGGCGATCACCTTCTGATAGGTGAACGGCCGCTGGTAGCAGGTCTCGTCAAAGTAGTTGTAGGGCAGGTCGACGGCATTATGCGGCAGGTCGATGGCCTCGCCCTTCTGGAAGGCGGCGGCGAGATCGGCGGAAAAGCCCTGGTGGAAGGTCCAGCCGGTGTTGCAGTTGATGGTCTTGCGCATTTTGAACCTGTTACTTGACCGAGCCGAGCATGCCTTCGACGAATTGGCGCTGCATGGCGAAGAAGACGAAGAGGGTGGGAATGGTGGCGAGGACCGTGCCGATCATCACCGCGCCGTAGTCGGGATAATAGGCCGAGCCGAGCGAGGAGATGACCAGCGTGATGGTCTTGGTGTCGTTGGACTGCAGCACGATCAGCGGCCACAGATAGCTGTTCCAGGCCGTCATGAAGACGATGATGAAGGCGGCGGCGTAGGTCGACCGCATCACCGGCATGTAGATCAGCAAGAAGATCTGCCATTCCTTCAGACCGTCGACGCGGGCGGCATCGCGCAACTCATGCGGGAAGGCCTTGGTCGACTGGCGGAAGTAGAAGATGATGTAGGCTGAGGCGACCGTCGGCAGCACCACCGCGAGATGGGTGTTGATGAGGTGGAAATCTCTCATCAGCATGAACAGCGGGATCATCAGCGCCGCGAAGGGGATCATCAGCGTCAGCAGTATCAAGGTGTAGATCTTGTCGCGAAAGCGCGACGCGAAGATCTCAAAGCCATAGCCGGCCAGCGACGAGATCAGCAGCGTCAAGACTGTGGCGATGATGGTGACCTTGGCCGAATTCCAGAAGATCAGTGGCGCATTGACCTGGGTGAAGAAGGTCGTGGCGTTGACGATGAGCGCCTCGCCGAAGCTCATCTTGCCCTTGACGATGTCAGACGTCGAGTTGGTGGCGCCGATGATCATCCACAGGAAGGGGAAGATGGACAGGAAGGCCATCACCCCGAGGAAGACGTAGACGGCGATGGATGAGAACCGCTGCTTGAGGGCGTAGCTGGTCATGCCTTGCGCTCCCGGGCGACGTAGAACTGCACGAAGGACAGGATCGCCACCAGGAAGACGATGACGTAGGAGACGGTGGCGGCGTAGCCGTAGTTCGGTGCGAACTTGAAGGTCAGGTTGTAGATGTAGAGCGACAGCGTCAGCGCCGAGTTGCCGGGGCCGGCGGCGCCGCCGGCCGAGCCACCGCCGGTGATGGTCGACACTTCGTCGAACAGCTGCAGCGTGCCGATGGTGGAGGTCACCGTGGTGAACAGGATCACCGGCTTCAGCATGGGCACGGTGAGGTGCAGGAAGCGGGCCCAGGTCGGCACGCCGTCGATGCGGGCGGCCTCGTAGACCGAGCGGTCGATGTTCTGCATGGCCGCCAGATAGAAGATCATGTTGTAGCCGGTCCAGCGCCAGGTGATGGCGATGATGATCATCGTCCGGCACCAGAAGGGATCGGTCATCCAGGGGATGCCGACATCGACGATGCCGAGACCGATCAGCGTCGTGTTGACGAGACCGTTGGCCACGAACATCGACTTGAACAGCACCGTATAGGCGACCAGCGAGGTGACGCAGGGCAGGAAAATCGCCGTGCGCAGGACGCCGCGGAACCGAATGTCGGGGCTGTTGAGCAGCGCGGCGGTGATCAGCGCCAGCGTCAGCATGATCGGCACCTGCACCAGGAAGAAGATGAAGGTGTTGGTCAGCGCCGTGAAAAACAGCGGGTCGTTGAACAGCCGGTAGATGTTTTTGAACCCGGCGAAGGAAAGGCGCACGCCGAGGCCGGTCTGGAACGACATCCACAGCGAATGCAGCACCGGAAAGACCATGAAGGTGGCGATCAGCGCCAGCGCGGGGCCGACGAACAGCCAGCCGTTGACGTCGAAGCGCGGCCTCGGCGGCCGTGAGGAGATTGCTGACATGGGTCACCGTTCCGGCAGAGCGGGGCTCTCAGGCATCTTCAGGGAGAAGATGCCGACGATTCAGATAGGTCCGTGATGTCGCGGTTCGTCCGCGCCCGGCGAGCACGCGACGTCGCGCCGGCCGCGGGCATGCCGACGGCGGCGCGGCTGAAGCGGAAGGCGGGCGGCATTGCCGCCCGCCGCCCTGTCGTTACTGAACGAGGGTCTGGGCCTGCTCGTTGATGGCCTTGATCACGTCGTCGACCGGGGTGCCCTTGGCGAGCTCGGGCTGGTGGGCGGCGACCACCGAGTCGACTTCGTTGGTGAAGGTGCCGTAGTTGACCGACGGCACCTTGGACAGCCAGTCGGAGAACGTCTGCCAGATCGGCTCGCCGCCGAAGAAGGCGTCGTTCGACTTGTAGGCCTCGCCCTCACGGGCGGCGAGCAGCGAACCGACCGCGCCGCGATCGACGAGGATCTTCTGGTAGAAGTTGACGTCCTTGGCGTAGATTTCGTTCAGGAAATCGGCTGCCTCGTCCTTGGCGGCCGAGGCCGACAGCACGTACCAGCTAGAACCGCCGAGGTTCGAATAGTGGGTGGCACCCTCGATGGTCAGCTTGGGGATCGGGGCGATGCCCCAGTTGCCGGACTGCTCGGGCTGCGACTTGACGGTGCCGGTGATCCACACGCCGGTGGTGACGGAGGCTACCTCGCCGCCGGTGAAGGCGCCGACCCAGTCGGCCCAGCCGGCGGCCGGACGGAAGATGTTGGCGGTCTGGATCTTCTGGATGACCTCGAGCGCCGCCTTCAACGCGACGTTGCCCTCGATGGCGAGGTTGCCGTCCTTGTCGAAGTACCAGCCGCCGGCCGACTGCATGATGATGCGGGTAAGGCCGGCATCATTGGGGTCGTAGGCCATCATCTTCTTGCCGGTCTTCTCCTCGACGACCTTGGCAATCTCGATGTACTTGTCCCAGGTCAGATCCTGGAGGTCGGCGGGCTTGAAGCCGGCCTGCGACAGCAGGTCCTTGCGATAATAGAAGCCGGTCACGCCCGAGTCGAAGGGCATGGAGTAGACCTTGTCGTCAAGCGTCGCGAGGGCAACCTTGTAGGGAGCGAAGCCGGAATAGTCGACCTTGTCGCTGAGCGGAGCGAAGGCGCCAGGGAAAGACTGCAGATACTTCTGCGCGCCGTAATCCTCGATGAGGACGATGTCGGGCATGCCGTCAGCAACGCCGGAGGCAAGGCCGGTCTGCAGCTTCTGCTCCATGTCGGCCTTGGCAAAATCGACCACGTTCAGTTTGAAGTCCGGGTGGGTCTTGGCGTAGATCTCACCGGCTTCCTTCATGATGGCGACGTTGAAGTTCGGATCCCAGCACCAGACGGTGATCTCGGCGGCCTGGGCGGCCGTGATGGCAAACAAGCTGGCGCCCGCAAAGGCGAGCGCGACGGTTTTGCGGTTCATGCAGTTTTCCTCCACACGTGTCCGAGGCATCCTCAGCCTCTCAAGGGCAATATCCGATACTCATCCGCCCGGCGCAAGATATTGTTTAGTAAATTTTACCAACTTTTTATGGCTGCAATGTCGGGCTCAGAGGTAAATAGTTTACCTGCGCGGCTGGCGGAAGCCAACTGCGGCGGGATGACCAATTAGGATAGGTACGGACCCCCGCAAGGCGCGGCTTTCGCCGGTTCTCTGGTCGGTGAGGGGCTGGTCCGGCGGTCGGCCGTGCTCAGGCGGCTCCGTCCGGCCGGCGGCAGCTGTCGCGCCAGATGAGCTCGGTGGCGATGGTGACGCGCTTGACGTAGTCGCGGCCGCCCAACTGCTCCATCAGCAGATCGAAGGCGTTTTCGCCGATGCGCTCGGCCGGGATGCGCACGGTGGTCAACGGTGGCGCCAGAAACTGGGCGGCGGGAATATCGTTGAAGCTCGCCACGGCAATGTCGGCGGGAATGCGCAGGCCGCGTTCCTGAATGGCGCGGTAGGCACCGATCGCCACGTTGTCGTTGGAGGTAACGACGATCTCCGGCAGGTCGGCTTCGGCCATCAACTGGCAGGCGAGGCGGTAGCCGCTCTCGAACCGGAGATTCTCGGCGAGCAGGTAGTGCGCCGGGTTGAACAGCCCCTTCCTCTCCGTCCATTCCCGGAAGGTCTTGGCGCGCTCTTCGCTGGCCGGATAGAGCACGTTGCCTGAGGGGCGGTCGTCGCCGAGAAAGCCGAAACGGCGGTATCCGGCGGCGTAGAGATTATCGAGCAGGCGCGCCATGGCAAAGGAGAGGTCACTGGCGACGATATCGAACTGGTCGATGTTGGGGGCGAAGTCGGCCAGCACCAGGTTGGCGTTGATCTGCCTCACCCAGTCGATCTCGGTGTCGGTATGCATGCCGAGCGCAATGATGCCGGCCGCCCCTTGCAGGTCCTCGGCCGTCGGCGGCTCGGCAGAGCGATAGATGATCTGCACCTCGACGCGGTTGGCGCGGGCCCGCGCTTCGATGCCCATGCGAACGCCGATATAGTAGGGATCAGCCAACTCTTCGTCGGGGCGGAGAAAATGCACGATGCCGATACGGGCGCCGGCATGGTCGGACGAGGTCTGCGGCCGATTTGGGCGCGGGCGATTGCGCGGCGTCTGGTAGTTGAGCGCTTCGGCCGTCTCGATGATCGCCTGCCGCTTCGCCTCGGTGATCGACAGCGTCGTGTCGTAGTTGAGAACGCGCGAAACGGTGGCCGAGGAAACTCCGACCGCTTTGGCGATTTCCTTGATCGTGACCATCCGCCCACTCTCAGCCGGTTTGCCTTGGAAGCCGATCGACCATTCCAGTCTACGGCCGAATGACCATGTCCGGTAGTAAATTTTTACTAAATCATCCGAAAGGCGGATACCCGACCGGCCGGCGACCGCCACGACACCACCAGGGAATCCGGCAGAGAAGCGGGCTTCCTGTTACTCGCAATTGTCATTCAGTGTAAAGGCTTGGCCGTTGCAAAGACCGGCAGCCGGCTCACTGCCAGGCGACCAGCATGGCACCGGCGGCGATCAAGGCCACGCCGACGGTTCCCTGCGGCGACAGGCGCTCACCGAGAAACAGCACGGCCAAGATCGCCACGAACACGACTGACAGCTTGTCGACGGGCGCAACGCGTGCGGCGTCGCCGAGCTTGAGCGCCCGGAAATAGCACAGCCACGACGCACCGGTGGCGAGGCCCGACACCATGAGAAACAGCCAGGCGCGGCCGGGAACGGCGGCGAGCTGCCCGAAGCCGCCGCCAACGGCGACGACCAAGCCGGCAAGCGCCAGCACGACGACGGTGCGGATGAACGTTGCGAGGTCGGCGCTCACCGCGTCGACCCCCAGCTTGGCGAGAATGGCGGTGGCTGCCGCAAAGGCGGCCGACAGGAGAGCCCAGGTTTGCCAGAACTGGAGGAGGCTTTTCATGGCGGAGACTTCCCTTTCCAGATTGCCAGGAGGTTAGCACGACCGGCGCGTTGGCAGGCGGCATTCGCTTGATGGCAAACGGCTCCGGCGATTGCCAAATTGCGGCCGAGGCTCCAGACTGCCGGCGCAACCGGAGGGGCTTGTCATGCTGACCATCTATGGCGTCTACAAATCGCGCGCGTCGCGCCTTTACTGGCTCGCCGAAGAACTCGGCCTTGCCTTCCGCAAGGAACCGGTGATTCAGGCGCGCAAGGTGGCTGAACCGCTTGCCGCCGACGCACCGCTCAACACCAGGACGCCGTCCTTTCTCGCCGTCAATCCGATGGGCCAGGTTCCGGCCATTGATGACGATGGCCTGGTTCTGACCGAGTCGCTGGCCATTCTGCTCTATCTGGCCAAGAAGCACGGCGGCCCGCTGGCGCCCACTGATCTTCCGGAAGAAGGGCTGATGCTGCAATGGCTGTTCTGGGGCGCCGCGGCGGCGGAGCCGCTCACTATTGTTGTCACCCAGGGCGATGAGAGCGGCGAATGGAAGACCGAGGCTGGCAAGGTGCGGCTCGCCGGCATCGGCGAAGCGCTGAAGCGTCCGCTGTCTGCCTTCGAGACGCGTCTGTCGGCTGCCGAATACGTGGTGGGTGGTCGCTTCACGGTCGTCGATCTGGGACTGGCCGAGATCATCCGCTATGCGCAGGGGCATCCCGAGCTGTTTCAGGGCTTTCCCAATGTGAAGGCCTGGCTCGAGCGGTGCCAGTCGCGGCCGGCCTTCAAGGCGATGTGGGCGACGCGTACCGCCGAGTGAAACCGGGGGAGGTCGGTTGACACCTTCCGTCCGCCTTGCAACATGCGCCCGTCATCGTTCTGAGCCGGGAACCGACCATGGCCATCGCCAATCAGCAACTGCTCGACGGCCTGATCGCCGCCGCGATCGAGGCCGGCCAGATCATTCTCGACGTCTATTCCCGGCCGATCGACGTCACCTTTAAGGCTGACGCTTCGCCGGTGACCGAGGCTGACGGGCGGGCCGAGGCGGTGTTGCTCGCCGCGCTCGCGCGTCTTGCCCCCGGCGTACCGGTGGTCGCCGAGGAGAGTGTGGCGGCCGGCCGCGTGCCGCCCGCCGCCGACCGCTTCTTCCTGGTCGATCCGCTCGACGGCACCAAGGAGTTCATCCACCGCAACGGCGAATTCACCGTCAACGTGGCGCTTATCGAGCAGGGCGTGCCGGTGATGGGCGTCGTCCACGCGCCAGCCGCCGGACGACTGTTCGCTGGTGGGCCCGCTGGCGCATTCGAGATGGCCGTCGATGATGAGGGCGCTGTTGGCGGGCGGCGGCCGATCCGGGTGCGGCCGTTGCCGGCCGAGGGGGTGACGCTGCTCCTGTCGCGCAGTCATGGCACGGCGGCCACCGAAGCCTTTCATCCGGCCGCGGCTGTGGCCTGCCGACAGGTGATCGGCTCATCACTGAAGTTCTGCCTGATCGCCGCCGGTGAAGGCGACCTCTATCCGCGCTTCGGCCCGACCATGGAATGGGACATAGCGGCCGGCGACGCCGTGCTCCGGGCGGCCGGGGGCGTGGTGACGCTGCCGGATGGCACGCTGTTCCCCTATGGCAGGCGGGGGCGTCCCGGCCTTGCCGATTTCGCCAATCCGTCGTTCATTGCCGCATCAGATATTCGTCTCGTCGCGGCCGGCCGCGACCTCTAGCGATTCACTTTCGAGGAGATTTTCCATGAGCCATTCCGCAGCCCAACGCGAGCTTGCCGCCGTCACCGAGGAGCTCAGATCATGGCTGATGACCGAGGCCCTGCCGATCTGGTGGGCGTTCGGCGTCGATCACGTCAATGGCGGCTTCCACGAGGTGCTGGGCCTCAGGTGCGAGATCACCCCGGCACCGCGCCGGGTCCGCGTCACGGCGCGCCAGATCTTCACGTTCGCGCTGGCCGGCCGGCTCGGCTGGACCGGCCCCTGGGAGCGGACGGTGGAGGAAGGGCTCGACTATTTTCTCGACAAGTGCGTGCTGCCGAACGGCGCCGTGCGCATGGTGACCAACGCCGATGGCTCGCCGAAGGACGATACCTTCTGCCTCTACGATCAGGCCTTCGCGCTGTTCGCGATGGCCGCCGCCGCGTCGGTGGTGAAAGACCGCTCGGCGGTCGAGGCGGCGGCGGTGAAGCTCAGGACGCTCCTGCTCACCGACTACAAGAACCCGATCGCCGGTTTCGAGGAATCCATCCCCCGCTCGCTGCCGCTCAAGGCCAACCCGCACATGCACATGTTCGAGGCCTGCCTTGCCTGGGAGGAAGTGGGTGGCGATGCGACGTGGAGCCGGCTGGCCGACGAGATCGCCGAACTCTGCCTCGGCAAGTTCCTCGATCCGAAGGACGGCTGGCTGAAGGAGTTCTTCAACGCCGACTGGTCGGTGGTCGGTGGCGTTGAGGGCCGCATCTGCGAGCCCGGCCATCAGTTCGAATGGGCTTGGCTGCTCACCCGCTGGGGCACGTCGCGCCAGCGTCCCGACGCCATCGCGGCGGCGCGGCGTCTTTGCGAGCTCGGCGAGGCGCACGGCATCAACGTGGCCGAAGAGGTGGCCATCATGGGCCTGCTCGACGACCTGTCCATCCATGACGGCACGGCCCGCATGTGGTCGCAGACCGAGCGGATGAAGGGCAACGCGGCGCTGGCTGCCGTCGCCGCCGACGCGGCGGACCGCGACGCTCATCTTCAGAAAGTGGTGAAGGGCGCGCGAGCGTTGCAGCGCTTCTTCGAGGTCGACACTCCAGGCCTGTGGCGCGACCGCATGAACCCCGATGGCTCGTTCGCGATCGAACCGGCGCCGGCATCGACCTTCTACCACATCATCTGCGCTATCGACGAAGTCGGGAAATACGTTGCATCCCACTGAGAGTCTTCGGTCTTTTCGGGTCCGTTGATGTTGTGAGTCAAGCAAAGCCGCTCTGCCGCC
>Ga0316613_10003010_pt1 | contig 10618 bp, 7 predicted proteins | sample OWC_soil_day10_C_2_FD_207647 | JGI IMG/M metagenome (GOLD analysis project Ga0316613, IMG submission 207647) | Wetland soil microbial communities from Old Woman Creek delta, Ohio, United States - OWC_soil_day10_CT_b | ecosystem: Environmental > Terrestrial > Soil > Wetlands | place: USA: Ohio... | reverse complement strand
CAGACCCCCTCGGCGGCTCGGCCATTGACTTTTTTGATCCGATCTCCGAACGATACGGCCTTCAGCTTGAAGTGGTGAACCCTGTCGTGGATCCCACCTTCGCTTTCATGGCCGTTGACCATGATGGCAGAATCCGGATGGACTGTTCCTCTCCCTATGCCATGGCCGGTCTGATTGAGCTGAAGGACAATTTCGACATTGCCTTTGGAAACGATTCGGACGCGGACCGCCATGGCATTGTCACAAAAAGCGTGGGCCTCTTGAATCCGAATCACTATTTGTCTGTGGCCGTAGACTACCTCTTTCAAAACCGCCCAGGGTGGAGAAGGGATGCAGCCATCGGAAAAACCCTCGTCTCCACATCGATGATTGAGCGCGTGGCCGCCTCTCTCGGGAGGCGACTGTCCGAGGTCCCCGTGGGCTTCAAGTGGTTCGTGGACGGACTGATCGATGGCTCGCTTGGCTTTGCCGGAGAAGAGAGTGCGGGAGCTTCCTTCCTCAGACGGGACGGCACGGTTTGGACAACGGATAAGGACGGAATCCTGATGGATTTTCTTGCCTGCGAGATCACGGCGAAAATGAAGAAGGACCCGGGCGAGCTTTATAGAGAGATTGAGGAAAGATTCGGAAGGGCCTTTTATCAGAGGATCGATGTCCCTGCATCCCCCGGGCAGAAGGCTGCCCTCAAAAAGCTCTCTCCTCACCATATCACCGCGAAAGAACTCGCCGGAGAACCGATTGTCTCCAAACTGACCAGGGCTCCCGGCAATGATGCTGACATTGGGGGCCTGAAGGTGGTCACCCAAGGGGGATGGTTTGCAGCCCGTCCCTCCGGCACGGAGGATATCTGCAAAATATACGCGGAGAGCTTCCGAGGCGAAGAGCATCTGAAAAAAATTCAGGAAGAAGCGATGGCGATTGTCGAGGCAGCCTATAAGGAGGCTCGGGAGTAACTCTCATGTGAAGCTCCCCGCCCACAGCGAGCGGGCAAGGGGCACATTCCGGCCAGACCTAAGATCCTTCCAGATCTGGAGGACGATAAATGAAGAAGAGAAAAATAGGGCGGGCGCGGAGGCGGCGCAGTCAGAAACTCGAACACCCTGCTGGTGAAGGCGGGCATACCGATTGAGGGGAAAACGAATGAGCAAGGGGAATTCTATTGAACAAAGGCCGGATGTGGTCAGTCTGGCCGACGAGGAGGGAGTCAAGCAAATCCTGACAGACTCTATTCTTGGACTCTGGGAGGTGGTCAACAGCCTCACCCGGTTGCGGCCGTCTCGGCGGGAACGTTATCGCGTGACCATCTTTGGCTCAGCCCGGGCAAAGCCCGGGACCTTCGCCTACGAGGAAACCAAGCGTCTCGCGGCGGCGCTGGCGGAGATGAATTGTGATGTGATCACCGGCGGCGGCCCCGGTCTTATGCAGGCGGCTAATGAGGGAGCAGCCAGCAAACCGGAACGAGTCCGATCGATTGGGATCCGCGTCGACCTGCCGTTCGAACAGGATGTCAACACCTTTGTGGGAATGGCCTTTGAACATCGAACGTTTTTCACCCGGCTCCACCAATTCGTGATCTCATCCGACGCCTTCATCGTTGCGCCGGGGGGCATCGGCACGGTCCTGGAAACGATGATGATCTGGCAGTTGCTCCAGGTGGGTCATGTTGCCCATGCCCCTCTCATCCTTGTGGGCAAGATGTGGCCGGCCTTGGTCGCATGGGCGCGAACACATATGCTCTCATCGGACCCACCCCTTGCAAACCCGGTGGATATGGATATCCCTCGGTGCGTGGAAGGGGCGGATGAGGCAATTGCACTGATCCGTGCGCATCACAGCCTATGGCAAAGGAAGGAGACCGATTCTAAGGTCTAGAGAGGCCGTTGGGGGTTAGAAGCTTTAGATTGCGGATCTTTTAGATGAATGGAGTAGAGAAATGCTGAAAAAATATTCCACTCAGCCCGGTCATCGTTCTCCTTTTGGCGCAACCTTTGATTCGAAGGGAACGAACTTCTCGGTGTGGGGCCGATTCGCCACCCGTGTGGAACTCCATCTCTACGAGAGGTCGGATAGCCCAACCCCTTTTCAGGTGATCGAGCTCGACCCCGAGGTCAATAAGACTTTTTATGCTTGGCATGTTTACGTGGAAGGGCTCGTTCCTGGTACCTTCTATGGGTGGTGCATGGATGGTCCGGGAGATACCCGATCCACAGGCCTTCGATTTGATAAGGAGAAGGTCCTTCTCGATCCATGGGCTCGAGCGGTGACGCACGACATGTGGAGCAGGCAACGAGCGTGTTTGCCCGGGGACAACGGTGCCTTTTCAATGCGAGGCATCGTTTTAGGTGATGATCCTTACGATTGGAAAGGAGATGAGCCTTTGAACCATCCGATGGAAGAGGCCATCATTTATGAAATGCACGTGGGCGGGCTTACACGGCATTCCACCTCTCAAGTGGCTCGTCCCGGAACCTTTGCGGCAGTGATTGAAAAAATCCCTTACCTCAAGACGCTTGGCGTAACCGACGTTGAGTTGATGCCGGTGATGGCCTTTGATGAGCAGGATGTGCCGGAGGGAGTCGCCGCAAGGGGATTAAAAAACTATTGGGGATACAGTACCCATAGCTTTTTTTCTCCCCATCCGGGCTACACAGTGACACCGGAGAAAGGGACACACCGCCGAGAATTCCGCGATATGGTGAAAGCCCTTCATCAGGCAGGGATCGGTGTCATCCTGGATGTCGTCCTCAACCATACGTCCGAAGGTGGCGAGAGAGGACCGACGATCAATTTCAAGGGAATAGGGAACCGAGGCTTTTACCATCTCGATCCGAACGACCGGCGCATTTACCGCGACTACACAGGGTGTGGAAACACGGTCAATTGTAACAGCCCGGTGGTTTCCGATTTCCTGGTCGATTGCCTGGAGTACTGGGTTCAGGAGATGCATGTGGACGGATTCCGCTTCGACCTGGCCAGTATTCTCGTTCGGGGTCACAATGGCGAACCCATGTACTTTGCGCCCACGCCTTGGAGAATCGAGTTTTCGAACACAATGGCCAATACAGCGGTCATCGCCGAAGCCTGGGATGCTGCAGGGCTTTACCAGGTGGGTGACTTCCCTGGATTCCGTTGGGCGGAATGGAACGGTCGATACCGGGACGTGATCCGGCGTTTTGTCCGTGGCGACAGGGGATTGATCGGAGAGGTGGCCAGCCGGGTAAGCGGGAGTAGCGATCTCTATGAATGGGAAGGAAGAGTACCCAGCAGCAGCGTCAACTTCGTGGCCTGCCACGACGGGTTCACTCTTTACGATCTGGTCAGCTACAACGGGAAGCACAATGAGGCCAATGGCGAAGACAATCGCGACGGCAACAACGACAACCTCAGCTCGAACTGTGGCGCCGAGGGAGAAACGAAGGATCCGAAAATTGTCTCTCTGCGAAAACAACAGGCCAAGAACTTCATGGCCATTCTCTTCTTGAGCCATGGGGTCCCCATGATTCTAGCCGGGGACGAAGTCCTGAGGACGCAGCAAGGAAACAACAACGGTTACTGCCAGGACAATGAACTGAGCTGGTTTGACTGGACCCTGGCCGAAAAGAATCGAGAGATGCTGCGCTTCGTCACAAGGATGATCGCCTTTCGTAAACGCCACCCCTGTTTGATGCGCAAACATTTTCTGATGGGCAAGAAAAAAGGAGGAGCCCCTTTCCCTGATGTGACCTGGCACGGGACAAAGCTTAACGAACCGCTGTGGAATAACCCGGACGCTCAGATTCTGGCGTACACACTCGGAAGGCAACGGGAGGAAGAAGAAGATCTCCACATCGTTTTCAACATGTCGAGCCAAGCGGTGGAGATGGAGCTGCCGCCGCTTTCCGGCCGGACGTGGCACCGTGCGATCGATACCGGACAGCCTTCCCCTGAAGATATCTTCGAACCTTCTGATGAACCTAGAATCAAGGATTTGTTCTATCGTGTTTCTTCGCACAGCGTCGTGGTTTTTGAGAGTCGGTAACAAAAATTTAACCCCCGGCTTGAAGGGGACTAAACAGACATTGAAATCCCAATATCCAAATCCCAAATTTCAAATAATGTTCAATTACCAAATGACCAATTTCCGAAACAAATCCGTTTTGGTCATTCGAAATTGAAATTTGGACATTGTTTGGGATTTGGTGCTTGTAATCTGGTGCTTCTACATTTTGCTTACAATTCCACTTCTAAGTGGCCAAGGAGGGGACTATGGCAAAGATCGTAAAGGCAATTGGAAGGGAGATTCTCGATTCAAGAGGTAACCCGACAGTGGAGGCGGATGTTCGGCTCGATGACGGAAGTATTGGCAGAGCCGCGGTGCCTTCCGGTGCGTCCACAGGCGAGCACGAGGCGATTGAGTTGCGTGACGGAGAGAAATCGCGTTATCTGGGCAAAGGAACGCGGAAGGCCGCGCAGCATATCAACGGTGAGATTGCCGCGGCCATCAAAGGGATGGATGCGACCCGCCAGGCAGAGATCGATCGTAAGATGATCGAGATCGACGGGACGCCGAACAAAGGCCGGCTTGGAGCGAACGCGATTCTGGCCGTCTCCATGGCGAATGCTCGAGCGGCTGCCATGTCGAAAAAGATGCCCCTGTACCGGTTTCTCGGGGGTGATTCGGCCTGTTTGCTGCCGGTGCCGATGATGAATATCCTGAATGGAGGGGCTCATGCCGATAACTCGGTGGACTTCCAGGAATTCATGATCGCCCCTTTCGGGGCGCCAAGCTTTGCCGAGGCCCTTCGTATGGGTGCCGAAGTGTTCCACACGTTGAAGAACGTGCTGAAAAAGAAAGGCTATTCAACGGCCGTGGGAGACGAGGGAGGGTTTGCTCCGAACCTCAAATCGAATGACGAAGCCCCGGAAACCATTCTCGAAGCCATCACTCAGGCAGGATATCGGCCCGGTATCGATATCGGTCTGGCCCTCGACCCGGCGGCCAGCGAATTCTACGATTCGAGTAAGGGGAAGTACGTCTTTAAGAAATCGGACAAGAGCGAGAGATCTTCGGAGCAGATGGTTGAGTTCTGGTCGAATTGGGTAAAAAAATACCCGATCATCTCTCTTGAGGACGGCATGGCCGAGGATGACTGGAAGGGATGGAAGCTGCTCACAGACGCCCTGGGGAAAAAGATCCAGCTCGTGGGCGACGATCTGTTCGTGACCAACACCGAAAGACTGGCGCGGGGAATCCGGGAGGGGATCGCCAATTCCATTCTCATCAAGGTGAACCAGATTGGAACGTTGACCGAGACCCTCGAGGCCATGCGAATGGCGAAGGAGGCGAATTACACCAGTGTGGTTTCCCATCGATCCGGCGAGACAGAAGATACGTTTATCGCTGACCTGGTGGTGGCTACTGGAGCCGGACAGATCAAGACGGGCTCTGCGAGCCGCACCGATCGAATTGCAAAATACAATCAATTGTTGCGCATCGAGGAAGAGTTGGGAACCTCGGCCAAATTTGCAGGCAAAAAAGCATTTAAACAATGACGGTGATCCAGAGGGTCGAGGGAGAAAATAAAAAGTGTCGAGTATAGAGTGTCGAGTGTACAAACAAAAATCTTTACTGCATTTCCCTCGGTACTCGACACTCGATTCAATGGGAGCGAATTCTATGCATAAACTCGTTTTGGTGAGGCATGGTGAAAGCACCTGGAACAAGGAGAACTTATTTACGGGTTGGACGGACGTGGACCTTTCAAAGAAGGGTGTGGAAGAAGCCAAGGAAGGTGGTTGCGTTCTCAAAGAGCAGGGATATACCTTTGATATCGCCTTCACCTCTGTTTTGAAGCGGGCGATACGAACCCTTTGGCTCATCATGGACGAGATGGATCTCATGTGGATACCCGTGGTGCGTGACTGGCGCTTGAACGAACGTCATTACGGCGCTCTGCAAGGTCTGAACAAAGCTCAGATGGCAGAGAAGTTCGGGGAAAAACAGGTCAAAATCTGGAGGCGGAGTTATGACATCCGGCCTCCTGCCTTAGAGGAAACCGACCCCAGGAATCCGGCGAAGGACCCGCGTTACAAGGAATTGAAGAAAGAGCAGATTCCGCTCACGGAGTGCCTTAAGGATACGGTGGAACGCTTTCTTCCCTGCTGGCATGAAGTGATTGCGCCCACGGTGCGCTCGGGAAAACGAGTCCTCATCGCCGCCCACGGGAACAGCCTGAGAGCTCTTGTGAAGTATCTTGATAACATTCCAGACGATGTGATCCCCGAAGTTAACATTCCTACGGGGATGCCTTTGGTCTACGAGTTGAAGGATGATCTAACGCCGATACGGAATTTTTATCTTGGCGATCCTGAAAAAGTGAAGAAAGCCATGGAAGCCGTCGCCAGCCAGGCCAAAGCCAAGAAATAGAAAATTCACTGTTCGTGGATAGTGTTAAGACATAACCCCTCCTAACCTCCCCTTAACTTAAGGGGAGGCGGGGTGGGGTTAAAAGAGGAGATGGATATGAAAATTTTGAGCACGCCGCGCATGGAACGATGTATCGGGTGTCACTCCTGTTCTCTGGCATGCGCCCGTCTGTTACACAAGCACCTTTCCTGGGATAAGGCGGGAATACGGATCCAGTCGACGGGCGGTCTTTCTACAGGGTTCGAGGCCAAGCCTTGCCTGGCCTGCGATCCGGCCCCTTGTGCCACGGCGTGTCCCACGGGAGCTTATTCGCAGCGAAAAGGGGGCGGCGTGGTGGTCAGGAAGAAGCTGTGTATTCGCTGCGGAGCCTGTGCTCAGGCTTGCCCGGTCGATGCTATCTACCTGGACCCGTCCGGCGAACCATTCGTCTGTATCCACTGCGGCCGTTGCGTGGAATTTTGTCCCCATGACTGTCTGGAGATGGTTGAAGTTCCAGTCCGCACGACAGGCGACGAGAGCCGAAAGGGGGCGAGGCCATGATCCGGGATCATTTCCGAGTGCTCAAGGTTGACCTTTCCACCGGCCGGGGCCAAATCGAAGAGATCGAAGGCCGCAATACGTACGCGGGGGGAAGCGGCCTCGCGACGTTTCTGTTCGGCCGGATGGGCTTTCCAGACCGGGTGTGGGACGATCCGGAACAGCCACTGATCTTCGCCATCGGCCCCCTCACGGGATACTTCCCGTTGATGAGCAAGGTCGTCTGCGCCTTCAAATCACCCTACCACGATCAGTATGCGGAGAGCCACGGTGGCGGACGGTCAGCCCTGTCCATGCGGTTTGCGGACCTGGACGCCCTGGTGATCACCGGAAAGGCGAAGCGCCCCAGTTGTCTGGTGGTGGGGTCGCGGACATTGGAAGTGAAGGACGTTCACTATCTCTGGGGAAAAAGCGTCCAGAGGACCGGTCAAATGCTGCGCCGGCTGGCGGGTGGGTCCGGGCACCGGTCCATCCTTCGGATCGGACGGGCGGGAGAAAACCGGTCAGCGATGGCCTGCATCAACGTGGATACGTACCGGCATTTCGGCCGTCTGGGGGGTGGGGCGGTCATGGGCGCCAAGAACCTAAAAGCCATTGTGATCGTTGGAGACGAATCCTTCGAGCTGCCCGCCGGTAAGGAGTATGCCCCGCTCTTCCAGAAGATCTACGGGCAGCTCACTGAAACGAGTATGATGGACAAGTATCACAACTTGGGTACGCCCATCAACGTGGCGGTGCTGAACGGGATCAAGGCCATGCCGTGCCGGAATCTCCAGCGCACCAGCGACGAGGCCATCTCCGGCATCACGGGAGAGACCTTTGCCGACCGCACCCTCCTGCGTAACGCTGCGTGCGCCGGATGCCCGGTGGGGTGCATCCACCTGGGGTTCGTGCGCGAAAAGTTCAGTGAACCGAATCAGTACCTCTACCGACAGGTTAGCTACGACCATGAACCCATCTTTGCCATGGGCTCCATGCTGAGCGTGCTGGACGCATTCCAGGTTCTGACCCTCCTGGAAATCGCGGAAAAAGAAGGACTGGATGTCATGTCTGCCGGGGTGGCCCTGGCCTGGGCCACGGAGGCTTTTGAGAAGGGCCTGGTTTCCGAAAAGGATACCCTGATCCCCCTGAAATTCGGCGATGCCAGGGCCTATGCCCAGGCGGTGAAGTACCTGGGTGCCGGGGCCAACGATTTTTACCGGTTGCTGGGCCAGGGGACGCTCAAGGCGGCAGAGCATTACGGGGGGACGGATTTCGCCTGCGTGCTCGGCCAGGAGATGGGGGGGTACGCGACCGGAGAGGTCTTCTTCATCTCCCAGGCGCTGGGGTTGCGCCATTCCCACCTGGACGCCGGAGGGTACTCGTACGATCAGAAGCAGAAAGGAAAAGATGTGGCCCAGGCCGTGGAGTTTCTGGTTCAGGACGAAAAGGCCCGGGTCTTTCTCACCTCCATGGTCTCCTGCCTCTTTGCCCGGGAAGTGTACAAAGAGGCGGCGCTGGCCGAGTGCCTGAGCGCCGTGGGCTACCGGAATCTGGCGGAAAACATAGACTCCGTCGCCCGTAGAGTCCAGAAGATGCGCTGGCAAAGCCGGATAAAAACCGGTTTTGACCCTGAGTCCGTAAAGATCCCCGAGCGGTTCAAACAAGTCGTGACCTGGAAGGGTCCCATGGATGCGAATTATCTTGATTCTTTGCGGAAGACCTATGCCCAAAGGATCCAGGAGATGGCAAAATCGGAGGAAAGCAGTACTGCCTGACTGGGGTGAAGGTGCTGTCAAAAGTTTTATGAAAAAGCAATCTGGAACATACGGAGAGGCAAGCAAAACCCTCCCCCTTGAGGGGGGAGGGAAAAGGGTGGGGGTAAAGGGCCTGACTGGTGTAGCAAGAAAACTCAGAGAACACTCTACGGATACAGAGCGGCATTTATCGAGGCATTTGAGAGACAGACAGATAGAAGGTTTCAAGTTTCGTCGACAACAACCCGTTGGCAATTATGTTGTAGATTTTGTGAACCTTGAAAAGAACGTGATCATTGAGTTGGATGGGGGGCAGCACACACTCCATGCGGGCGATCGGGTTCGTGATAAATGGCTCCGGGCAGAAGGGTATAGGGTGCTGCGATTCTGGGATAACCAGGTATTCAGGAATTTAGAAGGTGTTTTGGAGACCATCCGGAATGCCCTTCTCACCCCTCACCCTGACCCTCTCCCCCAAGGGGAGAGGGAAGATAACTTTTCAGAAAACAGAGGTGAATCAAAGGAGGATGGTCATGCCTAAGGCGAAATGCATTTATATATTTGGAGAACCCCAATCCGGGAAATCGGTCATCCTGCTGGGGATCATGGAACTCCTCTCCCGGCACGTGCAAAAACTGGGTTTTTTCCGCCCCCTCGTTCGTGAGGGTGAGACGAAGGACGCCGCCATTCACCTGATTTCGAGCCGTTACCACCTTCCTTTTCCCAACCAGATCCGTTACGGGATGACCCTGGAGAATGCACGCGCTTTGGTGGGCGAAGAAAAATACGATGAAATCTTGAAGCGTATCCTCCAAGAATACGGATCCCTGGAGTCAGACTGTGATGTCGTCGCATGCCTGGGCACTGGCTTCCATGATATACCCCCGGGGCTGGCCCTTGACTTCAATATTGCTGTAGCCAACAACCTGGGTGCTCTTGTGGTACCGGTGGCCACGGGATACGGGCGAACGCCGCACGAGGTCGTCCAAAGATCGTCCGCGCTGCTTAATTTGTTGGAGACCAAGAGGTGTGAGGTCCTCGCCCTCTTCGTCAACCGGGCCGCCCCCGAATGCTTGGAGGAAATTCTAGGGCAGGTGGTCAAGGAGAAGACCCGGGTTCCGATCTTTGTCCTGCCCGAGCTTGCCGTGCTGGCCAAACCCACCGTGGGGGAGATCGCCGAGGATCTCGGCGCCACCCGTTGGAGTGGAGACCCGGAAGGCTTCACTCGCGAGGTGGAAGATATTAAAATTGGAGCCATGGAGCTTCCCAACTTTCTCGATCGTCTGGTCGAGGGGACCCTCGTCATCACGGCGGGAGACCGATCCGACATCATCCTGGGAAGCCTTCTGGCCGACGCTGCCAGCACCTACCCCCGGGTCGCAGGGGTTCTTCTGACGGGGGGCTTGAGGCCTGTCCCGCAGGTACAGCGCATCCTTGAAGGGTTACGCAGGTCGCCAGTCCCGGTCCTGACTGTGGACGCGGACACCTTTGTGGCGGGGACGCAGGCCTCCCGGGTGCGAGGAAGGATCCGGCCGGAGAACACCCACAAGATGGCGATTGCACTCGGGCACATGGAGAAGCACATAAACGCTCAAGTGTTCTACCAGCGAATCGATATATCCCGCCCGGAAAAGGTTACGCCGATTATGTTTGAGCACACCCTGGTTGAACAGGCCAAGTCGAACCGGAGGCATATCGTTTTGCCGGAGGGGACGGAAGAGCGAATCCTTCGGGCTGCCGAAATCCTTCTCCTCCGGGGAGTGGCCGACTTGACCCTTCTAGGCAACGCAGAGGAGATCCGGCAAAAGGCGAGTTTCCTCGGTCTTTCCCTCAAGGGAGCGGCCTTCCTAGACCCGGCCGATCCTGGACGCAGGAAGGAGTATGCCCGCACCTACTATGAGCTTCGCAGGCACAAGGGAATTTCCGAGCAGATGGCCTT
>Ga0316613_10003006_pt1 | contig 10636 bp, 10 predicted proteins | sample OWC_soil_day10_C_2_FD_207647 | JGI IMG/M metagenome (GOLD analysis project Ga0316613, IMG submission 207647) | Wetland soil microbial communities from Old Woman Creek delta, Ohio, United States - OWC_soil_day10_CT_b | ecosystem: Environmental > Terrestrial > Soil > Wetlands | place: USA: Ohio... | reverse complement strand
AAACTTAAAAGGGCCGTACAGCGCCATCTGTTCCATATTTTGCGTGTAACTTCTACAAATACTTTTCCAAATCTTTCACCTACAAAAAGAAACTGGATGAAATTTATCTATACCCGAAAGTAAAAGAAGCTAGATTTTTCTAGCTTCTTTTACTTTCGGGTATAGATACACAATGTATTAAATCTATATGCGTCTAATTGTTATATTTCTGAATATGGAAATGTATCTAAATACCAAAACAAGTCTTCTCTAATACATATCCTTTCTCAATCTATTATCAAAATGATAGTCTTTAAAACAAGTATCTACGCAATTATAAAACTCAACCATTTTTTCGAAAGAATAAGACTGAATTACCTCATTCATCAGGGGAATAAAATGATTCGGAAGTTTATTGCATTTTTTTAATTCGTGTAAGAGTATATTTCCAGTGTACCCGTACCGACACCCCTGACAAGAAAATTTCGGCTAAACCACGTCTAGGCGAACATAAAACACACATATAAAACTTACTAGAAACCAGCGAGCCCTTTGAAATCAGGCTATCAACGTCACTGACTCAACATGCCATATCATAGGCAGACGATACCGATATGCAGAATTAGTCGTTTTACGTAAAAGTTCGCCCCCTAAAAGTAAGGGGGCGCTAATTAAATGCTCAACTTCGCGCAAGCCCACTTAGCGATCTCTCTTACTTTTTCGTGTTCATCATCACAAGCGATTTTCAGATATTTTTCGTATTTAGATTCGAAATTATTCGCCATGGCAATAATAGAATTAGCTTTCCATTTCCAAAGATTTCTTTCCCTGATATACCAAAATTTTGGCTGGATGATTTCTCTAAAAATTTTATCGTCCATATTAAATACATTTTCTAAAGACATATACTCAGCTATTTTGTTTACATCCGGAAAATCTTCTTCCTCACTTAAACAATTTTTATTCATGGGGCAAGCATCTTGGCAGGCGTCGCAACCATAAATACAGCCGCCTATTTTTTCTCTTAACTCCTCCGGCGGCAAATCATCGGCAATAGAGGTTAAGTAAGTTATACACTTTAGTGCATTCACAGTATAAGGCTTGACTAAAGCTTTGGTTCTACAGGCATCTTGGCATTTAGTGCAAGCGTTAGGGCAGGGCTTTAGAGAAGGAGTATCTATTAATTCCATCTCTTTATCCACCAGCCAGCTATCCATAACTACCCAAGAACCACTGTTTGTATAGAACAAGCTATTTTTCCTAATGACCCCAAGTCCCGCTTTCTGCGCCGCCCACTTGTAGGCAGTTGTTCCAAAACCTAAATCATCTCTAAAAGCCTTTAGCCCTAAGGTATTTAAATAATTATCAAACAAAATCCTATTATTATACTCTTCAGTATTCTTTGCCTTCCTGACATCAAACCAATAATGCTTGCCAATCTGGCTGCTAATATTATCAGGAAGTTTGTATTGGCCATACCGACTAACGCAAATAATGATTGATTTGGCCCATTCATGGGATTCCTGAGGTACGGCATATGGGTAGAGCAGTTTTTTATAGATAGATTTCAATTCCGGAAAAGGTTCGACATTTTCATTAAGCCTTTCAGCATAACTTTTCATTTCCTCTACTTTTATTATGCCACAGGCTTCATAACCTAATTCCAAAGCTTTCTTTTTAATTAATTCTTCAATATTATTAACATTTATCATAAATAATTTTTCTGCCTCCACATTAATAGCATATTTGCCCAAAATTTATTAAACAATATCATATCAGTGTTTTATATTCGCTATAGTATTTCGGTGAGGGATACTATAAAGCTAACGATGGTGAGTACTAATTATAAAATCTTCAACCGCAAAAGAAAACTCCTCTACGAGATATAGATCTGTCTCATATTAGGAGGATTTTTGACGGAAGGTTATAGCCTGGATTCCAGACCAGACAGCATATTTTGAGTCAGCGGTCAGCTTGGAATACTAATGTAGTACCAACATTGTTTGGTATAAATGCTTTAGGCATTGCTTGAGCAATTTGGTGGATAGCAGACCAACCAGTGCAGTGACCAGGCATCAAATAGGTTGGACGAATTTTTTGGAATTCTGCAATTGTTTCTGGAATGATCTTTTCAAATATTCCACCTGTCAAATGAAAACCACCTAAGACCGCATAAACTTGTTCGCAATCAGTTAGTGTTTGGGCATGACGAATGGTATTGATAATTCCAGAATGGCAGCATCCCGTAATTATAACTAAACCCTGTCCTCGAAGATTTATAATAATACATTGATCATCTAATATTACTGGGTCATTTTCCCACTTGCCATTGCGTTTCGTATAATGGACAGGAAAACCTGTTTCAAAGTTAGTAGTTCTTGCAATCTCCCCAGAAACTAAGATCATATTATCTGCTAAGAGAGTTGCATCCGTTTTTATAATAGGTGTAATATTTTTTTGTTGGGAAGCAGATAATTTTGGCGCTGAAACACTTACTTCGTATCCACCGGGCATCATTACCTTTCTTTCTAAAAAAGTATCTGGGTGGGCTATCAGCTGTATCGGCGGGTGCTTTATTTCTTCAAGAAGAGTAGGTAGTCCCATGGTATGATCCACATGACCATGACTAAGTATAATGGCTTGCAAGTCATTAATATCAATTTCCATTGTATGCATATTATGTAATATTCCACTAGGGCTAATGCCTGTGTCTAGTAATACTGTTTCAAGTCTATTTTCGTATTTTACCTGAATTAGGGCTGAAAAACCGTGTTCTGCTACAAGGGGAGAAAATCCATCTTTGGCAATAAGCGGACAACGTGAACTATTAAAGCGATGTACTATTTTATTCCCAGTCATAAATGCGTCTATTGTATTGTCCATGATTATTGTTACTTTTACTTCATCAACTTCTAATAATGGAATATTTTTTATCATATAAATTTTCCACCTCTCCTTGAGTTTGGTAAATGATTTAAGAATAAAGAACCCTGCAAAAAATCCTTACAAACACATACCTATTGTTACGAATTTTAAGTGCAGTAATTATGCATTAGCTCGTACCTCCTCCATTATAAGATTATAAGACTATAAGTAAATACTTATAGTCTTGCCGCGCTTTTACTATTGACACTTGTTATTATAAGAACATTGGTCACAAGAGAAATTATGCTGGCATTTCTCAAAAGCTTTCCTAAACAATTCGTTTATGTCTTTTCTGTATTCTGTCAAAACTTCAGAATTAATTGTATAGAAGACTCTAAAGCCTCTTCGGTTCTCTTCAAGAATACCAATGTTCTTTAAAACCTTTATGTGTTGAGATGCGGCAGGTTGAGAGATACCCAGTTGTAGGGCTACATCAGAAACGCAAAAAGTTTCATTAATATTTGATGCAAGCATCTTTATTATTTTTAGTCGTTTCTCATCACCGAGAGATTTAAGGATGACAGCCATGTTTTTGAGATGATCTTTCATTAATATACCTCTCATATATAAGTATATAATTATTATCTTATAGTCATGCCCCTTTTGTCAAGTTACGTATTTCTTGCCAGGAACAGCGTTTGAAAAGTTCCGGTGTACCAACCGGTTTGTATATAATTCAACCGTAGCATCATCCACAGCTTTCCACAGCAATCTTTCGTCTGTTTAGGCAACTCTCTGCCACCTTCAGCGAGCTTCAGACAATTACTGTATTACATCAGTTCTCACCTGTTGCAGTTTAAGGAGAGCGTTTCAAGACGTTACCCTATCATTCCACTCTTCACCATATCAATTCTTCAAGGTTTTTACCTTGAGCCTAGGCCTTTTCAGCTAGGAACGTTTCGCACAGTTATTTAAATCCACATGCAGAATTGTTCGCATCATTTCCCCTGCCGTATAATTAGAACATTTGTTCGATGTCATGATTATACGGCAGATCCAGATGAAATTCAAGCAAAAACAACACGTATGTCTTTATGGAAAACATTGTAAATTACAATCTACTCAGCACAAAAAATAAAGCCAACACCCCTTTGTCATTAACCCTTGAACCTATTCCCTTGTTTTAGCTTTTATATGCCCCTTCTCTCGAAAATCAAGTTCAACTAAAAACCAGACGAAATTAAAACTTGGCAATAACTTGATTCAATTCTTCTAATGCATAAGGACTGATTTTTAAGGTGTAATCTTTAATACCAGTACCGCCATAAACAAATGAGTGCTCAAAAAGGTTTTTATCTAAAATATGGGGAAGTGGAATTCCAACTAAAGGAACATTGCCTATGGTATAGCCCATATTCTCAACCTCTTTTGGATTTGCCAGTTTAGCTTCTTGGCAGTTTAGTATTTCAGCTACTTGTTTAAAATCAACCCTGCCACGACTTCCGGAAACAATGATTACAAAAAAACCAATATCCGTTTTGACAATCAATGTAGGTGCAGTTTGCCCAATGTCTATATTAAAGTACTCAGCTCCTTCTTGAGCTGAGCGGAGAAGGTTTTTATGATGAATTAATTTATGGGGATATTTGCTTTTATCCAAAATTGATTTTACATATTCCATTATAAATCATCCTTTTTCTCTGCAGCATACTTTTTCGGGAGTTATATCTAATGAAGCTTTCGACCTTATACACTCAGTTTCCTATCAAAAAAATTTTTGCGATTTACTATAATTGCTATAAGTGATGCTACACCTCCAAGTAAAACCAATCCAGTCCAGCCATATAGCCCACCTAGTAGACTTCCCAGTTTTGTACCGACTGAGCCGCCAAGAAAATAGCTAGTCATGAAAGCTGTATTTAACCTGCTCCTGGCATTTTCATTTAAGGAAAATACTCTAAGTTGATTTCCGATAATGCTATGTCGAGCAGAGATATCAAGTAACACCATTGATATCGGCAAAATAAGTAAGCTATTTACTGAATAATACATGATGATGAAACCTACAAGTGAGATTATACCGCCTACCGCAACAACAAATCCCGGAGTATACGTATCGGCAAAACGCCCAACATACGGAGAGACAATAATTCCGGCTATACCGCTTAACCCTAATAAGCCAACCTCATGACTAGTAAGATAAAATGGAGGAAGACTGGTCAAATAGGCTACTATTCCCCATAAAGCGCTATATGCTCCAAAAATAACAAAACCGCTTAAGCAAGAACGCCTCAATTCTTTTTCGACAAAAAATAATTCAAACGTAGATTTGATTAAAGTCTTATAACTTAGCTGATTATTACCCTTATTGGATGGAAACTTAAAATAAACAACCGAAATAATAAATAAATCTATGAACGCGGCTAAAACAAAAACAAATCTCCAGCCAAATATTCCACCAATATAACCTGAAAATAGACGGGCAAATAAAATTCCCGTTACTAAACCTGAAAGTAATATACCAACTGCGTTCCCTCTTTTTTCTTTACTAACATAAGAGGAAGCAGCGGGAACTATTATTTGGGCCCCAATGGATGTTAGACCAATAACGAAACTTGATATTTCTAAAAAAATAAAAGAATTACATAGGGAAGCCACTAGCGATGATAAAAGATTGACGAAAAGTAAACTCTGCAATAATTTTTTCCTATTGAGTTTATCTCCTAGAGGAACTAAAAATAATAATCCGGTGGCATACGATAGTTGAACTATTGTAGGTATATTTCCTATCTCATTATGCGTAACACCAATAGAATCAGCCAAAAGCATTAATATTGGCTGGCTGTAATAGATATTGGCAACACAAAATGCACATATAACAGACATTAAATACACAAGACTCATATTCCTAACACTACCTTTCGAGTACGATTCAAAAATTGCGGATTTTTTCCTCTCACAACTATTTGAGCAACTGCAAATATTCTTTAGTAATAATATACCAACGCTACTTACCGCCTAAAAACAACTGTGGTAGTGATAGTGTATAATAGTACTACAGGTGTAACAAGATAAGCATATATCCTAGGAATTTTACTCCTAGTTTGGTAATGAGGAGCGTATAATGATAAATTATGACGATATGCGAAGAAAACAGCTGGGTAATTTTCTTAAAATAAGACGAGCCAAACTTTCCCCGGAACAGGCAGGTTTTTGCCAAGGAAACCGTCGACGGACCCCTGGTTTGAGACGAGATGAAGTTTCCCAATTAATCGGTGTTAGCGTAGACTGGTATACATGGCTGGAACAAGGCCGCAACATTCATGTATCATCCAATGTTTTAGAAAACTTGGCAGCACTCTTTCAATTAAACGCAAGTGAACGTAAGCATTTATTCTTATTAGCACATCAACAATTTCCTTTAGATATTCCGGAAAACCAAAAATTTATAAACCGCACACTGCAGCACTTCCTTGATCTTCAAGGAAGTAGTCCAGCCTATGTAACTAATTTAAAGTGGGATATTATCGCTTGGAATCAAGCTGCCTGTGAAGTTTTTGGCAATTATGGAACTATGTCGATGCGGGATAGAAATACAGTATGGAGAGCTTTTACTTCTCCTTATATGAAACAATTACTGGATGATTGGGTAGGTCATGCGCAAAAACGATTAGCTCAATTTCGCGCTAGTTACAGTCACTTGTACAATGATCCATGGTGGAATGCCATGGTAGAGGATCTTACACAAATAAGTGATGATTTCAAAAATTGGTGGCCACGTTATGATATCCTGGACTCACCTGAGGGAACAAAATTACTTCATCATCCAACGGCCGGGGAGCTGCGATTAAGACATCTTTCTTTTCGTTTATGTGACGCGCCCAATTTAATAGCTACAGTCCATATACCGATGGATGAAAATACCGCTAATAAAATAGCAAACTTATTAAATAGTTAGTATATAGCGATTAAAAGTTCCTCATTAATGAATTAACTAAAAGCCGTCCATAACGAATGGACGGCTTTGATAGTTAATTACAGCACCTCCTCAAATGGAAAAACGCCGGCACATTGAGTGACAACAGTCTATTTCTCCGGCGCCTCTGTCTGGCAACCTATTAACGCATTGAGCTGCCGCTGCTCGTCCGGTGTGAAAGAATTCCAAATTGCCCAAAATGCCTGGTGCCACTCGTCAATCACCTTTTGTTTCTCTTCTCTGGTCATAGGCGGCGGCGCTACCACCTGTACAAGACTCTTGCCGTCATTACAGTAATAGGTCGCCGCAGGCTCTTGTTCCATATACCCACCCCTAAAACTATTTCTATGCCGAACTCCGTCCTATCCAGCCCTAACCCATCAACATTTTTCCGAACCTATTAGCCGTCGTAAAATTTCTATACTAATCTTCCTGCAAACTTATAAAATGAATACTACAAAGTGTGCTAAAGAAGGGGAAAAATCATCTGCCCCAAAATGCCCCCGGGGCTTAAAAGTAAGGTGATACCATGGCAAAACCTCTGCCGCCGGAACTGGAACCGGCCTGTTTTTACCTTCGCAAATCCAGAGAAGACCAGGAAGCGGAAGCCCGCGGCGAAGGGGAAACCCTTGCCAAACATCGCAAAGCCCTTTATAAACTGGCAAACGAATACGGCATCGCCATTACTACTGTTTTTGAAGAAATTGTCTCCGGTGAAAGCATCCTCAACCGTCCGGCTATGCTGTCCCTCCTAAAGGAAATCGAAAACGGTAAATGGCGTTCGGTATGGTGTATGGACGTCGACCGGTTGGGTCGCGGCGGAATGCAAGACCAGGGACTGCTGCTTGAGACCTTAAAAAGCGCCAGGACCAAGATTGTCACACCCCGCAAAATTTATGACTTAAGCGACGAATTTGACGAAGAATATACCGAATTTGAAGCCTTCATGGCCCGTAAAGAATTAAAACTCATTACCCGTAGACTCCAGAGCGGCAGAAGACGCTCGGTGGAAGAAGGCAATTATCTTGGCACCCGCCCCCCCTACGGCTACCTCATACATAAAGACGCAGGCGAACGGACACTCATTCTCCACCCCGAGCAGGCGGACACCGTCAAACTTATCTTTTCCCTCTATACCCATAGCGACCCCAAGCTGCGCATGGGCAGTGGAAAAATAGCGGCTGAACTCAACCGGCTGGGCTGCACCACCTATACCGGTAAGCCATGGGACGCCTCTACCGTACTATTTATACTAAAAAACGAAATATACCTTGGCCGGGTGCAATGGCGAAAGAAAGAAGAAAAGAAAAGCCGCCTCTCCGGCCATAAAAAAATCGTCCGCACCCGTCCCCGCACCGAGTGGATCGATGTCCCGGGTAAACACCCGCCTTTAGTTACCCCCGCCCAATTCACCCAAGCCCAAGAAATACTTCAAACCAGGTACCATAACCCCTGCCGGGCGGACGGTCGCCTCACCAATCCCCTGTCAGGCCTAATTCGCTGCGAAAATTGCGGTTCCGCCATGATTTTCCGCCCCTACCGTCACCAAAAATACCCCCACCTCATCTGCTGTACTCCCCACTGTCCTACTAAAAGCAGCCGCTTTGCCTACATTGAATCTGCCCTTCTTAGCGGCCTCGACGCCTGGCTGAGTCAATACCATGCCCAATTTTCCAATTACCCCGCGCCAAACAGCAACTTTAGCAGCGTAACCCTTGACGAACATATCCTCCGCAGCCTGAACAAAACCATAAAAGAGGCGGCCTTACAAAAAAATTGCCTGCACGATTTCCTCGAAAAAGGCATTTACGACACGGCCACCTATCTCGACCGCACAGCGAAGCTTACCCAGCGTATCGCCGTAGCCGAAAAAGAAATTCTCGCCGCCGAAAACCGGCTCCAATACGAAAAAGCCCATGCAAACACACTAAACCTCCTCCCTAAGTTGACAAAACTGCTTGGCATCTACCCAAAAACCACCGATGCCTCTTTGAAAAACCAAATGCTAAAGACCGTGCTCCGGTGCGCCCTGTACCGTAAAGACCCCACCCAGCACGGACCGGAGTTTTCTCTAAAGCTATTCCCAAAGTTGCCGCACTAAGAAATAGTAAAAAAGGGAGGGAAGAAAACGCCCGCATTTCTTTCCCCCCTTTTCTATTTGCACCTATAACTTCTGCCGCATCGGATACAGATATCCCTATAGTGTAAACTCATTCCCTTCCTTATCTACACCGATGGGGTCATATAAACTAACTTCGGTTCTAGTCCGCCGCGTACTGCGAAAGTGCATGAGGATTTCATTTTCGATGCAGCGGGCTGCATAGGTCGCCAGTCTGGTTTTTTTGCCGGAATCAAATGTGTTGATAGCTTTGATCAGGCCAATGGTTCCAATCGAAATAAGGTCATCCACTTCTTCACCGCTATTATCAAACTTTTTGACAATGTGGGCAACCAAGCGGAGATTGCGTTCAATCAGCACGTTTTTAGCCGTTTCGTCGCCCTCTTTCAGGCGTGCCAGATAAAGCTGCTCCTCTTTTTCCGACAGTGGCAAAGGAAATGTGTTATTCGTCAAATATGCCACAAATAAAGAAAGTCCCGTGACAACCGAAGTAGCCAGGGCCAATAAAGCGGACACCAAACCTTTCACCCCCCGTTCAAACTGTGCTTTATTGTATGGGGGTGACACAAGTAACGTGCCTGTAAATATATTCTAAATTTTCTTTGCCCCAAAGCGGGCATCTGCTATGGGCAAACACGCAAAAATATTGTATAATCGCACCAGGAGAGTGATAAAATGGCGTCATATGTTGGCGATTTTGGTATTTTTTTCACCATAGTGCTTGTGGTTGTCTATGTTATGTGGGACGAACTTTTCCCCAATTAGCGGTACCGCGGCAGGCTGCTGCCTCGCCTAGGCAAAATAGATCATAAACGGCTAAAAAGGCTGCGCCGATGACTTTGCTAAGTTTGACAACAATAGCAAGGGGTGTACTGTGTAAATCGAGATACCCCAACTGCCCTCCGGCGTTTACTACGCCGATTACGGCTATGTTTCCCACAGACGGTAGCCGATTTCCCACCGCGATACCTGCTTCAATACCGCCTGCCCAAGCTTCGATATTACCTATTTCGCCGGTTTTCCCTAGGCAGGCATCTACAGCAACAATCAACGGGTTGCTATACCTCGCAAAAATCGTTTGGGTGACTTCCACCAGGTTTCCGGCATGCACGGGATGGTCTAAGTTGCCATAAATATTCTGCACCCCGTTTTCCGCTAAGTAAGTCCCAATAAGCGGCCCAAGCGCATCTCCTGTGTACCTGTCGGAACCAATACACAGAAATACCAAGGGCCGAGAGGTAACTTCCTTTTCGCGGGCCAGCAGACCTAAAAGATGTTCGGTTAATTTTTCACAAACATTGGCATCCGTTACTTTTACAATACCTTTATTAATAAATTTTTTCCCCATTCTATCGCTCCTTCGGCCAGTCTCCATAAAAACTATGCGGCCATCTGCCGAATGTTTCATAAAATGTAAGAGGTTTAATATATAAAAACGCCAATCATTCCTGACCGGTCTGACTGGCGTTTATATTTTCTATAAAAGAGGCGGATTCTGATACTCTGGCCGTTTTGCAGCTGTCGCCAATGCCTCGATGACAAAGCTAATGTGTTCTTTTAAATCTACCCCAAGAGACATGGCTCCTTCGATTATAGTAGCACGGTTAACCGCACGGGCAAACGCTTTGTCTTTCATCTTTTTGACCACCGATTTGGCTTCGAGCGTGTCCAAACTCTTATCCGGGCGCACCAGCGCG
>Ga0316613_10003004_pt1 | contig 10641 bp, 8 predicted proteins | sample OWC_soil_day10_C_2_FD_207647 | JGI IMG/M metagenome (GOLD analysis project Ga0316613, IMG submission 207647) | Wetland soil microbial communities from Old Woman Creek delta, Ohio, United States - OWC_soil_day10_CT_b | ecosystem: Environmental > Terrestrial > Soil > Wetlands | place: USA: Ohio... | reverse complement strand
GGCTATCGAGGCCAGTGCCTCGCCGCGGAAGCCGAGCGTGGCGACGCGTTCGAGATCTTCCAGAGAGCCGATCTTGGACGTAGCGTGGCGTGTCAGGGCCAGCGCCAGTTCGTCACGGGTAATACCGCCGCCGTCGTCGGTGACGCGGATCAGTTTGACGCCGCCTTCTTCGAGTTGTATCTGGATGGCTGTGCTGCCTGCGTCGAGCGCGTTCTCCAGCAGTTCCTTGAGGACCGACGATGGGCGTTCGACGACTTCGCCGGCGGCGATCTGGCTGATCAGCAGGTCGGGGAGAAGCTGGATGGCACGTGTTTGAGGCATGCCCCGATTATACCGGCCGGGGTGGTTTTGGCGGCGTCCCGTATGGCCCGGAGATGGAATTACGACCCGTCGGGTTTGAAGCCGGTTTCCGTGTAGATCGCGTCGATGATTTCCTGGCCAACGCGCGGGGCCATCTCCCTATGGGTCTTGATCATGGCTTTCTTGAGTTCGAGCCTTTCCGCGGGTGTTGGGGTGTACACACGTGTTTTGCCCGTCTCGATGATCCTGGCCAGCGCGTTGTCGTTCTCTTCCTTGGCAATCATGTTGGCGTAGTCGGTAGCCTCGTTCATGGCCTGCAGAACTTGGCTGCGGATACTCCTCGGCAGGTTGTCCCAGAACTTCTTGTTGGCGATTACGGCATAGCCGAGGTAGCCATGCTCGGTGATCGTGATGTGCTTCTGCACTTCATACATTTTCTGCGTATAGAAGTTTGAGTGCGGGTTTTCCGTACCGTCGACGAAGCCGGTGCGCAGCGCCTGGTAGACGTCGGAAAACGCCGTAGCTTGAGGAATCGCGCCGAGCGCGCGCATTTGCGACTCGAGTACCTTGGACGACTGGATGCGCATCCTGAGTTTGTTGAAGTCGGCAGGTGTTTTCAGTGGCCGGTTGGCGGAAAAGGACTTGAAGCCGTTGTCCCAGAAGGCGAGTCCCTTTATTCCCTTCGGTTCGAGTTTGTTCAGGAGAATCATGCCCAGGTTGCCCTGTGTGACCTTGTGCAGCATCGTCATGCTGTCGAAGAGATAAGGTAGATCGAAAACCTCGAATTCCTTGATGCCGAGCGGGCCGAGCGGGCCGAGCTTGGCCAGCGATGGCGCCAGGATCTGGACGGCGCCCAGTTGCAGGGCCTCCATCTCTTCCTTGTCCTTGTAGAGCGTCGAGTTGGGGTAAACCTCCACTTTGACCGCGCCTTTGGTCAATTCTTCCGCGCGCCTGGCAAAGAAAAGGGCCGCTTTGCCCTTGGGGGTGTCTTCGGCAACGACGTGGCTGAACTTGATGACGATCGGAGGTTGTGCTGCGGCTGTGGACATTATGCCGGCGCCGAGGCAAGTCAATAAGCCGATCGATACAAGCAAGGATTTCATTGAAGGACTGCTCCGCCGATTACACGTTGGACACCGATTCTCTCGTTACGGGTAGTTATGACAAAGCTGTTGTCGGATGACAACTGGGGAAATCCGCAGCAGGCTCTGGTTTTCACACTGGCTTTCTATCAGCACGTAATGCGCGGTCGGCGATAAGGGACGAATCCTTTGTATGGGATTTTGTGCATTTTAAGGTTTGCCGGATTGGATCATGAAAATCAGTGCCGTCGAGAATCATACGGTTTTCCACAATTGCGACCAAGTGTCCGGACGCCGATAGTGTGCCACGCGCTGGATCTCCGCCGGTAAACAAGAGAACTGTTGAGGCAACGGGGGGTTGTGGCAATTCAGCCGAAAACAGTTTGCTAACGGCATTTTCAAGAAACATTTATTTGCATGGAGGGGTGCTCATGTCACCAGCAGTAACTACTCTAATCGTATTGGGATTTGTAGCATTCTTTTTCATAACCGAAATGGTGCCCTTGGCTATTACCGCTCTGGCAGGGGCCATCGTACTCGGTCTGCTCGGCGTCATTCCGGTCAACACAGTATTCTCCGGGCTGTCCAACTCGACGGTTGTCCTGTTCGCCGCCATGTTCGTCATCGGGGCGTCAATGTTCCACACAGGGCTGGCACAGAAAATGGGTCAGGCGGTCGTGAAGGTTGCCGGAAGTAGCGAAAACGGCCTTTTGGCTGGTGTCATGATCGCTGCCGCCGCGTTGTCGTCGGTAACCTCGAACACCGGCACGACGGCGTGTTTGATTCCTGTCATTCTCGGGATCTGCCAGGCCGCCAAGATTCCGGCCTCCCGGCAGATGATGCCGCTGGCGTTCGCCGCCGGTCTCGGCGGCATCATCACCTTGGTGGGAACACCGCCAAACATCATCGCGGCAGGTGCCCTGAAGGCGGCCGGGCTGCGCCCGTTCGGCTTCTTCGAATTCGCCTGGATCGGCATTCCGCTGACGGTGGCTGGCCTCATCTACATGCTGACCATCGGCAAGCGTCTGCTGCCGAAAGAGCAGATTTCCGCAGACGGCGTGAAGATCGATGAAGAAGCGGCTGCCGAAGCCACTGCTGGCGTCATCGATCCGAAAAAGCAGTGGATCACTGCTTTGGTGCTGGTTGCCGTCGTCGTGGTTATGGCGCTGGATCTCAAGAAAGTTCCGCTGGAAGTCGCCGCCGGCATCGGCGCGCTGGTTCTCGTCGTTAGCGGCTGCCTGTCGGAAAAGCAGGCCTACCGTGGCATCGACTGGGTCACGATCTTCCTGTTCGCCGGCATGATGCCGATCGCCACCGCGATGGACAAGAGCGGCGCTGGCAAGATGATTGCGGATTGGGTCGTCGGCCTGCTGGGCGGAAATCCCAGCCCGATGATGCTGACCTCCGCCTTGTTCATCCTGTCGGCCGGTCTGACCCAGTTCATGTCGAACACGGCCTGTACAGCATTGCTGGCCCCGATCGGTATCTCAATCGCCCAGGGCGTCGGCGCTAGCCCGCATGCCGTGCTGATGGCTATCGCCGTAGCGGCCTCGTGCGCATTCGCAACTCCGGTTGGCACGCCGCCGAATACTCTAGTGCTCGGCCCGGGCGGTTACAAGTTCAACGACTACGTCAAGGCGGGTACAGGGTTGGTGGTCGTCTGCTTCATCGTGTCGATCATTATTATCCCGATGGTCTGGCCGTTCTTCCCCGCCAAGTAACGAACTTTCGAAATAGGATTCGTTGGGATCAATAAGGTAAAACGATAGTTGTTTCGAGGACGGAGGGGCAAGCGGGAAGCCCCTCCTTTTTTTTCGTCCGGTGGCTCGATCTCCGCTCATCGATGCCGGGTGCTGCGAGCCCGGGTTACCCCGGCTCAGTTGTCGTCTGCCCAGAGCCGCTTGCGCTGACGCGTAGGTGAGGCATACTTCCAGTCTTCGCCGGAAACCATCGTTCCGCCATCGCGGTACGGTAGTGGCTTTGTTATCTCCAACTGGACGACATGGCATTTTCTTCCATTGCGCTGAAAAACAGGCTTTCAGGCAAACTTCTTCCGCTCAAGTGGTCGAGCTGGTATTTGGTTGCGCTCAAGATTGCGATGGGCTCGCTGCTGGTTTTGCTGATAGCCCTTTTCGCGGTCTTGTACGAGAGCGACACCGAGGAAAGACGCGCGACCCTGATCGCTGACGTGCTCTGGCTTGAACAAAGCGTTAATTTTCATCTTGAAGGGCATTCCGAACTCCTTCAGCAACTCTCGGCCGAACTGGCGCACGAAAAAGACAACAAGGAGCTGTTCAGGGCACGCAGTCAGTACTTGCTGAACAACAACCCCGACATTCTGCAGGTGGTCTGGTTCGATGCGGCCGGCAGGATTCAGGAGAAGGCGCCGGCGGTCATGCTGGCACGTCTGGGCGGCGAAAAGGCAGATGGCGAAATGCAGAACCAGGCTTTCGAGATGGCCAGAAGAATCGGAAAACTCGCGTATTCCGATGCCTACTCGACACCGGCGGGGCCGCAGTTCGAGATGTACATGCCGGTGCTCGTTGAAGGGGTCTATCGTGGATCGATTGTTGTTGTTTACTCATTCAGCGGGCTTTTGAAGACGCTTGTTCCCTGGTGGTTTGCCGAGAAGTACCAGATCCGAATCATGGATAGCAACGGCACTGAGTTGGCCAGCAAATCCAAAGTCACCAACGCCGATACAACACTCAGCTACTCCATACCGTTCGAGCCGCCAGGTTATGGGATGGTGCTCCGGGTCGACGCCTATCGCGGCAGCAGCAGTTTTGTCGAAATATTGCTGACGACACTGGTTATCGGGCTTGCCTCTTCCGTACTCTTAAGTCTGTGGGTCATGCGCGGGCATATCAGGCGCCGCATAGCCGCCGAGCAGGCACATCGAGCCGAGTACGCCTTCCGCAAGGCCATGGAGGACTCGCTGACCGTGGGCATGCGGGCGCGTGACAGCACCGGGCGGATTACCTATGTCAACCCCGCCTTCTGCGAGATGGTCGGTTTCAGCGAGGACGAACTGCTTGACGCGACAGCCCCGATGCCCTACTGGGCGCCGGAGGAGATGGAAAAGACCTTGGCGATCAACGAGGCTGCAATTCACGGGAAAGCTCCTCGGGAAGGGGTCGAGGTTCGGCTGATGCGCAAGGATGGTAGCCGTTTCGATGCGCTCGTTTATGAAGCGCCCCTGATTGATGCTGACGGTAAACATACGGGATGGATGGCTTCACTGGTCGACGTGACAGCTCGCAAGCGCGCGGAAGATCTGGCTCACCAGCAGCAGGAGAAGTTGCAGGCCACTTCGCGCCTGGTGACGATGGGGGAGATGGCGTCGAGTCTGGCCCACGAACTTAATCAGCCGTTGGCCGCCATAACCAGCTATACCGCAGGGTGCCTGAACAAGCTGGAGTCCGGCGTCTTTACCACCACCGAGCTTAAGGAGGCACTCGGGAAACTGGGCGTTCAAGCGCAACGCGCCGGACGAATCATCCGGCGCGTTCATGATTTTGTGCGCAAAAGCGAACCCAAGCTTGCTCCCTGCAATCTGGTCGAGATTATCGACGACAGCCTCGGACTGATCGAGTCTTCAGCCAAGCTGGCCAATATCCGCGTTGCCCGTGAGATTGAATTGTTTCCCGGGGAGTTGATGGGAGATCGGGTCATGCTTGAACAGGTTCTGCTGAATCTCCTGCGCAACGCGGTTGAAGCCATGAGCGGCAGTGCCATTCCGCAGGAACGGCGTGTTCTGATCGTCCGATTGGTCCAGCCGGACGAACAGCAAGTGCAAATCCAGGTCGTGGATCGCGGATCCGGCATACCGCGCGAGATTCGGGAGAACCTGTTCACGCCTTTCTTCACGACGAAGGCCAGCGGCATGGGGATGGGGCTCAATATTTGCCGGTCGATCATCGAATTCCATCGTGGGCGCCTCTGGTTTGAAGAAAATCCAGAAGGTGGTACTGTTTTCATTATTTCGCTGCCGGTAATAAAGCCATGACACAGTATGTGCATATCGTTGATGATGATGAAGCTATTCGTGACTCGCTGAGCTGGTTGTTGCAGTCGCGAAATATCGCCTGTCGCAGTTATGCTTCCGCCGAATCGTTTCTCGAGGTATGGGATGCGTCGTTTGCAGGATGCCTCCTATTGGATATCCGCATGGGGGAAATGAGCGGAAACGAGCTGTTTGATCGTCTGGTCGAGCGCGGATGCAAGTTACCGGTGATTTTCCTGACCGGTCACGGCGACGTGCCCTTGGCAGTGTCGACGCTGAAGAACGGCGCTTTCGATTTTGTCGAAAAACCATGCAACGACAACCAGCTTGTCGACCGTGTCGTAGAAGCGCTGAAGCTCGATGAGGTGCGGCGTCAGGCGGCCGCGTCGGCCGATTCGGTCAACAAGCGCCTGGGTACGCTCACCCCCCGCGAAAGACAGGTCATGGACCGGATCCTGGCGGGCAAGCTGAACAAGGTGATCGCCGACGATTTGAAGGTATGCATGCGCACCGTGGAGGTGCACCGGGCCAGCCTGTTTGACAAGATGGGCGTGAAAACTGCCGTGGAATTGGCCAAAATCATTGCCGAAACTCCGGGAAAACCGACTGCCTGAATCCTTTGTCCGGCTTTGTTCCCTTTCCGATAAACCGTATCCGGCGATGCTGCGTCGCCAGAGTGTGTGCCTGTCCGGAATAAAAAAATCCCGCGCCAATTTGGCACGGGATTGAAAGTCCCATCGTTGCGATGGGTCAGGGAGGGTCAAACATTGTCAGCGGGGGACGCTGAAGCAACGATTGCAGTCTACGTTTTAGCCATCCCTCGTGTCTGTTGTGCGTATTGGGCTGTTCTGTGACGGTTTGTAACTTCAGCGTGGCAGCGATTCGACCTCTTTTGTCCAGCGCTCCAGCAGGCGGCGGCGCTCGGCGGACTTGCCATATTTCTCGAAGTCATACTTGATCAGGCGTACGTCATCAAGCAGGGGGATGCGCGGGTCGGGCTTGAACGTCTTGTTGGCCGGCACCTGCAGGCTGTTGGCCATGCCGCCGACAGCCTGTCCCTGCGGACTCATCAGCCAGTCGTAATACCGTTTGGCAGCCTCCTTGTTGCGCTGTCCCTTGACCATGGCGATGCCGCCCACCTCGTAGGAGGTGCCTTCGCACGGCGCAATCGTCTTGATCGGGAATTTGTTGAAGCGCCAGGCCTCGAAGTTAAACATGAAACTGATGCCCACCGTCACCTCGCCTTTGGCAACATTCGGCGCCTGCGCCTGCCCGCTGCGGGTGTAGTTGCTGACGTTCTTGTGCAGCTTCTTCATGTAGTCGAACGCCTGTTCCTCTCCCATTTGTTGAACCAGTCCGGCCAGTATCGTGTAGGCCGTTCCACTCGACGCCGGGTGCGAAATCTCGATCTCGCCCTTGTATTCCGGCTTGATTACGTCGGTCCAGCACTTCGGTTCGGGGAGTTTTTTCTTCTTCAGCAGTTCGGTGTTCATCCCGAAGCCAATGGCCGAGGTATAGAAACCGCCGACCATGAATTGCGAGATCCCATACTGGCGGACGCTCCACTGGTGCAGGTCGTTCAGATAGTCGGGCTTGTAGGGTTCCAGCAGTCCGAGGTCGGCAGCCTGAAGGAAAGGATCCCCCGTGCCCCCCCACCACAGATCGGTCTTCGGATTGTTGGCTTCGGCACGCAGTTGCGCCAGTGCTTCGCCGGTTGGCTTCTTGGTCTGCATGACCTTGATGCCGGTGGCTTTCTGAAATTCGCTGGCGGCCAGGTCGCACCAAGGTTGATCGGTACTGCAGATGGCGTTGACCGTGCCTTGAGCCATGACCGGAACGGCATGGATGGTACCCAGGACAACGAGTGCGAAGGATGACTTGCGTAGGAAAGCTGTTCTTTTCATGGTGACCTCTTCATGGGATTTAAAATAGTGTCTCGCCGCCGGTCGGAATCACGCCTCTCCCCGGACGATCAAGGAACCTTCAGTATAGATACTGCGACACAGATCTGCCGGCACTTGTCCTGCGCCGTAGCGCGGGTGGACAGAGACATCCGGTAGAATGCGTTCTCCAATCTTTCGCAAGAACGTCCAATGGAATACGTCGCGACCTTCATCGATATCATCCTGCATCTCGACAAGCATCTGGCCGTGCTCGTCCAGGATTACGGCGTATGGATTTACGCGATCCTGTTTGCAATCATTTTCAGCGAGACGGGGTTCGTCGTGACGCCTTTCCTGCCTGGAGATTCGCTGCTTTTCGTCGCTGGCGGGCTGGCCGCTCTCGGCGGCATGGACATCACCATACTCGTCGGAACGCTGGTGGTCGCGGCGGCGCTGGGGAACATGCTCAATTACCAGATCGGCCGCTATATCGGTCCGCGGGTTTTCCAGTGGCAGAACTCGCGATTCTTCAACAAGGGCGCCTTGCTCAAGACGCAGGTCTTCTATGAACGACACGGCGGCAAGACACTGGTCATTTCACGGTTTCTGCCGCTGTTGCGCACCTTTGCTCCGTTCGTCGCCGGCGTCGGGGCGATGGATTACGGTCGTTTCCTGTTCTTCAATCTGCTCGGGGCGGTCAGCTGGGTGGTGTCGCTGACGCTGGCGGGTTACTTCTTCGCCAACCTGCCTTGGGTGCAGAAGAACCTGAGCCTGGTGATCCTCGGCATCATTTTCGTTTCGCTGATTCCGGTGGCCATCGGCTGGTGGCAGGAGCGCCGGACGCGTTCCTGACCACGATTCAACGAGCGCGGCGTTTGCGGTCCATCAGCTGCAGGATCATCGGGGTGAAGATGATCTGCATGGCCAGGCCCATTTTCCCGCCAGGGCAGACAATGATGTTCGGCCGCGACATGAACGAGTCATGCAGCATGCTCAGCAGGTAGGGAAAATCAATGCCGCGCGGGTTGTCGAAGCGGATGACCAGAAAGCTCTCGTCCAGCGAAGGAATGTCTTTGGCGATCAACGGGTTGGAGGTGTCTACCGTTGGCACGCGCTGGAAATTGACGTGGGTGCGCGAGAATTGTGGGCAGATGTAGTTGATGTAGTCGGGCATGCGGCGCAGGATGGTGTCCATGACGGCTTCGGAAGAGTAGCCTCGCAAAGCCTTGTCGCGGTGAATCTTCTGGATCCATTCCAGATTGATGATCGGAACGACTCCGACGCGCAGGTCAACGTGCTGGGCGATATCCACCGCGCCGGTTTGCAGCGCGCCGTGCAGCCCTTCATAGAAGAGCAGGTCGGTGTTTTCCGGCAGAGATTCCCATGCCGTGAACGTACCAGGGCGCGCGCCGTAGCGGCCAGCCTCCTCTTCGTCATGGATGTAATGGCGACGTTTACCCTGCCCGGTTTCTCCGTACTCGCGGAACAGGGCTTCGAGTTCCTCGATCAGATTGGCTTCCGGGCCGAAGTGGCTGAAATGGTTGTTGCCCGCAGCCTCTTCTTCGGCCATCTTGGCGGTCATCGCTGCGCGGTCGTAGCGATGGAAGCTGTCACCTCCGATGAGTTCCGCGTTCAGGTTTTCGCGCCTGAATATGTGCTGGAAAGCGTGGGTGACCGACGAAGTGCCAGCCCCCGATGACCCCGTTATCGCAATGATGGGGTGTTTGATCGACATTCAAATGCTCCGTTCAAGGTATGTACGATTTCCTGCGTGGCCGGCTCAATTGGTCCGGAACAAGGATCGGGTGGAGAAGAGGGGAGAACTGAAAGGCTTGTCCTCTCCATTTGCGTATTCTGCATGGTAGCGCTCGATTCGTTCAATCTCGGCGCGCGAACCGAGAATGATCGGTGTTCGCTGGTGTAATCCTTGCGGGATGATCGTGCTGATGCGTTCATGTCCCGTCGACGCCATGCCGCCCGCCTGCTCGATGATCATGGCCATGGGGTTCGCCTTGTGCAGCAGGTCGGTGCGGCCCGCCGTACCCGGTTCGCGGGTGTCTCGCGGGTACAGGAATGCGCCTCCGCGCATGAGTATGCGATGAACGTCAGCAACCATGGCCGCCGCCCAGCGCATGTTGAAATCCTTGCCGCGAATGCCGGTCTGGCCGGCCAGGCACTCCTCGACATAACGGCGGATCGGCGGTTCCCAGAAACGCTCCTTCGAAGCGTTGATCGCGAAACTGCGGGTTTCCTCCGGGATGCGCAGATGAGGGTGAGTGAGCAGGAATTCCCCAATTTCACGGTCGAGGGTGAAACCGTGCGTTCCTGAGCCTATCGTCAGCACCAGGATCGTTGATGCACCGTACAGGGCATATCCGGCAGCCACCTGGGCGGTGCCGGGTTGCAGGAAGTCATTGGTTGACACTTCCCCGCTGTGTTCGGGGCAACGCAGTACCGAGAAAATGCTGCCGACGGAAAGGTTGATGTCGATGTTCGATGATCCGTCGAGGGCGTCGAAAAGCAGCAGGTAGTTTCCCCGCCGGTCGTCGGATGCCGGGGTGTAGATGGTGTCCATCTCCGCAGACGAGATTGCCGCCAGATGTCCCCCCCATTCGCAATGGTGAAGGAATGTCTGGTTAGCCATTTCCTTCAGAGTGCTGGTTGTTCCCTCCTGCGGGGCGATGGTTGCCCCGTCTTCCTTGCGCAATGTCAGCTTGCCAAGCGAGACGTTTTGCGAAATCGCCTTGCAGGAACGCACCACGTCGCTGATCAACATGGAGAAATCGCCGGCGATGGCAGGGTTGCTGCGCTGTTCTCCAATCAGGTACTTATTGACGTTGGTCAATCCAAATCGCATGCTGCTACTCCCGTGGAAACAGGAAAACTAACAAAATCAGGTTGAAGAGATTGTATGGGTGTGATAGAAAATACTAATTAAACATTTTTTGTATTTTATTTAATTATTGCTTGCTGATGAAAAACATTACTATCCGACAACTCCAGATCTTTTCCGTGGCTGCGACGCATCTGTCTTTCGCGCGCGCAGCCGAGGAACTGCATCTGACACATGCTGCCATTTCCTTGCAGATCAAACAACTGGAAGAGGTCTCGAATTCGATCCTTTTCGACCGTATCGGCAAGCGGGTCTACCTGACCGACGCCGGAGATGTGCTGCTCGACCATGCCCGACAGATACTGCGCCTGCTCAAGGACGCCGATGAATCGCTGATGGCGCTCAAAGGACTGAAAGGCGGGCGCGTGGCGGTCGCCGTGACGAGTACGGCAGAATATTTTGCGCCTGGCCTGCTCGCCGAATTCAGCAAGGCACATCCCGATGTCCGTGTCCGGCTGTTGGTGAACAACCGCGAGG
>Ga0316613_10003003_pt1 | contig 10648 bp, 12 predicted proteins | sample OWC_soil_day10_C_2_FD_207647 | JGI IMG/M metagenome (GOLD analysis project Ga0316613, IMG submission 207647) | Wetland soil microbial communities from Old Woman Creek delta, Ohio, United States - OWC_soil_day10_CT_b | ecosystem: Environmental > Terrestrial > Soil > Wetlands | place: USA: Ohio... | reverse complement strand
CAAGGAAGAAACGAGCAGCGAGGCGACGATTCCGCCGACGACACCGATCGCTCCAGCGGCAAGGAAACGCCCCAGTATCGCGCGCAGCACGCCGCCGACGACGAAGATCAAAATAAAGCCAACGAAGATCAGTGTTTCAAAATCGACACCGTCGCCCGCCGACGCCGCCTTCGGCGGCGGCAAATTCTCGCCGCCGACGACCTTGATTATGGCCTCGACGCCAGCGTCGACGCCGCCGTAAAAATCGCCTTCCTTGAAACGAGGAGCGATCGTCTCGCTGATGGTGCGCTTGGCCGTCGCGTCGTTGAGCGCGCCCTCAAACCCGTAACCGACCTCGATGCGCAGCTTGCGATCGTTCTTGGCGACGAGCAGCAAGGCGCCGTCATCGACGCCCTTGCGCCCGAGTTTCCAGGCTTCGACGACGCGCAGCGCGTATTGCTCTATGCTCTCAGGGGCGGCGCTGGCGACGATCAGCACGGCAATTTGCGCGCCCTTCTGGCGTTCGAAAGCAGAAAGCTTGGTTTCGAGCCGTGCGCGTTGATCGGCCGACAGCGTCGCCGTCTGATCGATGACCCGCGCCGAGAGCGCCGGAACGGCCTGCAGCGATTGCGCGCCAGCCAGACTGGAAAGAAGCAGAAAACAGATCGCGATCAGCGCGCGCGGCATCGGCGGGCCTATTTCTTCGCGTTACCGAAATCGACCTTGGGCGCGACCGAAATCGCCTTTTCATTTTCGACGCTGAAGTTCGGCTTGACTTGGTAACCTAGCGCCATCGCTGTCAGGTTGTTCGGAAAAGTCCGCACCGCGACGTTATACGCTTCGACCGATTTAATGTAGCGGTTGCGCGCGACGGTGATGCGGTTTTCGGTGCCTTCGAGCTGCGCCTGCAGATCGCGAAAAGCGGCATCGGCCTTGAGGTTCGGGTAGTTTTCGGCGACCACCAGCAGCCGCGACAGCGCGCTCGACAGCCCGGCCTGCGCCTGCTGAAACTTGGCGAAGGCTTCGGGATCCTTGATCAGCTCGGGCGTGGCCTGGATGCTGCCAACCTGCGCGCGCGCCGCGGTGACCTGGGTGAGAACGTCTTTCTCGTGCGCGGCGTAGCCCTGCACGGTGCTCACCAGATTGGGAACCAGATCGGCGCGCCGCTGGTACTGGTTGAGCACTTCCGACCACGACGACTTGATCGCCTCGTCGCCGGTCTGGAAGGCGTTGTAACCGCAGCCCGAAAGCAGGCTGACGAGCACGGCGACGACGGCAAGGATTCTGATGCGCATGGCGTAGACCTCCAGGAATTAACAAAGCACGCGGTAGATGGTGACCTTGTGCAAAATTGCAAGCACTCGGCAGATTATCGCGGCCAATCCGCCCTACGCCTTGAGCGAACGCATCAAGGCGCGCGCCCGGCACAGATCCTCCCACGACTTGGCCTTGTCGGGCAGCGTCCTGAGCAGATACGCCGGGTGGTAGGTGACGATCACCGGAATCTCACGCTCGCCGTCGCGATAGGCGAGCGGCTTGCCGCGCAGACTGGCCAGCGAGCCGTCTTCGCCGAGCACGGCATGGACGGCGGCGCGGCCGAGCAGCACGATGAGGCGCGGTTGCAACAGCGCGATCTGGCGTTTGAGGTACGGCGCACAGGCGGCCATCTCAGCGGCCTCCGGCGTGCGATTGGACGGCGGTCGGCATTTGACGGCATTGGCGATATAGACGTCTTCGCCACGCGTGAGGTCGATCGCCGCGAGCATAGCGTCGAGCAGCTTGCCAGCCGGGCCGACGAAAGGCTCGCCGCGCGCGTCTTCCTCGGCGCCCGGCCCCTCGCCGATGAACAGCCAGTCGGCGTTTTCGTCGCCGACGCCGGGAACCGCCTGCTTGCGCTCGCCACACAAAGCGCAATCGCGACATGCAACAATGCGCTGGCGCAACCCATCCCAGCCCAACTGCGCGATGTCGGCGGGGAGCACCGATTCGCTGCCCGCTCCGGTTAATTGTACGGCCAACGGCGTATCAATCATCTTGCGAACTGGCTCCTTAGCCACCACGGACTGCGCCACTTGCTTCTCGCCACGCGCAACCGTTGCCGGGTCGCGTTGCACCCACTGCGGCGCGAGCCCCATCTCGTCGAGCAACTGCTGGCGCGAAAGACTCATGCCGAGACCTCGGCCAAGGGGTGGGTCAGCACCAGCGCGTCCTCGCGGCCGCCTTCGGCCGGATAGTAGCCGCGCCGCACGCCGATCTGCGCAAAACCGAAATGGCGGTACATCGCCAGCGCCTTGGCGTTCGACGGCCGCACTTCGAGCAGCAGCGTCGTCGCCCGGCCGGCCCGCCCGACGCTCATCGCCTGGCGCAACAGGCGCGCGCCCAGCCCATGCCGTTGTTGGCTTTCGGCGACGGCGATGGTGAGCAGATGGGCGTCATCGACGGCCAGCATGAGCACGAAATAACCGGCCGCCTTGCCGTCGACTCGGCAGACCCAGCAACTGTAGTTGCTCGCCATCGAATCGATGAAATTGGCGCGGCTCCAGGGAAAAGCGCAAACGCGATACTCGATCGCCAGCACCGCGTCGAGATCGGCGGGCCGCATCGTCAGCATTTCGATGCGCGCTTCGCTCATCGCGTCCATCAGGCTTTGCCGCCTTCGGCGAGGCGCTCGGCGACGGTCTTGGCGACCTTGTTGCGCACATAGAACGGCGCGGCGTCGGCCGGATCGATCGCTTCGCCGCGCAGCAGACGCGGCGCGGCGATCCTGGCCACGCCTGCGGCGCTGGGCATCAGCTCGGGCTGCCAGCGATCGACGAAAGGCGACAGCCGTTCGCGCAGCAGCGGATAGGCGGCCAGCGCGTTGCCGCAGGCCAGCCAGCCGCTGGACTCAGGCAGCGGAATCGATTGCGGCGAATAGACGCCGATCTCGCCGCGTTGTTCGCCGTGTTCAAAGAAACCGACATAGACCTCGCCCATTCGTGCGTCGAGCAGGACGATCACGCGCTCAAAGCCGCTTTCAAATGCCATCGCCTCGAGCGTGCCGACGCCGAGCAGCGGCAGATCGCGCCCGAAGGCCAGCCCCTGAGCGACGCCGCAGGCGACGCGCAGCCCGGTGAAGGAGCCTGGGCCGGCGCCGAAAGCGATGCCGTCCAGGTCGGCAAAACCCAGCCCGGCGTCGCGCAAAGTCGCCTCGGCGAGCGGCAGCAAAGTCTCGGAATTGGATCGCGCCGGCGCACAAACGCGTGCGACGACCTCGCCGTCGCGCCAGAGCGCGACGGTGCCGGGGTCGGCGGCGGTTTCAAGGGCAAGGATATTCATCGGCCGTATTCTACCCGCCATCGCCCGTGGCGTCGCCACCGGCAAGGATGGCGACGTGTTCCTGCTAGCGCCGGAGCTATCTCATATCGCCCTACACAAAGCTACCCGCACCTGGGCGAGGTATAGGCCAGTGTCCTCCTCTTTGGTTATAGAGACCGTAATCGATCGGACTCTTTACTTGACGATCATCTTCCATCCCAACCAGAACGCCGTTCGTCAGCCACTTCAAATCATCGCCGTAAAACTTTTTCACCATAAAATCGGTGAACCTAGACATCACGTCGGTATTGTTAGAGAGCTTAGAAATATCGACCAATTCATCGGGGTCATTCATGATGTCGAACAACTGTAATATGTTGCCACATGGATAATAGATGAGTTTGTGTTCTCCGTCCGTAACCATGCGAGTAGCTACTGATCCTTCACCAAACTCCCCATATAACAATTCGCGTCTGCTGGCGGATAATAAGTCGGCTCCTTCTACCGTGTCGGGAACCGTTACCCCACAAGCGCTAAGGAGGGTCGGCATAATATCTTCCAGGCAAGCAACGTCCGTCCTAACTGTTCCGGCCATTCTCTCTAACGGCCTGCCTGTAATAATCAGAGGAACGTTTGTGGAGTTGCGATAGAACGATCGCTTGGCCACAAAACCGTGGTCAAACAACATGTCGCCATGGTCCGATGTGAATGCGACAATAGTGTCGTTCAGTAAGCCCTCTTCACGCAAGGTCCCGATCAAAAGCCGTATTTGATGATCGATGTGCGTGCACAATGCATAGAAAGCCCTCTTCGCGCGCACCCTATCCGTCTTGCTATACGCACTGGCCATTTTCTTATATTTAGAAAATACCGATGCCTCGCTGGATGACCAATCATCCTCGACAGTATCCGGAATATCAACCGAAGCGTACATGTCCAGGTAACACTGCAAAGGGACAAGTGGTGGATGGGGATGAACGTACGAAATATAAAGAAAAGCCGGTCGTGTGGGGTCTCTGCGCTTGATCGTTTTTATCATCTGGGCTGTCGCCCAATTTGTATGGTGTGCTTCCTCCGCCAAATGCCACGGTCGCGTGAAATACTGGTTATTCGACATCCCGTGAGTGTATTCCTTCCCCAAATAACCATTCTCACCGAGCCAGATCTGATAATCGTCCGTAACCCCATAATTATAACGCGCTTCCTCCGACAAAATGACGTCGTCAAATCCAATCCTGTTTCTCTGAGGATAAACATGTAATTTGCCGACGGCATACGCTTGATATCCAGCGTTCCTGAATGCCTGCGCCATCGTCGTTATGCTCGGCATTTCCATTTCGTCGGTAAACACCCTGTCGCCGTGGGTGCTCGGAAAGGTGCCAGTCATCAACGACCTTCTGGCCGGTATACACACGGGGCAGGTACTATAGCAATTGGAAAATCGGATACCGTTCTCTGCCAACTGGTCAATTGTCGGCGTCATGATTTCCTGGTTACCTGAACAGCCCAGAAAAGAGCCGGCCCAGTGGTCTGTGTTGATCAAAAGAATATTAGAATTCTTTGCCATAAGAGTGCTCCATTCAGTTTATATTCTATGCGAGGGAATTTTCATCACGTACGCCGCACGGCGGGGGGCGCGGCGACAGCCAAAGCAGTCGAGTCCAAGAGAGTCGTGCCGACCAAATCAGGAAAGATGAACAGCGTTCGCTTGGAGCAATGCGAGCTACTTCAAACGAGTCAGGTCAATCGGATTTACGCCTTGAGCATTGCGCTTCAATCCTATCAAAGCGAATCGAATCTGCAGGCCCCTCCGATACGAGAGCATACCGGCTCCGTTCGCGATTGGTTCGCATCCCTTATGCGCCCTTTGTCATCCGCCGCAGTCGCGCCGCCCAAATGATCGACACGACCGCCAGGATCATGAAAGTAAGCGCGATCGGCTTCGTCACTAAAGGCATCAATGAGCCATCTTGCGCCAACATCTTGCGTAGGTTTCCTTCGACAAGAGGCCCTAGAATCAGACCCAGAAGTAAAGGCGGAAGAGGATATTTGCAGCGCTCCAGCAAATAACCAATCAAGCCGAATGCAAACATCACCCCAATGTCGAATAATCTGTTGTCAAGAGAATAGGCCCCAATTGAACATACAATCACTAAGAGCGGCTGTAAGTAGTAGCGTGGAATTTCCACTACTTTAACCAACCAGCGAACCGATGCGAACAACACAACAGCCATTATCAGACTTGAAAAAAATAGTGAGAAATAGATACCGTATAAAACCTCAGGCGTGTCCCGAAAGAGCTGCGGACCAGGTTGAAGACCATGGACCATCAGTCCCCCCAGCAAAACTGCCGAAGTCGGATCGCCGGGAATCCCTAGTGTTAATGCCGGAATTAATCCGCCTCCGATAGTTGCGTTGTTAGCCGTCTCCGACGCGACTACACCTTCAACCGCACCGTGGCCAAAACGTTCCGGTGTCTTAGAGGCGTTTCGTGCCTGCGCGTATGCGATCAGCCCAGCGGGTCCCCCTCCCAGTGCAGGAAGAATACCAATCCAAACACCGATTAGTCCCGAACGAAGATAGTTCCAGGCATTACCCTTGATATCGGACCACTCCGGAATCGTCCGAACTTTCGATACCTCCGCAGTCATTTCGACTTTTGAATTTTCTTGCCGCTCCGAGTCTTTCATCATTTGCGAGATTGCGAACAATCCGATGAGCGCGGGTACAAGGCTAATACCACCTGACAAGTCGGTGTTGCCAAAATCGAAGCGAGGAAGTCCGTCAACAGAACTCAGGCCAATGCAAGCCAGAAGCATTCCGATTATTGCTGACACCATCCCTCTAGTCGTCGACGTCCCGGTGACAGCAGCTACCGCAGTCAGAGCAAACAGACAAACGGCCGTGTACTCCGAGAAGTGGAATTTCACCGCGATGGTAGCCAACAAAGGCGCACATAACATAAGGCAAAACGCGCTGATAATGGTGCCGACGAAGTTGGCGACTATTGAATTACCAATTGCTTGTCCTGCTTTTCCTTGCTGAGCCATCGGAAAACCGTCCAAGACCGTCGCCATCGAGGCAGGCGTCCCGGGAATGCGCATCAAAATGGCCGTCAAAAATCCGCCAGACATACCGCCGACGTAGACAGCCATGAGGATACTCATGGCTGTTTCTGTCGGCATGCCAAAGGTTACTGGAATCAGTAACGCAACAGCGAGCGTCGGCCCGAGGCCTGGGGTGATACCAACAATCAACCCACCTATGACACCGACAATCAGAAACATGATATTCCAGAACGTCAGTACGTTCGCCAAGCCGGTACTCATGGCGCCGAGATCAAATATGTTCATGGCTTACCCCCAAATTCCACGAGGCAACTCAACACTCATACCAAATTCAAAGATCAGGTATACAAGTGCGCTGCCGAAAGCTGCGTTCACCACCGACAAGGCCGCTGCACGCGCCGTAAATGGCCTTAACCACAACCCTGCAACAAGGATCATGACCGGTGTCGCTATGAAGTAGCCCAGGTAAGCCAGGCCGCCGAGATAGGCAAGGCACCCAACGAATAATGTAATAGCCCGTTTCGTTATCGGCTCCATCGCATCGCCTACATTTCCGACGACGATGTGCCATGCGGAAATAATAGAAAGCGCAGCAATTAGAAGCCTCGGCCAAAAGGCCATACCGAGAGGATCCCAGTCAAAAGTTCTAAAGGAAAAGGTTTCACGGAACATCAACGCACCGATTACAAGCAATGCAACTCCCATCCAGCGATCTACCGCAAACTCGTTTTCCGGAAGAGAAGAATCAGGCGTGTCAACAACAGAATCTGCAGCAGGTTCACATTTTGAGCGCAGCATATTAAAGTCCATATTTGTACGTTGCCGGTGGTCACAGCTACTCCGTGTTTCCGGTTTCCTCCTGGAAACAAGGATTAAGCGTTTTACTTGATGTTCTGTTGAACCAGAGCTGCTGTTTTTCTAAATTCCTTATCAATCACGTCTGCGAAGTCATGCGGACCGTAGTATTCCCAGCTGACGCTTATTTTTTTCATTTCGTCTTGCAGTTGGGCGTCTTTGGAGAGACCTTCGACTGCCGCTGCCAGTGCCTCCACGATCTCCTTCGGTGTACCTTTGGGTGCTCCCAGTCCATAAAACAGACGCGCAGTTACGTTGTATCCCTGCTCTTTAGCAGTCGGAATATCAGGTGCAAAGGTGAGGCGCTTGTCGCTAAGCACTGCGAGAACAGTTAGTTGCTTTGCTTGATGACTGGCAATGACGCTCGAAATGGGTTCGATCAGTGAATCGACATGACCACCAAGCACTGCGGTTTTCTTTTGCGCGCCGCCGCCGACATTAACGGCTCTCAGACCGGACCCGAGCGCGTGATTGAGAAGAATCGCGGTCGTTTCTGACGGGGTTCCAATGCCAATTGCGACACTGACGGTATTTGGACTCTTCTTGACTGTGTCCGCGTAAGTCTTGAGGTTTTGATACGGCCCGTCCCCCCTACTCGAGAGCGTGAGGTCAACGAAACCGATATTAGCGATTGGCGCAAAATCGTGGACGCCGACATTCGCCAATTTCATCGTTTCTCTGACGATCATTGCGTTGGTCAGGATGGTTATGGTGTATCCGTCCGGAGCGGCTTTCGCTGCCTGTGCCCAGCCGACGGCGCCCTCCGCCCCATTAATATTGACGATGGCGATTTTTTGGCCAAGGGTGCGCTCCATCGCCATGGCGATGGGGCGAAGAATCGCGTCTGAGCCACCGCCCGGGGCATAGGGTACTATCAGGCGGATAGGTTTGGTTGGATATTTGTTTTCGGCTTGGGCATTATTCATTCCAGCAAGCGCGCTCATCGTGATAACAGAAATTATCAAAGCTCCGGCAAATTTCCACATTTACGTTCCCTTTCTAGAGATGAAATATCGATCGATCAGGCGGTGCCAATTTGTCGCTTGATGCAACGGCATACCCAGGTTTGAACGCGTTACTTTTTCTAACCCATTACTCTTCGTCATCTTTGTTACTCGCTTCCGTGGCCGCAGACAGCTTTGGGAGCGGCCGATTTATTCCAGATTCGTCATTCCGGCGAACACCGGAATTCAGAAAACTCAACGAACCGGGCCCCCGATTGCACCGGGGTGACGAATATTTCAGCGCTTCCCTTACAGGGCCCAAGGTCATTTCTAACGTACTGGTCGAACCAATAGTGAATATGGTACGACCGATATAACGAATTGCGCAAGAAATATCACCTGTTTTTCGACATATTGCTAGATTGGTTCGACCAGTGTAAACTTTCAGCTTTCGCCAGCCTCACAGGACATATGAATACAGAATTCGTGGGAACAAGCCGCCGCTTTCGCCAAGTCGCTGAGCAGATCGAGGATCTAATCAGCAGCGGAGAATGGAATGTGGGCGACCGTCTTCCGGCCGAGCGGGAACTGATCAAGCGGTTCGAAGTTAGTCGAACAGTGTTACGTGAAGCGCTGATCGTGCTCGAACTCAGAGGGTTTGTAGAGATTCGGGTTGGCGCAGGGACTTTCGTTCGTCGGGCTTCCTCAAACTTTGAATCAGCCACTGCGAACACGAGCATCGATGCAGCAAAGCCGTTTGACATACTCCTCGCCAGGAGAATCGTTGAGGCAGAGGTGGCTCGTCTCGCTGCGTTAACGGCGACGCCGGAGGACTTGGCCAAAATGAAGGCGGCGCTGGATCAGATGGCGCATGACAAAGCTCCTTACATGATGCGTCATGTCTCTGATCGGGTATTCCATCAGGCCATTGCCGAAGCCACTCGGAACGCTGCCCTTATTTTTGTCGTGACGGCTTACTGGGACAAGTATCGACAGTGCATCGTTGAACATGCCAGCGAGATCGCACGGCGGCCGGAGAATCATGAGCCCGCCGTTGCTGACCACCGGGCGATCTATCAATGCATCGCCGAGCGGGATGCCGCAGGCGCAGCCGCTGCAATGAAAGCGCATCTGGATCGCGTGGGGCGCTTTTTGTCTTCACAGCCAGACACCGATTTGGCAAGCAACGTTTCGCCTTTTCCGTAAAAAGGCAGGATACGTTTGGTTGTTCGCTCTCGGCCAAATTACCAAGGTAACGGCATTCTGGCGTTGCCCCCCTCTTGGACAGGAAATCTAGCCGTGAATCTTTCTAAAATAGGCCATGCGCCCGACTACCGCTTTACGTTGGCCAATGAGCGTACTTTTTTGGCATGGATTCGAACCTCGCTGGGTTTTTTGGCAGCCGGCGTCGCGCTTCATCAGCTGTCTCTTAACATGGGCAACGGTACCATTTGGCCATCGCTGGCGCTCTTCTTGTGTCTTATCTCTGCGGCGTTGTCGATGCACGGCTATTGGCGCTGGCGGAGTACTGAAGAGGCGATGCGATTGAATCGAGATATTTCTTATACAAGCGCTCAGCGACTCGTCGCAGTCACCATGTTCCTGTTTGTGGTTGCCGTAACGTGGTGTCTTTACCGTGGCAACTAAGAACGAAGAGCGTCGCCTCGCCGACCGAGGACTTCAACCGGAACGAACCTCATTGGCCTGGCTGAGAACAATGCTTGCGTTTTGTGCCTTGGCAGCTTTTTCGTTGAAAACCGTTTATGCCGAGTTTGGCGCCGGGCTTGGCCTGTCACTTCTGGTGTCTGGTGGAACGGTCGGTCTGCTATATGTTACCGCGCGCGAGCGTGGATTGCAGGAGGCTGACCTCGTCCCTTCTCAGGTCGCCGCTTCTGAGAGGCTAAAGAGGGCGCTTTCACTCGCCGTATTGATTCTGATCGCGGTGTGCGCCGTCCCAATGGTCTCCCTAGTGTTCCTGAGATTTTTGAGGTGAACCGCGTGTTATCCGCCAACAGGGAAAATATGCAATTGCCTTTTCATCCTTTTGAAGTCATGGCAAAGCCGATAGGAGCGCGCTGCAATATCGCGTGCTCCTATTGCTATTACTTGGAAAAGCAGAAGCTATATCCAACAACCAAAAAATTCGCCATGTCGACGGAAGTTCTCGAGACGTACATACGCGATTACATTGCGGTGCAGGTCGCAATCAACCGTCCCGAAATCGACTTTAACTGGCAGGGCGGTGAGCCAACCCTGCTCGGAATCGATTTTTTTCAGCGAGTCGTCGGACTCCAGAAACGGTATGCACCGACAAACGTGAGGATCGTAAATGCGATTCAAACCAATGGCACGCTTCTCGATGAACGATGGGCCGCCTTCTTGAAGGAACACGGGTTCCTGGTTGGACTCAGCCTGGACGGTCCTCCCTTGCTTCATGACGCCTATCGGAGAGACAGAACAGGCGGCGCAACACACGCTCGCGTCATGGCGGGGATGGAGTTGCTC
>Ga0316613_10003002_pt1 | contig 10650 bp, 8 predicted proteins | sample OWC_soil_day10_C_2_FD_207647 | JGI IMG/M metagenome (GOLD analysis project Ga0316613, IMG submission 207647) | Wetland soil microbial communities from Old Woman Creek delta, Ohio, United States - OWC_soil_day10_CT_b | ecosystem: Environmental > Terrestrial > Soil > Wetlands | place: USA: Ohio... | reverse complement strand
GGGAAAAGCCATGGGGAGGGTTATGTCCGTTGCTTCAAGGACCATTCGAGCCACGAAGTCGCAAAGGCTCAGACCGACCTCTGTGGACAGACTGTCTCCGCCGATGTGGAAAGCGCCGTCCAACCTTCGGCTTCTCGGGTCGTTCTTCTCGCTTAGATAGAGACCGGCCGAACCCGCAAGATTCAGAAGGTCGGGGGCCGGAGTGGCTCTATTTTTCTTCCCCAGGGTGCTCCAATCTTTGAAGAGGATCGATTCCGGTCTATTCCCTCTTGCGGCAAGAGCCTTGAGAAGGGCCATCATGGCCTTTCCTGAGGACCCCGAGAGATAAGCGGTCGTGCGATCAGGTTGCCACAGTTCAGCCGGGGAAAGCGGCTGTCTCCCTGAAGGTGGCGCTTGACCGGGAGGCAGGATCATGAAGCCGGGTCTAGATGAGGGAAGGGATCGACGAGCAATGACCAAAGGCGGTTGAAATGCAATGACTTCAAAAGCGATCCTCGCGACCAGGTTCAGAACTCCTACCCAGACGTGAGGATCGGTGAGATCAGGAGAGACTACGATGGCCAGGTCTACGTGATCATAATACCCATCACCGTCTTTGTCGGCGAATAAATTTCTCTCTTTCCAAAAAGCGAAAGGGTCTTGTGGGAGAGACTTCAACAGAGGCATGACTTCAACCTGGAACTTGGTGACGGACGGAAAGAATCATAGTGGATACGCGCAAAGGGGGCAATGAAAACCTTATTCCACTTTTTCGTGGAATAGCCCCTGCAAATTCTGATAAGGTGGGCACACTGGTTCTGTTCCCATGGTTTTTTTCCCACAGGATCAACCATGTTCTACTCCTTTCGGTCAAAAATCATAGCAAGCTTTCTGGGGGTGACCTTCCTTGTGGGAATCGTTTCCCTTCTGGTAGGGGGTCATCTCTTGACCCGGTCAGTGCTTGGCGAAGCGAGAAACCGGGTGGCCCAGGATCTCCATGCAGCACGTGAGATGTACGACAACCGCGTAAGGATGATCGAAGTCGCGCTCAACATCACCACCTTAGGATATGGCTTTATTGCGGCCCTCAAAGACAGGAACACCTCAGACCTTGTGTTTCGCATGGGCCGGATGGCACAACACAGCGGGCTCGATTTTGCGGGCATAACCGACGAAAAAGGGCAATCCATCTGTCGCATCGGGACTCATTCGATTCCAGGAAAGAAAGCCCAGCCTCCAAATCCTATTGTCACCCAGGCGCTGGAGATGAAAACCCTTGCTACAGGCACGGTCGTGCTGAGCGAGGAGTTCTTGAAATTTGAGAGCCCGCAGCTGGCGGAGAGAGCCAGGGTTGATGTCATTCCCAGGCCCGGTGAGACTCCTTCAGCGGAAAAAGCCGTGACCTCAGGGCTTGTGCTTTCTGCCGGGGTCCCTATTCTTCATGAGGGTCAGATTCTCGGAGTGCTCTATGGCGGAATTCTCCTGAACCGGGACGAAAGGATTGTGGACACCGTGCGGGGCACTGTGTTCCGCAATGAGGAATATAAGGGCCGGAGCATCGGCCGGGCAACCATCTTTCTGAAGGATGTCCGTGTGGCGACGAATGTGCCTGCCCAGGATGGAGGCCGGGCGATCGGCACCAAGGTGTCCCAAGAGGTCAGGGAGCGCGTGTTTGAGAAAAGCGAGCGATGGACAAAGCGGGCCTTGGTTCTCACGGACTGGTACATCATGGCTTACGAACCGATCCAGGATATCTTTAACAAGACCGTAGGCATCTTGGGCATGGGCGTACTCGAAGAAAAATATGTGGACCTGCGCTGGAGAACCCTTTCAATCTTTGTGCTCATTACCCTGGCTGGGATGGCCTTGGCCACTGCTCTGGGGTGCTTCATGGCGGGAAAAATCATCGATCCGGTGAACCGCCTGATCCGGGCGAGCCAGCAGGTGACCGTGGGAAGCCTCACGCCGGACATCGGTCCCGTGTCCACGGGAGAAATGGTCGTCCTTCAGAAAACCTTCAAGGAGATGGTCGCGGCCATGGGCCGCAGGAGAGCTGAGAGCCAGGACCGTCTCCTCCTGTCTGAGAGGCAGGCCAGCGTGGGAAGGCTTGCGGCAGGTGTGGCTCATGAGATCAATAATCCCCTAACCGGAGTGCTGACCTACACCCACATGCTCCTACGAAAGAAGGATTTGAACGAGGAGGTTCGGGCCGACCTCCAGACCATTGCAGAGGCCACGGAGCGGGTGCGGAAGATCGTGAAGGGGCTCCTGGACTTTTCCACGCAAACCAAGCTTGACCGGGAGCTGGTGGACGTGAACCGTCTCATCACCGACACCATGGCCCTGATGGAAAACCAGGCACTTGTCAATGGGATCAGCATGGCCTTCAAGCCCGCTGATGATCTTCGCACAGTGAACATGGATCGAAACCAGTTCCAGAATGTACTGCTGAACATCCTGATCAACGCTATGGATGCAACCAAGCCTGGGGACAACATTACCTTTTCCACATTGAACAGTCCTGTGGTGAATGAAGCCGGTCAACAAGGCATAGAGATCTCAATTGCCGACACGGGATGCGGGATTCCCCCTGAGCATTTGAACAAGCTTTTCGACCCCTTCTTCACAACAAAGCAAGTCGGTCATGGCACGGGATTGGGTCTGTCCGTGACCCTGGGAATCGTGCAGAGGCACGGTGGAACCATTCGGGTGAACAGCGAGGTGGGCAACGGGAGCACCTTCACCATTTGGGTGCCCCTGGAGGGGCGGGCGAGGTGACATGAAGATCCTTGTGGTAGATGACGAAAGCATTGTGCTCGAAAGCTGCAGGCGGGTGCTCGAAGATCGCTTCGAAGTGATTGGGGCCGGTTCAGCGGAGGCGGCGCTTGAAGCCTTGCGCCGGGAGACCATTGGAATGATCCTGCTGGACATCAAGATGCCCGGAAAAGATGGGATGTCTTTGTTAAAAGAAGTCAAGGAGAAGTGGCCGAACATCCCGGTGATCGTCATGAGCGGTTACGCCACCACTGAAACGGTTGAGCAGGTTTCGAGAACCGAGGCGGCTACTTTTATCGCGAAACCCTTTACGCCGGATGAGCTTGTGGAAGTCGTGGCCAAGGTGATTAATAAGGAGGGGAAACCGTGAACAAAAGAAGAGCTCTCGTGATTGACGACGAACAGATCGTGCTCGACAGCGTTAAGAGGATCCTTGTGGAAGGCGGCTACGATGCCGAGGTGACACTGAGCGGACGTCAGGGCCTGGAGTGGGGAATACAAAAGGACTACGACGTGGTGCTGACGGATATCCGCATGCCGGACATCGGCGGGATGGTGGTCTTGAGGGACTTGAAAAGAGCAAAACCAACGCTTCCCGTGATCATCATTACAGGATACGCGAACGTGCGTTCTGCCGTTCAGGCCATGAGGCTCGGCGCATCGGATTATCTGGAGAAGCCTTTTGCGCTTGAGGAACTCCTGAAATCCGTGGACAAGGCGGTGCAGACCGCGGCATCGCAGGTGCCGCAGGACCAGACCCTGGCACACAAGGAGGAAATTTGCCGGGTTTTGGAACGGGCGGCAACGGACAGTGAATTCGAGCACCAGTTGCTGCACAACTGGGCCGATGCTCTGGACGGGTACAACCTGAACAATGCGGAGAAGCTCGCGCTACTGACAGGGGATATCGATTGGATAGAAAAATACGCAGGCCCTCTCACGGCCAAGCAGAAGCGGTGGCTGGAGAGATCCCTGAGTGCAGAAATGCTGAGGACGTTCGGCTGGTAAGTCAAGGAGGGTGAGCAATGGCAAACCGAATGCTTGTGATTGATGACGACAAGACGGTGCTGGATTCGTGCCAACGGGTCTTCAAGGATGAGGGCTACGAAGTGGTGGTTACCGCAGACCCTGGGGAAGGGCTGAACGTCGCTTCCACCAGCCATTTTGACGTCATTCTCTGCGACTGGAAGATGCCGGGATTTGACGGGCTTGATGTGGTTCAGGAGCTGGACAGAAGAGCGCCTGATTCCGCTGTGGTGATGATCTCCGGTTACCCGGCTTTAGAGCGGGCCACAGAGGCGATGAAGAGAGGGGCCATGGATTATGTGAGCAAACCCTTCACGCCGGAGGAAATCATCCGGGCAGTCAAGAAGGCCCTTCAGCAGAAGCTGGTCACAGAGAAAAAGGCCTTGGGCCGGGTTGAGAAGCTCATGAAGAACTGGGCATTTCCGACACCGACCATGGAGGACAAGGCGCCGAAGACCATCGCGGAATCTGTAGCTACGACCGTGAGCGTCGGCAAGGCAACATCGCCATGGAAAACGGTTTTCATTCTTGGGATTCTGGCGGGTTCCTACATTGGGTTTGGAGGACTTCTGTCGACCAGCGTGACCTTCGACATAGGCCCCGCCCTTGGCATGGGTTTTAAGAGATTTCTAGCCGGTTCGGTCTTTAGTGTGGGTCTCATGCTCGTGGTCATTGCGGGAGCCGAGCTCTTCACCGGCAATAACCTCATGATCTCCAGCGTGATGACAAAAGACATTGGCTTCGGCACGATGATGAAGAGATGGGGCCTTGTGTTCGTAGCCAATTTCATCGGCTCCATTCTGCTCGCTCTGATCTTTTATTTGTCAGGGCTGTGGAAGGCAGGCAATGGAGCCATGGGCGCGGCCGCAGTCGGAATCGCCTATTCAAAGGTGAATCTCACCTTTGTGGAAGCCCTTATCCGTGCGATTGGCTGTAACTGGCTGGTGTGCCTGGCAGTGTGGATGGCCCTTGCCGCCCGGCAGATCGTCGGCAAGATCTGGGCGATCTACTTCCCCATCATGGCCTTTGTTGCGATCGGCTTTGAACACTGTGTGGCAAATATGTATTTTATCCCCGTCGGTATCTTCTTGCACCAGTGGGCGGGGATCGGTGCTCCTTCAGGGTTCGCTCCGGACTCTCTCGGGTGGGGCAGTTTTATCTGGGGGAACTTGCTCCCGGTGACCATTGGAAACATCATCGGGGGAGCTGTCTTTGTGGGGATGGGCTACTGGAGCGCTTACCTTAGACCTGTAGCCGGCAAAACCTCATAACCATGGGTTTCTGATTGATCTCATGCCGTGCTTTGTTTTAGACGGTTGGCCTAAAGCAACGCTCGAGATAGGCTCAGCAAATCCTGGGGTACTGGGTGCCGGTGAGCATGTCCACCACTCGATGGCCACCAATGAGGGTCTGAAGGGTGACTCGCTTGGGATTCTCCTCCGTAACCCGACCGATGATCTCTGCGTGCTTCCCTGAAGGGTGAGCTCTCATCGCTTCCAGGACCCTTTCAGCCTCTTGGGGCGGACAGATGGCAATGAGCTTCCCCTCATTGGCAAGGTAGAGGGGATCCAGCCCCAGCAGCTCGCAGGTTCCGAGAACCGACTCCCTTACAGGGATTTGTGCCTCCTCAAGGACGATCCCCACCCTGGATCTGGACGCGATTTCGTTGAGGCTGGTGGCCAACCCGCCACGGGTCGGGTCCCGCAGGCATCGAAGGGTAGGGCACGCCTCAAGCATCCTTCCGACAAGACCGTTCAGAGGCGCGCAATCGCTTTTCAATTCCCCTTGAAACCCGAACCCTTCCCGTTGCGAAAGCACGGCGATCTCATGGTCGCCCAGAAAGCCGCTGACGAGAACCGTGTCGCCCGGCCTTGCATTGACTCCGGAAAGATGGACCCCTTTTCGGATCCATCCGATACCGGATGTGGTGATGAAGAGCTGGTCCGCAGCTCCATGCTCCACCACTTTTGTATCTCCTGTCACGATGCGAATGGAGGCCTCTTCAGCCGCATCCCGTGCAGAGGAAAGGATTCGCTCGAGCAGCTCGATCGAGAAACCCTCCTCAATGATCAGAGAGAGACTGAGACAGGATGGAACAGCCCCGACCATGGAAAGATCGTTAACGGTCCCACAGACCGCCAGCTTTCCGATGTCGCCGCCAGGGAAGAAAAGAGGGTTGATCACATAGGAGTCTGTGGTGAACGCGAGAGGCCCTTCCTGGTTGGTGATTCTGGCGCTGTCATCGAGGGGCTCCAAAAAAGGGTTGGAGAAACGGGGGAGTAGAATATCGCTCACGAGATCGTGAGAGAGTTTTCCACCACTGCCGTGGGCCAAAAGGATCTTTCCTTCAGGCATCACCGTGTTTCCTTTCAAACCCGTCAAGATTGAGTCTGTTCATACTTGAAATAGGTGAAGCAGGCGCCTTCGACAGAAACCATGCAGGGACCCACAGGGTGGTCGGGGTGGCACACGGTCTTGAAAAGCGGACACTCCGGGGGAGTCCTGACCGCCTGGAGAATCTCTCCGCACAGGCAACCGGGATGTTCCCTGGGCGGTTCGACATCCACCTCGATCCGACGGGCGTCCATGGAACTGAAAGCATCCTTGAGACGACAGCCGCTCCCAGGGATCCACCCCAGCCCTCTCCATAAAGCCTCATCCTGCTGGAAGGCTTGTTCCATTTTGCTTACGGCCACAGGGTTGCCTTGGTCCCGAACGACCCGAGTGTACTGTATCTCGACAGAGGCTTGGTCCTTTTCTACCTGGTTGACCAGCATCCACACGGCCTGCAGAAGATCGAGAGGCTCGAACCCCGCAATGACTGCGGGCCGCTTGAACTCCTCGGAGAGGAACGCGAAGGGCTCTCTGCCGAGGATGGTGCACACATGGCCCGGCAGGATGAAACCGTGGATCTGGACTTTCTCCGATTGCAGGAGAGCCCGGAGGGCAGGGGGCACTCTCTTTTGACTGTTCAGGAAGTAGAGATTCTGAATCCCCTCGCTGTGAGCCTTTAAGAGAGTCATGGCGATGGCCGGGGACGTGGTTTCAAAACCCACAGCCAGAAAGACGACTTTCTTTTCCGGGTTTTCTTTTGCCAGCCGAAGGCTATCGAGCGGGGAGTAAACGATTCGAATCCTTCTCCCTTCCGCTTTCTCTTTTTGAAGGCTGGAGGTGGACCCTGGAACCCTCATCATGTCTCCAAAGGTCGCAAGCAGCACATCGTCCCGGCGACTCAGGGCAATAGCAAGGTCAATGTTTTGGTTAGGGGTGACGCACACCGGGCAGCCGGGGCCGGACAAAAGGCGAATGTGTTTTGGGAGCATGTCGCGAATCCCGTACCGAAAAAAGGACACGGTGTGGGTGCCGCAGACCTCCATCAAGTGGATGGGGCGCGCTGAGACTTCAAAGATCCTGCGGATCAATCCCTGCGCGATTTCCTTGTTTCGGAACTCATCGATGAACTTCACTGGTTCTCCGCCATTTTGGGCAACATTTTAGCCTTTTGAAATTGGACAGGTATGGCCGTCACTCGTTACAATTTCAAAAGACTAAAATGTTGCTAGCTCTCGCAAAAGGGCCAAAGTCTCCAAGGCCTCTTTTTCGTCGAGCTTCTGGATGGCAAAACCGGTGTGAATGAGCACATACTCTCCGACAGTCACATCCGGACACACGTCTATGGAGACCTCTCTGATCACGCCGCCGACCTCAACCTTTGCCATGTTGTTCTGGATCTCTACGACCTTTCCCGGGACACTCAGACACATTGAAAACACCTCATATGAGCGATCACGGCCTGTCCCAAGGAGATCCCTCCGTCATTCGTGGGCACAAGGTGATGCGTGTACACCTCGAAACCGGCTTCCTTGAGACCATCGACCACGAGAGCAAGAAGGAGGGTATTCTGAAACACCCCGCCGCTCAAGACCACTTGATCCAAGCCGCTGTCCAACGAGATTTTCCTGCATGTTTCTACCACAAGCCGAGCCACACTTCTATGAAACTTTCCCGAGATGCGGGAAGGCGAATGGTTGTGGATCAAGTCCTGCGCGATCGCTTCCACCATTTCAATCGGATCGACGATCATGGGCCCAGGGGTTTCCTGGATCTCGAAGGGATATTCTTCCCTCTCTTCAGGGTCTGCCATCATCTCCAGTTCGATGGCGGCTTGACCTTCGTAGTTCACCGCATCCCGGACCGAAAGAAGCGAGGACACGGCATCAAAGAGACGGCCCATGCTGGAGGTGAGCGGGGAATTCACCCTTTTTTCGATCATTCTTTTGAGAACTCCGCACTTCTGAGCATCCCTCCTTCTGACCCAATCCAGCTCCAGGTCCGCAGCTTCTTCACCAAAGGCTTCAAAAAGATAGGCGAGGGCCATTCTCCACGGCTCCTTGATGGCCATGGAACCCCCGGGCATGGGGACCTGCCTGAGATGAGCGACCCTTTTGAAATCCCTCAAATCGGCTCTCAGGAATTCCCCTCCCCAGATCGTACCGTCACTGCCGAAACCCGTTCCATCCAGAGCGACACCGATCACCTCTTTGTCCAACCCGTTCTCCGCCATGGCGCTCACCACATGGGCGTGGTGGTGCTGTACGCCCACCTTCGGAATTCCCGGGAGGGAAAGAGCGTACTTTGTGGAGAGGTATTCCGGATGAAGGTCATAAGCCACGGCCTTGGGTTGAATGGAGAAGAGGTTCTTAAAATGCTCGATTCCCTGTTCAAAGGAGTGAAGGGTCTCCATGTTTTCCAGGTCTCCGATGTGGTGGCTCACGAACACATAGGGACCGCGGGAAAGGGCAAAGGTGTTTTTCAGCTCTCCGCCGCAGGCGAGAATCCTTTCGAGATCATAGGAGAGCTTGACGGGAAAGGGCACATAGCCCCGCGCTCTTCGCAGGACATAGGGCCGACCCTGGATGACTCTGACCACCGAATCGTCGCACCGCATGTGGATGTCCCTATCATGGAGGAGAAAAAAATCCGCGATTTCAGAGAGACGGTGGCAGGCCTCTTCGTTTTTATAAGCGATAGGTTCATCGCTCACATTCCCACTCGTCATCACCAGGCTTTTGAGCGGGCCGGCGAGCAACAAATGATGAAGAGGGGAATAGGGGAGCATGATGCCCAAGGTCTTTTGAAAAGGCGCAACGCCTGGGGCGATGGAAGAGTCCTTTTTCCTGTTGAGGAGCACAATAGGTCTTTCCGGGCTGAGCAAGAGACGTTCCTCCTCTTCACAGGCGTGAACGTTCGCTCTCACTTCCTCAAGGTCCCGGCACATGACGGCGAAGGGCTTGTCCTCCCTGAACTTTCGTGATCTCAAGGTCGAGACGGCGCCGTGATTTTCTGCATTGCAAACCAGATGAAAACCTCCGATCCCTTTGACCGCCCCGATGGAGCCCTGCAGCAGAAGGGCAAGGGTTCTGTCCAGAGCATCTCCAGGAAGGGTTTCTCCCTTTCGATCCGCCAATCGCAAGGATGGACCGCAAGCAGGACAGGCATTGGGTTGGGCGTGAAACCGGCGGTCCACAGGGTTCCCATACTCCTTGCGGCAGACCGGGCACATGGGGAAGGGAGCCATCGTCGTCTTGTGGCGATCATAGGGAATATCTTTGATGATGGTGAATCTCGGGCCACAGAGAGTGCAGTTGATGAAGGGATAGCGCTGCCGGAAGTCGCCGGGGGAGAAAAGCTCAGCCAGGCAGGCATCACAGGTGGCGACATCCGGAGAGATCAGGGTAAAGCCCGCTGAAGCCCCCTTGCTCTGCCTGATTTCGAAAAAGGAGTAACCCCGGGGCTCAAAGGAGGTGGCTTTCAGGGTTTCAATTCGCGCAAGTGGGGGTGCCGACTCCGTCAGGCCTTTGATGAAACCTTCGAGAGCCTCATCCTCGCCCTCCGCATCGATGAGCACCCCCTTTTCATTGTTGAGGACCCATCCCCGGATGGAATGCGCCAAGGCCAGGTTGTAGACAAAGGGTCTGTACCCGATGCCCTGAACGATGCCGGTTATTTCAATCGTTTTCCTCTCCACACCTCGATTGTCCTCAGGATAATTCGATACAGTCTCTGTGCCCTATCATAACCCCTTGAAGCTCGTGAGACCAGAGGTTTCAAAGCCCTTTCAGGACGGGCTTTAAAAGGTGGTTTCCACTAGGTTACAGTCCCTTTGGGTGTATTGACAACTGATTGTTTCACCGCCATTTGTATGGAGTTTCGGGCGGCATAGATCGTTAACCATTTCAATCCATTATGTGTCCATGACTCGATAATATCCTTGGCACACAGGTTGCAGAGACAAAGATAGAGGGTGAGGTGCAGGGCACCTGCGAGCGCATTAGAAGCCCGGTCTGCGTGGATAGAGGTCATCGTGTGAAATCCTTTTCGGCAGACCGGGAACCGGGAAAGACGGTGTAAGAAATCCTGAGGGGGGACTTCGGGTCATATCCCGGGACCCCCTTTTTCCATAACGAAGCAGAAGGAGGAACTATCCGTGGTTGCAAGAGCGAGATCGGACGCGAGAAATGAGGGACAGGAAGAGTTCACGGCTGAACAATGGGCGGCTGTGGATGCGGTTATAAGGAAGTACAAGAAAAAGCCGGGATCTCTCATCCCTGTGCTGGAAGAGGTCCAGGAGGCGGTCGGGTACTTGCCAAAACCCGTCATGGAGAGAGTGGCGCTCGGGCTGAGAGTGCCTTTCAGCGAAGTCTACGGGGTCGTCACCTTTTATTCCTTTTTCACCATGGCGCCCAAAGGCAAGCACACTGTCCGCTGCTGCCAGGGCACGGCCTGCTATGTTCGGGGTGGAAAGAAAATCCTGGAGGCCCTCACAGACACGCTGAAAGTTCAACCCGGGGAAACCACTCCGGACAGAAA
>Ga0316613_10003001_pt1 | contig 10653 bp, 10 predicted proteins | sample OWC_soil_day10_C_2_FD_207647 | JGI IMG/M metagenome (GOLD analysis project Ga0316613, IMG submission 207647) | Wetland soil microbial communities from Old Woman Creek delta, Ohio, United States - OWC_soil_day10_CT_b | ecosystem: Environmental > Terrestrial > Soil > Wetlands | place: USA: Ohio... | reverse complement strand
CTCAGAATTCCCTCGGTGTAGCCCATACGAAATGACGCTAGAGAATGAGCTTTTCAAGACGGTTCCTCTTTCTCACCCTGCTTGGGATCTCAAGGATCCGGATCTTTTTCCGAGAACCGGTAGTACTTCAGAAAGGTGTAATAGGCGTAGGACGCTGCGAGGAACAAGCCCTTTTTCCCATCCAGGAAGCCGGCTCTCAGGAGATACATATTGAGAAAGGTGAAGGCAGGTCTCAAGGTCAGAGCAGACCAGAGAGGCGGTCCCTTGGCTCCCTGGATTTCGAGAGCCGCCAGCCGGCTGTATCGCTCCATTCGAATCAGGTAATCTGCCACGGATCTGTATGTGTAGTGCTCCAGAGGGTTCTTGAGATATCCGGTGGCCCCTTTGACCACAACCTTTTCATGCACCGCACGATCCTCGAAACGGCCGGATCCTTTCTTGAAGAGACGGAGACAGTAGTCCGGGTACCATCCTCCGTGGCGGATCCACCGACCCGTGAAGAAATTCTTCCGCGCGATGAAATAGCCTTGGCAGGCATCCTTGCGCTTGACGACTTCTTCAATTTCTTCTTTCAACGGGAGGGTGATCCTCTCATCGGCATCGAGGCTCAGGATCCAGTCGCCGGTGGTCTTGTCCACCGCGCTGTTTTTCTGGCGGGCGAACCCTTTCCAAGATTCCTGGTACACCCTGGCCCCAAGGCGCTTTGCCATGTCCGCTGTCCCATCCGTGCTGAACTGGTCCAATACGACGATCTCCTGAGCCCATGCGACACTCCTCAGACAGTCTTGGATGTTCTTGGCTTCGTTCTTGGTGATGACAGTGACGGAAAGCATGAATTAGAACCCTTGCGCAAGTTGGATAGATTCGCAAAAAGCCGAGTCGGATCATACTATGAAATTGCAAGATTTCAATATCAAATCTAAGGTGCGGAAGCGGCGGAAGAGTCGAAAGGAAATATCACTCCCGCGAAGGCGGGACTCCAGAAGACTCTAAGACAGCGGGATTCCCGCTTTCGCGGGAATGACAGGCGGAGGCGCGAAGATTCGCAGTTGAATTTTGCGAGCAGCGACGATTGGCTATTTTGGTGTGTATCTTGAAGCTCACTCTTCACAAATACATTTTCGACGAAATTTGGCCCAATCTCCTGGCGAGTCTGGCAGTCTTCCTGTTCATTGTCCTGGCGGCCCGAATGCTCAACCTGGCGGAGTGGATGATCAACCACGGGGTTCACCCCTTCCAGCTGGTGAAAATGATTTTCTACCTTTTGCCCGGAATGATTCTTTTCGCTCTGCCTGCCGTCCTTCTGATGTCGGTGTTTGTGGCGTTTCATCGCCTGTCCAACGACAATGAGCTCCAGGCCATGAAGACCTCGGGGATCAGTCTTTATCAAATGCTCCCGCCGGTCGTCCTGATTTCGCTGGCAGGATTTGTTGTGGCCCTCTTTCTAAGCTCCTCCGGAGGACCTTCGGGAAGGAAAGCCTTCAAAGACCTTGTGTTTGCGATTGCGCATTCGAGGGCGGATCTTGGGATCAAGGAGAGAATTTTTTGCGAACCCTTCAAGGGCGTCACCTTTTACGTGAGCAACTTCGTCCCCAAAGAAAGGGCGATGAAAGAAGTGTTCCTAGTGGACCGTCGCGATCCGGCCGTGACCACGACGATCGTGGCAAGGGAAGGGAGAATCGATTCCAGGGAGGAAGTGAAACTGATCACGGTTCGCTTTTTCCAAGGGACCGTCTTCGTGATGGACAAGAAGCAATCGGAGGGCAGAACGATCACCTTTAGCACCTACGATCTGGGCATAGGGCTCGATGACATCATGCCGGCCCTGGCAGGCCGCGAAAAAGATCCCAAGGAGATGTCCTTTGAAGAATTGAGGAAAGCCTTGAGCAGTTCGGCCAGTCAAGACAGCCGGAAGCACGAAATTCTCGTGGAATTGACGGAACGTTTTTCCATCCCACTGGCCGTCTTTCTTATGGGACTCATCGGCGCGCCGCTAGGGGCCCAGCTCCGGGCGGGGGGCCGTCTGGTCGGCATTGTCGTGAGCCTCCTGATCTTCCTTGTTTACTATCTTTTGCTGGTGGGAGTGAGGAACATCGGCGAAACCGGATCGCTGAGCCCTGCTGTGGGTTCGTGGATTCCTGTCTTTTTTCTCTTCTGTGCCTGTCTGTACCTCATGAAACGGTCCGAAAAAGAGAAATCCGTGGCTCTATTTGAACAGCTGCTGCGCGTGAGAGATCAAGCCTAACCCATGAGCATTCTGGCCAAATACGCACTGCAGGAGTTCTACAAGCTCTTCGCCTTTTGCGAAGCGCTCTTTGTGTTTCTTTTCCTCACTGTGGACTTCCTGCAGAAGATCGACAATTTCATTGAAGCCAAGGCGTCGAAGACGGCGGCTCTGCTCTACTTCCTCTACAAGGCGCCCTTTGTCATAGTGAACATGGTACCTCCGGCGGTTATCATTTCGGTCATCATTCTCTTCACATCCATGAAAAAAAAGAATGAACTCACTGCACTCCAAACCTCCGGGCTCAGCCTTTTCACGCTTTCCAAAACCGTGATGCTCGGCTCGCTGTTCCTTGTGGCCGGCATGTTCCTGGTTTCAGAAACCGTGGTGCCCTACACCAGCTCCCAAGGAAACAAGATCTGGAACGTAGACGTTCAGAAGAGGGATCCCGGGCTTTTCTACGGAAAAGAGGAAATCTGGTACCACGGCGGCGATGCGATCTACTGGATCCGCCAGTTCAACCCCGAAGAGAAAACCATGGGAAACCCGAGTTTCTATTTTTTTGACGAGGCGTTTCGCGTCGCGAAGCGAGTAGTGGGCAGCAGAGGAATCTGGGAGGGGAACTCCTGGAGGATCGAAAACGGAGCCGTCCAGGAGTTGCAGGAGGACGGAAAGTACAGCTTTAAAAAGTTTGATGCCTATTCCGTTCCCATCCGGGAGTCGCCCGAGACATTTATGAGGGGAAAGCGGAAACCGGAGGAGATGAGCTACTGGCAACTGAAGGATTATGCGGAAACAGTGAGGCAAGAGGGCTATGACAATGCAAAGTATCTTGTCGACATGAATATCAAACTGGCGTTTCCTTTCATCAGCCTGATTCTTCTCGCCATTGGGATTCCCATGGCCCTGCGGGTTAAGAAGGGAGGGGCCCCTCTTGCCGTGTCCCTGGGCATGGCCGTGTGTTTTCTCTATGTCCTCGTTCTGGGACTGGCTCGATCCCTGGGCTTAGCCGGCGTTTTGCCGCCCCTGTTTTCCGCCTGGCTGGCCAATCTCCTTTTTCTTTTCCTGGGCATCTACATGATGATCCACATGGAGCGATAGTCTCATGGCAAATCGAGCACAGTCCAAAAACCCGGTTTGGTAGGAGTAGGGCCCTCATGGGACAGGTTGACACGGTCGGAGGGGAGGGCTATAAACTGGCTCGTCACGGTATTCTCCGCCGCATTCATGATGATGGAAACCCTGTTGGTTCATGACCTCCTTGCCTTTCTGGGGGCCTTGGCGCTGAGCTTGTGCCTCACGCCCCTGGTGAGAATCTTCGCCCTCCGGACGGGCCGGGTGGCTGTGCCCAGAGACACGCGGTGGCACAAGAAAGAAACCGCGCTGCTGGGGGGAGTCGCCATCTTCGGGTCCACCATGGCCGTGTGGCTGGCGGCGGCCTCTGTTCTGGGGTGGGGAATCTTTGGGAAGCCTTACATCCCTATCGCTCTTTGTGCCTCCGGGATGTTCGTGCTGGGGCTGATCGATGACTTGCGCGGCATGGATCCGCAGCACAAGCTCGCCGGCCAGATTGTGCTCACTTCCATTCTGGTCTTCCTCGGTTTCCGGCTCGAGTGGACTTCTTACAAGACCATCAATCTTTTTCTTTCCATTTTGTGGATCGTGGGGATCACCAACGCCTTCAACCTCCTCGACAACATGGATGGGCTTTCGGCGGGGGTTGCCTTCATCGCCGCCCTGTTCGCGTTCCTGTTTCATCTGTCGAGCCCAGGCGCCGGGTCTTCGGCTGCGGTTCTTCTCATGACTGCCTCCTACCTCGGCGCTCTGCTGGGATTCCTGGTTTACAACTTCAATCCCGCTTCCATTTTCATGGGCGATGCAGGGAGCCTGTTTATCGGCTTTGTCACGGCCTGCCTCATGACCACGGGGGGAGTGGGCCAGGCTCCGGGAGGGAACGTCGCCAACCTCCTGTCCGTGATCGCCATTCCCATCCTGATCGTTTTCATCCCCATCGTGGACACGGGGTTTGTAAGTTTCATGCGCAAGCTCTTCAGACGGCCTATCTCTCGGGGAGGCAAGGACCACTCCTCGCACCGGATGGTGGCCATCGGTCTTTCCGAGAAAAAAGCGGTCTTGGTGCTTTATGGCTTTGCCGTGGCTTCGGGACTGATCGCTCTCGCGATACGGCACCTGAACGGCGGTCTTACTCTGGTGCTGATCGCGTTTTACCTCCTCTTTGTCCTGTTCTTCTGGATCTACCTAGGAAGGGTCAAAGTGTACTCGGAGAAATCCATCCTATCCGAGGAAAGCGCCAGTGTCCTTACCCCCATCCTCGTCCAGATCACTTACCGGAGGCGGCTCTTTGAGGTTCTGCTCGACGTGGTGCTCATCTCTGTGGCTTATTACACGGCCTATCTGCTTCGTTTTGAGGGCGAGGTGGGAGAGGATTTCGACTTTTTTCTCAGATCGCTGCCGATCGTGCTCGCCTGCCAGATCTTCTCCTTTTATATCACGGGAGTCTACCGTGGGATATGGGAAAGCACGGGCGTCAAGGACTTGATCGGGTATGCGAAGGCCATCACCATCGGCACTGTCATGCCCATGCTGATCCTTCTTTTTGTCTATCGGTTCCAGAGTTTTTCCCGTGCCGTCTTCGTGATCTACTGGGTCGTCATGCTCCTTTTCGTTTCTTTGTCCAGGCTGTCCTTCCGGCTCCTGGACGAGGGGGTCCGCATTCCAAGCCGGAAAGGGGACCATACTCTCATTTACGGGGCCGGAATCGGAGGCCAATTCGCCTTGAAGGAAATCCAGAGCAATCCCGACCTTGGCCTTCAAATGATCGGTTTCGTGGATGACAACCCCAGACTCAGGGGAACAAAGATCAAGGGCTACCCGGTTCTTGGCGGTGGAGAGAACCTCGGAGAAATCATCAGAGCCCATGACATCAGGACCATTATCGTGTCTTTCAAGAGGGCGGGGGCCGAGAAAACTTCCGACATCAAGACCCTTTGCGACAAGGGGGGCATGAAATTGGATGTAAGGCAAATGCAGGTGATCATCAGGTGAACAACAGATTTGGCCCCGCATGGTTGACAATCTTTTCCGATCTGCCTATAAAGAACCCCTGACCCACAGCGCTTAGTCAAACTCCCAGCGGGTCCTGAGCCCACCTCGCCCTGTCTCCTTTTGAGAGAGGATTCAGGGAAAAGTGCGGCGAGGGACGTTCACGAAAAACCGTTCTTAGAGAGTAGAGGCAAGACAATGGACTTCGACCTTTCCATGGAGCAGGATATCCTCCGGAACAGCGTTCGCCAATTTGCGGAAAACGAAATCAAGCCGGTGGCAAAGGACCTCGACGAGGAAGAGGAATTCTCCTACGATACGATGAGGAAGATGGGAGAGCTTGGGTTGTTCGGCATGTTTGTTTCCGAGAAGTACGGCGGCCAGGGCATGGACTACGTCTCCTACATCATCGCCACGGAAGAAGTGGCGAGGGTGGACCAGTCTCACGCGGCCACGGTTGCGGCAGGGAATTCCCTGGGGATCGGGCCGCTCTACTACTTTGGGAGTGAGGAGCAGAAGCGAAAGTACCTTCCTCAGTTGTGCGCAGGAGGGGCCCTGTGGGGATTTGGACTGACCGAACCGAACGCGGGATCGGATGCGGGCAACAGCCAGACCACCGCTTTTTTAAGGGGTGACCAATGGGTGATCAACGGAAGCAAAATCTTCATTACCAATGCCGCCACGAAAATCACGACGGGGGTCACAGTTCTCTGCAGGACCGGGACAAAAGCAGACGGCCGCCCCGAGCTTTCCTGCATTCTGGTCGAGGCGGGAACCCCGGGTTTCGTGGCCACGGAAATGCATGGCAAGATGATGTGGCGCGGTTCGAACACGGCGCAGCTTTTTTTTGAAGACTGCATGGTTCCGCAGGAAAATCTTCTGGGGCCGCGAGGACATGGGTTCTACCAGATGATGCAGACCCTGGACGGTGGGCGATTGTCCATTGCGGCCATGGGGCTGGGCGGAGCGCAAGGCTGCTTTGAAATGGCCATGAAGTACAGCAGGGAACGGGAGCAATTCGGAAAACCGATCGCCACCTACCAAGTCAATGCGTTCAAGCTCGCGGACATGGCTCTCGAAATCGAGTGTGCCCGCCTGCTTCTCTACAAGGCGTGCTGGCTGAGAGACAGGGACAAGCCTTTCAGGAAAGAGGCGGCCATGGCCAAGCTGTACTGCTCGGAGGTGATGTACCGATGTGCCAACCACGCGGTTCAGCTCCACGGGGGTTATGGGCTGATGAAGGAGTATGACGTGGAGCGATTTTACCGAGACCAGAAACTGCTGGAGATCGGGGAAGGTACATCGGAAGTGCAGAGAATCGTTATTTCAAGACTGATCGGAGCGGTGTAGGAAACGGTCCACGGTTCATGGCACAAGGCGCACGGAAAAGAAGCCGGCAAACCTCACTGCAAGCCCATGGTTCGAGACTTCTAAGCGAGTGAGGTCTAGCTGATCAAATCATGTTAGATTATATCCTAGGCAAAGATCTTTCCCGCTATGTCGAGGCTCACCGCGGCCTGCTGATTGCATCTGTTTTGCTCACGGGGCTGGCGGCGCTTTTCGTGGTCATTCCTGTCTATCTCATCCAGCCTTTCATCGATGAAGGAATGAAAACCGGGACAGACCCTGTGACCTGGAAAATCCCTTGGTTGACGGTTCATCTGGACGGAGGATTTTCCTGGAAAAAGACGGAGATCGTCCTGCTCGATCGAGTTTCATCTAATCGGCTTGTTATGGTGCTGGGCGCCATTGCTTTTGTCTCCATGCTGCTCAAGTCCTTGATCGGCTATTTCAGCGAGCTCGCTTCTGCCTCGTTTTCCAACAAAACCATCCGATCCGTTCGCTTGGATCTCTTCGAGAAATTCGTCTCTCTTCCTCTCGGGTTCTACCATAAACAGAAAGCAGGCGAGTTGATTTCAAGGTCCACAGCGGATTTGACCGTGATGCAGGAGAGGATATCGAACATCCTTGTCGGGCTGGTTCAGTATCCGCTGACTGCTCTGGTTTTTCTCACTTTCCTTTTGCTTTCCAATTACAGGTTGACCCTGCTCGTGTTCCTGGCGATTCCGCTCATTGTGGGCCCTGTCCGCCTGTTCGGGAGAAAGGTTAAAAAGCATTCTGCAAGGGTCCAGGAAAACACTTCTTACGTGACGGCGGCCTACCAGGAGACCTTGCTCTGCCTCAAGGTGGTGCAGGGGTTTTTCATGAATCAGAAGGAAGCCGAGAGGTTTCGTGATCTGGTGAACCGGTTGTACACGAGCGTGATGCGCTGGTGCCGCTGGGACCGCGGCCTGGGTCCCATCCTTGATTCCATGTCTTTCCTGGTCCTGCCAGGCCTCTTCATCGTGGGCAAAGTTTATTTTCATCATAGCCTCGGGGAACTCATCTCCTTGATGTATGCGTTCCAGCGGCTCTACGCGCCGGTCAGGAACCTGGCGAAAATGAACAATGAGCTCCGCACTCTGCAGGGTGCCACGGAGAGGGTTTTCGGTATCCTAAGGACCACACCGTCGATTCGCGACGCCGAAGGCGCCATAGACCTTCCCAGACATCACCGATCCATAGAGTTCAAAGACGTGAGTTTTTCTTACGATGGGGGAGTTCCCGTCCTACAGGGTGTGTCCTTCTCTATCAAGGCAGGTGAGATGGTGGCCTTTGTAGGGTCGACCGGCGCTGGGAAAAGCACGCTCCTTGAACTGATCCCACGATTCTACGACGTCACGGGCGGTGCGATCAGCATTGACGGCACCGATGTTCGCCGGGTGACCCTTGGTTCTCTCCGCAGACAGATCAGCACGGTCAGCCAGGAAGTGCTGCTGTTTCACGATACCATTGCCAACAACATTCGTTACGCCAGGCCGGATGCAGGCTCAGAGGCGGTGATGCAGGCGGCCAAAGCGGCTCATGCTCACGACTTCATCCTGATGCAGCCCAAGGGGTATGACTCCGTGGTGGGGGACCGGGGAACGCTGCTCTCCGGAGGGCAGAGACAGCGCATCGCCATTGCAAGGGCCATCCTCGCAGACCCTTCGATTCTGATTTTGGATGAAGCGGCATCCGCCCTGGACGCTGAAAGCGAACAGTTGGTGGAGGCATCGATCGATGCCCAGAGGGGAGGAAGGACCATTCTCGTGGCGGCCCACCGATTGAGCACGATCCGCAAGGCCGATTACATCTATGTTCTCGAAGGGGGCAGGATTGTCGAATCCGGAGGGCACGAAGAATTGATCGCCTTGAATGGCCGCTTCCGCCAACTGCACGACATTCAGTTCAGCAAGTGAAGAGCATAGAGCGTAGAGCTGAGAGCAAAGAGTGCAAGAATCAGCTCACAGAGTCCGGTTTTCGTTCTCAGCTCTTTGCTCCGTGCTCTGCGCTCCCAGGGCTTGAGCAATCTCGCCCTCTGTGAGGCTGCGGATTCGGATCGTCTTTAGCTTTCCTGTTTTCCCTGAGACAATCTCAATCTCCCGCCTAGGAACCCCCAATTTTTGAGCGAGCAACGCGATGACAGCTTTGTTCGCCCTTCCTTCCACAGGAGGATCGGTCAGTTTGACCCGGTAAATATCATTTTCCCTCCCGAGGATTTCCGTTCTTGAAGACCTGGGAATGACCTTCACTTTGATGAGGGTTCTTACAGAGTCGGCCATAAGCTTTTAACCGAGGCGGGTCGCCATCTGAACAAGGCTCTGGACGAAAAAGGACTGAATGAAGATGATGGCCAGAATGACGACAATCGGCGAGAAGTCCATTCCGCCAAAGAACAGGGGAAGCTTTTTCCTGAGACGGAACAGCACAGGTTCCGTAACGGAATTCAGCAACCTGACAATAGGGTTGTAGGGATCAGGATTGACCCACGAAATGAGGGCCCGGGCAATCACGATGTACATATAAAGGCTCAATCCGATGTCCATAATTTTTGCGATGGCGATCAGAAAATTCGAAAAAACGAACATGGTCTTTCCTCTGTTGATTCTAGCGAGCGACCTGCAGCGCGGTCACAACCCCGTGACACTTGCAGGCCGTTGCCACCAGCCACTTCCCTTTTCCTGCCTCTGAGACCTTTCCTAGAAGCTCCTTCAGATCCCTGACTCGATAGCCTCCCAGCCCCGGAGCCAGTTGGCGGCTCCGAATCACGTGCACGCGAAATCCGCGAAGCTCCGTTTCAGCCAGGAGCCGGTACAAAGGAGTTCCTCTTCTCTTTCCCGTAAGCGTACAGCGGTTCGCCGGTTCAGGACAATCATCCGGGCAGCGGAAATCGGCATAGCTGGCCAGCAGGGAGCCTTCACTCCCGTCCAGCGGATGAGGGAGGCGAAGGGCAAAACTCCTAGGAACCGGCATCTGCTCTACGGTTCCTTTCTTATTTATGTAAGTTCTCAGCCATTCGAAGGCAAGGTGTACGGGGACGGCAGGGATGATGAAGGTGGAAGGGGCAAGGTGGGAGAAATGCTTTGCGAGAAATCGGACACCATCTTCAGCAATTCTCTTTGCCCCAACATTTCCAATTTTTTTTAACTTGGTGACGTCCCGGTCTACGAGCCAGAGAGAGGTGTGGGGCACGGAGCTCAGAAGTGCGACGGCTTTCTGTCCAAAATGGCCCGCTCCGATGATGATGATCGCTTTGTTCTTCAGCTTCTCAGTCAATGGGGACTCCCCTTCTGCCTGTTTCTCGGCTTTTAGGTTCATGCGATAAGGTACGTCAGAGCAGGCCGTAAGCCGGGTTCTGTTTCCCCAGATCCACACGAGGTGAACCAAGGGACAATGACCATTCCTCTAGTCCCGATGTTGCCACCGGGATCCAGCGACCTACCCGGGAACTCGGGCGGACCACCCTCGGGCGTTCCCCTATTTGGTCTTGCTCCGGGTGGGGTTTTCCTAGCTCCTGTCGTCACCGGCAGGACTGGTGAGCTCTTACCTCACCGTTTCACCCTTACCCCGGCGGATCGACCGACGGGGCGGTTTGCTTTCTGTGGCACTTTCCTTCCTGTTGCCAGGACTGGGAGTTACCCAGCACCCTGTCCTGCGGAGCCCGGACTTTCCTCTCCTCTGCGTGGGGCAGAGCAGCGGTCATTTGTCCTGCTCTGACATACCCAAAGCATTATAGCACAGCTGAGCTCTTTTGGAAATCCTGGTCATCGCCCCAGTAGATGATTCGGTTGCAGTGGGGACAAGTCATGAGATCGTTCCCGCGGATGAGTTCATTGAACTTCTGCGGAGGGATTCCCATGTGGCAGGTCTGGCAGACGCCTGTCACCACGGAGCTGATGGCCAGCCCCCCCTTGCGCTCCTTCAGAAAGAGGTACTTTTTCAGAAGACCCTGATCGAAATCGGAGCAGAGCCTGTTCCTCACTTTTTGCAGAGATTCGAGGTCC
>Ga0316613_10002999_pt1 | contig 10657 bp, 12 predicted proteins | sample OWC_soil_day10_C_2_FD_207647 | JGI IMG/M metagenome (GOLD analysis project Ga0316613, IMG submission 207647) | Wetland soil microbial communities from Old Woman Creek delta, Ohio, United States - OWC_soil_day10_CT_b | ecosystem: Environmental > Terrestrial > Soil > Wetlands | place: USA: Ohio... | reverse complement strand
CCAGATTTGAACTTACGAACTGCACCTAAAGGGTGACATGAAGGAAAGCGGATTGCGGGAAAACTGCACGATCCGTTTGAATGAGCGGACGGAGGAAGGTGCAAGCCGACCTCCTTCGACTCTACAGCGAAGAAGCTTCGTAATGGAAGTGGAGCGAAGAAGGTGAATTATCTAGTTTTGAAGATTAGTCAACCAATAAGGGAGGAACTGATGGACAAAACAAAATCGTTTAACATTCCCAAGATGGCAATAAAACAAGCATATGAGAAAGTGAAGGCCAATAAAGGAGCTGCCGGAATTGATAGGCAATCCATAGAAGCATTCGAAGAGAATCTAAAAGATAACCTGTACAAACTGTGGAACAGAATGTCGTCAGGGAGCTATTTTCCACCCCCAGTCAAAGCAGTAAAAATACCGAAAAAGAGTGGTGGGACAAGAATGCTTGGAATACCTACTGTAACCGATAGAATAGCACAAATGGTCGTAAAAATATACTTTGAACCCATGGTAGAACCGTACTTTTGTCAGGATTCGTATGGCTAAATTAGAATATAGGGTCAATGTTAAATAGCCAGCATTTTTGCTGGCTATTTATATACAAAGAAAGCAAAGGACGTTCATTTTGCTTCCTAATTAATAGGATGAGAAGATAGAGCAAAAACAATGAGAAATAATATGGTAATATGTGGGAAGAAAAAGAGTGCCAGAGGAATCTATCATATAATGTTACGAGGAATAAACTGCCAAGATATCTTTTTTGACGAAGAAGATTATTTGTGCATATTGGAAACTATGAAGTGCGCCAAAGAAATAAAAGAACTGCTAAATGGACAATCGGCTGGAATTTTGCGGAGTCTAGAAATAGATAAACGTAATAGAATGATCAGACAAATCAAAGGTAAAAGGAGCAACACAGCCTCAGATTGCTAGAGTAACAAGAATTCATCAAAGTATTATTTTTAAGGTGTGAGAGAAGCAAAAAGAACGTCCCCTTGCTTCGTATTGATGGATGCTTGTTGCAACATTCGAGATAAATGTCTTATTCAACTATTATGGGAGAGTTCAATGCGTATTGGTGAGGCCCTCGCCCTTTGGCTTGAAGATTGGATACTTCGACATTTCCAATGACTTTGGGAAGAACCTCTTCGATTTTTGACATTATTTTAAAAAATTTACATTTATTTGATTTTTTGTCATTTTTACGGTATAATTTTAAAAGATTTCAAAATATTATTTAGGAGGGTGTCATAATGAAGGCGTTATTGACGAACAAGATACTAGTTGTAGGCGGGTGCGGGTATATTGGGGGATTTTTGACCGATCTACTAAATAGTAAGGAAAATGAGTGGGACGTAACAGTATATGATAATTTACTATACGAGTCCCGTTTTTTTAAAAACGTTAAATTTATTTGTGGTGATATTAAAGATACTAATAAAATGAGTCAAATTATTCATGAATTTGATGTTATTGTATGGCTAGCAGCTATTGTTGGGGATGGAGCGTGTCAAATTGATTCTAAACTGACGACTGACTTAAATGAAAATTCAGTAAAGTGGTTGGTTGATAATTATAAAGGTAAAATAGTATTTACTTCTACTTGTTCAATTTATGGTATCAATAATGATCTTCTTGATGAAGATGCAAAACCAAATCCATTATCATTATATGCATCAACTAAATTAGAAGCAGAAAGATATATAATGAAAAATGCAAAAGATCCTCTTGTATTCAGATTGGGTACTTTGTATGGCTTAGGTGACGAGCACTCTCGAATTCGTTTGGATCTTGTCGTAAATACGTTAACTAAAAAAGTAGCCAACGGTGAACCGCTAACTGTTTTTGGTGGAGAACAATGGAGACCATTGTTACATGTTAAAGATGTAGCACATGCTATTGTATTCTGTTTGGAAAATGATATTCATGGATTATTTAATTTGTCAGCAGATAATTATAGAATTAATGACATTGCAGAAACTATAAAAAAAGTAATACCACACGCTGAAATCCAGAGGAATGATATCAGTTTTGAAGATCTAAGGAATTACAGGGTTAATAATGAAAAAATTAAACAAACAGGTTGGGTTGCACATCATACCATAGAAGAAGGGATAAAGGAGATGCTAGAAGTGTTTAACGAAAACAGAGTGAAAAGTGTAGATAATCCAGTTTATTCAAATGAAGCCTATATGAAGAAATTACATAATCAAAAGATGAATAATATATTAACGCAAATTGCAAGTGCAAATTGAACACTTTGGTAAAATGGCAGCCAAATCAAGCAGCATAAACGCTGTCAAGGAACGCATCGAAAAGTTCCTCTGGCGTCCGGTAGCCAAGTCGCTTACGTGGACGACTATTCAGCTCATCTGCAAAACTCAAAACATCTTCAGAACTGTACGGCTCAATGGAAACGCCTTTAGGAATATATCGGCGTAAGAGTCCGTTGTGCCTTTCGTTTACAGGTCGCTCCCATGACGAATATGGATGAGCAAAATAGACATCCGTACCCCATTGTTCTAGCTGTGCAAAGTCCTCAAATTCAGAGCCGTTGTCGGTTGTAATGCTCCTGAATACCTTGCTAAACAGTTTGCCATACTCGACGCGCAAAAGCTTCATTGCATCTACCACCGCGTCGCTGTTTTTATTAGGAATGCGAATAGCCAGGTAGTTGTTGGTAACACGCTCAACCAGTATTAGGATCGCAGCTTCTTTGCCGTTGCGGCGTCCAACGACCGTATCGGCTTCCCGATGACCAAGTTTTGTACGAGCATCTACGACTTCAGGACGTTCGTCAATACTGCGGTCCTTCAGGCGCTTATGAGCACGTCCATTCCTTCTAATGCGCTTTCGCTTGAGAACTTCCGGCATTTCAAAAAGGGATAAAGGCAGGTTTCCTGCCTCTAACTCGTTATAGAGAGTCTTGGTGCAAACCATTGGCGCTTTCAGCGAACAGGCGATTCTTTCTCGCATATCCGACGCAAACATCTAACGACCATCAGTGTTTACGAACTTGTTTTACCACCCATTGGACGAAGTCTAGGCAGCAAATAATACGATGGTGTCTTCTGCAGCGCATCCGATTCGCCTCATATACTGATCGTCCTCGTTTGGCATTGTATTCTGGCATACGACCTCTATGACTTTTGCGTGGTGGCGTACCACGGCGCAATTCGTTCAAAACAGTGCTTGGCGAGCAGTTGATCTTGCTAGCGATTGCTCTGAGGGAGTGCCCTAGCTTTCGGCTGTTGAATTGCATCGCGTTCTTCTTGTCCTAAATGCTGACCGCGTTTGCGTTCGGGTGCTTCTGTGATATAATCATGCCAGTTCATAGTGATTGCCTCCGCTTTGGTGATAGTTGTGTGGGAACTCCATTCTACCATATGAGGAAAAAGTCACTATGGACTTTTTTCTTAGGTGTTCAACTTCATTTTACAATCGGCCAATAATATATTAATGATAAAATAAAAAATAAAGAAGACTTAGTAAATTATCACTGAAATTAATAATAAAATAGATCTTAGGGGTGTTAAATTTGTTTATAAAAAGAAACCTGCATTTTGTTTCCGTAGAAGGAAATTGGGATAAAAACATACATGATGAAAGAATTGCACATGCAGCGATGGCCTTAAATGAAAATAAATCTTCTCTTGCCATTGCATCAGGAACCTATGCTCCACCATCATACTCATCTTTTTTTCAAGGGCGACTAGGTGAATATACTAAAGAAACTCTAATAAATAAATATGGTATACCAGCAATGAGGATAATTCCTGCATATCTATTTCCATACACTTCAACATATACGATCATTGATGCATTCACAAATGCTGCGCTTATAGGTTGGGTGAGTTGCGGTCTAAGGAAAAGAAATAATGAAATAAGTGTTTTGTTTGAACCAAGCACTTCAGCATTTCATGGCTTACGAGCTGAGATTCTAAATAATCGCGCCTGTAAATATCTCCATGATTTTAACGTTAGTATAGAACTGTCATGCAAAAATAAACTTTCACATGAGATACTAAAAGCAGAATATCAAGGAGAAATAATCAGATTATCTGAAATGCAATCTAGTGGAGCACTTATAACTACTGGAAAATGGTTAGATAATGGAAAAATGAGAAGTTATGATGACTTACACAGCATGAAGTATGACTTAGTTCAGGCTTTCAAATCTTTTTTTAAATTCTCATTGTTTCATATAGATTCTTACTCACTGTCTGATTTGGAAAGACTAATTTTCACTTTATCATGGAATCAACTTGCAAACAGTAAAAAGTTATCGGATAAAGATTTCGAAGACATATGCTTATATGTTGGATCAAATTTTGATATTAATATATCGAATTCTAAGATGTTGAATATACAAAGAATCATTGATGAAGTAAGAATATAGTGCTTATATTGGTAAATAAAATTAGGGTGTCATTTTCAATCAACTCTGATATAGGTTGAGTCACACAGAATAACATCAAAACGAGAGCGACCTACATGTGCTCATAAGCAACAATTGACGATAACCTATGTATAGGTTATCAGTTTCGTCCTATTGTCAGCGTCGCTTGTTTTAAAATATCATTAGAAGATCTTGGTCAGTCAATGGGTATAACACTGAATTCCGATAATAGATGAGTGAAAAAAGCAGAGATGATCTCTTGGGAGATCATTCGAGGAAAAACGAGTGTGCCCGTGGAAAGTTAGAAATCAAAATAGGGGATGGATTTGTACGTTTAGAATAGCAATCGTTTGATTATTGTAACCGATTTGGAGTCTCGTGCCTCTTTTTTTATATACGATTTAGTGTAGCCAGTCCAGAATCGTTACTGAACGAAACACTGGTCACATTTTCCTGTCCAATTTTGAACTTTTATTTGCTTCCTTTTCTATTGATCTTATAAGCGAAGAGTCATGTTTACTTAGATGTTTTGCGCGAACTGTCAATTACTTGACTATTTGAGTTACAGGTAGATAGCCGTGGACTTTTAGCATTTAAATTTATGGAAGGTGTACGTATGATTGATAATAAAGTTCGTTGGGGTATTGTGGGATTAGGTAAAGTCGCCCATCGTTTTGTGAAGGATTTGACGCAGTATGTTGAGAATGGAGGTCTATATGCTGTCGCAGCAAGAGACAAGCATCGAGCCCACATGTTTTCCAATAAATATCGCTGTAAAATTAGTTATGGAGTATATCAAGCACTAGCACAAGACCCTAAAATTGATGCTGTCTACATTGCTACAATCCATCCTTTTCATAAAAGTATGGTTGAGCTATTTTTAAAACATGGAAAACATGTCTTGGTTGAAAAGCCTGCTTTCACCAACATAGAAGACTGGGATGAAATGTCCTTTCTTGCTGAAAAAAAGGAATTACTTCTAGCCGAGGCAATGAAGTTCGTAGCTTTTCCAGCTTATCAAGCATTACGAAAATTTATTCAAAATAACAATGTAATAATAGACTTAGTTGAAGCATCCTTTGGTAACTGGCATGAATTTGATACCAACCAGCAGATATTCAACCCCAATTTATGTGGTGGAGCAACTTTAGATGTTGGCGTGTATGCTCTATGGTTGTATGCTGATTTATGTCAACTCACAAATACCACTGTATTAAAACCCTCTGTAAAAATTAGCAAAGACAATGACAAATCTGAAGTAGATGAAAATGTTGAATTCATTTTTGATGGAGAGATCAACGGAAGAATTTTTGCCTCTATCACCCGTAATCTAAAACGGGAAGCCATAATTACGGGACCTGATGTTGAAATAATTATTCGTGACAAGTGGTGGAATCCCAAAAACATCGACATCTTGTATCAGGGGAAGAAGCAGCAAATTACCACACCTGAGAGAGGAGGGGGATTTGAATACGAGATTGAGCATATTTCTTCGCTAATTCTTAATAAAAAATATAAATCTGATGTTATGCGCACCGAGACTAGCCGACAAGTCACTTCAATTATGGAAACTAGTTTATTGGAAAATGGCTTTATGCATTTAGTTCATCCACTGGGTTGTATTAGTCACGACCGGATCTGACACACCACCCTGAAAGGTGGTAGTATAGCGATTTTAACTGCAAATCCATCAAACAATGCACCTCGCAGTTCCATAAAGGTAAGAAAAGAGTGCCGAGGGGATGCATATATTATCCGTTATTGCGATGATTTTGTATGTTGCTTTCAATACAAAGAGGATGCAGAAAAGTTCTACCAGGAGCTACCGAAACGGTTCGCGAAATTCGGACTTGAATTAGCAGAAGAAAAGACACGGATATTGGAATTTGGTAGATTTGCGGGAAAAGACCGAGCAGCAAGGGGTGAGGGAAAACCAGAAACGTTTGATTTCCTTGGATTCACTTTTTATTGCAGCATGGACACGAAGAAAAGATTCTTTCGTGTCAAGGTGATATCGTGTCGCAAGAAAACTACAGCAAAATTGAAAAAGCTGAATCTGTGGCTAAAAGAGCATCGAGATTGGCCTGTCAAAGATATAATTACCAGAGTCAACCAATCACTGCTTGGACACTATCATTACTACGGAGTTACAGATAATTTTAAAAGTATTGCGAAATTCCAATTCATGATAATTAATCTATTGTTCAAGTGGCTGAACCGAAGGAGCGAGAGGAAAAGCTATACTTGGGATGCATTTCGAGATGGATTGTTGAAAACCTTCCCAATAGTTAATCCGAAGATATACGTAAGCCTAATTGCAAATAACGCGTAAAGTTGTTGGAGAGCCGTATGCGTTAGTTGCGCACGTACGGTTCAAAGAGGAGCAAAGTCGGTAACGGCTCTGTTTACTCGCGAAAAGATATCCGACACATGTTATTATGCGGACTTGAATCTAAATGAGGAAACAATTCTACTTCCTCCTCCGTGTTCTGTAGTGTATCTATATATTTTCTAATGTAATTATAACAAAGAAATATCGCCTGGCACTTTCATGACGATTTGTGCCTGAGCGAAGCGAAAGGAATGTGAGTTATTATGTCAAACATAATGTCTTACTTACAGAAACTTGGCAAAGCTCTGATGACCCCGGTTGCAGTGCTGCCGGCAGCGGCGTTGATGCTGCGTTTAGGTGCCCCGGATGTTTTTAATTGGGCGTGGATGTTTCAAGCTGGCGATGCGATCTTTGCTAATCTTGCCTTGGTGTTTGCCGTTGGTATTGCGGTAGGGTTAGCAAAAGAAAACAATGGTGTAGCGGGCCTCGCGGCGCTAGTTGGTTATTTTGTTTTAACAAAAGTGGCGACTAGTTTTGATAAAACCATTAATATGGGTGTACTAGCTGGTTTCTTTTCTGGTATCACAGCAGGTTATCTTTATAACAAATATAATGATATTCGGTTGCCAGATGTATTAGGATTCTTTGGCGGACGCTGTTTTGTACCGATTGTTATGTCTTTTTACATGTTAATTACAGGTGTTTTGGCAGGTTATATTTGGCCGATGCTGCAGCATGGTCTGAATGCATTTGGCAATGCAATTGCAACTTCTGGATCAATTGGTGCACTTATTTTTGGTATTTTAAATCGAGCTCTAAGTCCTTTTGGCCTTCATCATGTAATGAATAGCTTAGTATGGTTCCAATTTGGGACATTTACGACAGAGGCAGGCAAAGTAGTGAATGGCGATCTTTCTCGCTTTTTTGCGCAAGATCCTACCGCTGGAACGTTTATGACTGGATTCTTCCCCATTATGATGTTTGGACTGCCTGCGGCTTGCTTGGCAATGATTACGGCAGCTAAGCCGGAGAAACGTAAAGCCGTCACAGGGATGTTGCTTGGTATTGCACTGACATCGTTCTTGACAGGGATTACGGAACCAATTGAATTTACCTTCTTATTTTTGGCACCGGCGCTATATGCTGTGCATGCAGTATTAACTGGCGTAGCGATGTTTGTTACTGCAACTTTTGGTATCAAGTGTGGTTTTGGTTTTTCAGCAGGAGCCATTGATTGGTTCTTAAGTAAAGGAATTGCTACGAAACCGTGGGAGTTATTAGCAGTTGGATTAGTTTTTGGTGTAATTTATTATGTAGTATTCTTGACAGTGATTCAGAAGTTTAATTTGCCTACCCCGGGTAGAGAAGAAGAGGTAGATGAAGAATCAGTGGTATTGACAGGTCTTACTAAGTCGGATCTGACCTTGCGGGCCCAAGAAATTATGGAAGCACTTGGCGGTAAACATAACATCGTCAACCTTGATGCCTGTATCACTCGCTTACGTGTTACAGTAAAAGAGGGACAATTGGTAAATGAAGCGCAACTAAAAAAACTTGGTGCTACAGGTGTTATGAAGATTAGCAATACAAATTATCAGGTGGTTGTTGGTACAGTTGCTGATCCACTAGCGACACAAATAAAGCAGGTAATGCTGCTGTTCTAGAAAATAATTCGCTATATCATATTTTAAAGACACAATTTGGTGTGGAGATTGACTATGGTAATCAGACCATTGAGCCAGTGTTACTCAATGATTATGAAAGTGAAATATTGCAGGTAAAACAAAAAACATTAGCCGTACTCTTTTCGCGACTAACTTACTCGAAACAAAATAATCCCATTGAAGTAATGAAAGCCATTTACCGTAGTGACCGTTATAAGTTTGAAATTATGTTAAAAATTTCAATTCATAGCATGAACTGGTATACTATATAGGGATATTTTAAAGTTATATCTCAATGATGATATAGAAAATAGTGAAAATTTTATTCGGAAAAAGTGATTATACAGGAGGCTGCATATATGAGCAACGAGAGAAAATTAGCGACAATGATTATCGCCGCGATGGGCGGCAAAGAAAATATCAATACAGTGGCTTATTGTATGACACGGCTAAGAGTAGCCGCTGCTGACTACGAGAAAGTGGATCGCGCTGCGCTAAAAACAATCGACGGTGTTTTGGGACTGGTGGAAGCAACGGGACAATTCCAGATTATTGTTGGTCCAGGCGTTGTTAACAAAGTGGCAGCGGAAGTGACTGCCATCACCGGACTGCAAATGGGAGAGGTCAACGATTTAAAAACAGCCATCGCTGATAAAAATAAAACTCCATTTAAACTGTTTCTCCGTAAAGTCGCGAGTGTGTTTGTTCCGTTGATTCCGGCCATTGTTGCTTTTGGTATGATTGCTGGAATTACGAATATTGCCATTCGTGCTGGCGCCCAGCCAGAGAGTACAATGGTCATAATTCTTGGAACCATTGGTTGGGGGTGGTTTGGATATTTATTTTTGTTGGTATTAATACGGCTAAAGAATTTGGCGGCACGCCCGCTATGGGTGGCTTAGCTGGTGTACTGCTAATGAATCCAGCCATTGCGCAAATCCACATTTATGGTGTGGCATTGGTTCCTGGCAGAGGGGGAATCGTTGGTGTACTGCTAGTTGCTTGCTTTATGACTTGGATAGAAAAACAGCTGCGTAAGGTGGTTCATAATGCTCTTGATATTATTATTACACCAACGTTAACGCTGTTGATTGGCGGATTTGTGACTTACTATCTATTGCAGCCAGTGGGTGGAGTACTTTCTGATTATATTGTTTATTTTTTAAATGCTATGATCATGCAGGGAGGAACCATTGCCGGGTTTGTTTTGGCAGGAACGTTTTTATCTGTGGTGATGACTGGTCTTCATCAAGGACTGACGCCAGTACATATGGAATTTTTGAATACCATGAAGGAGAACCCATTACTGCCTATTTTGGCGATGGGCGGCGGGACTGGGGGCTATTATCCTCTTCCTGCTGTATCCGTCAGCCAATGTAGCTTTCGTGGCGCTGAGCAAGGTTCTGGTGCAAAAAATTTATAAAGTCAAAGCGATCCTGTCGCTCTCCAGAATATTAAGCTGAGATCCCCATAATTTTATTAAAAAACTCAACTTCAGAAAGGACAGAAACACGGGGATAGGGATGTTGTTTTCAATAATGAAACATAGTCCCTGTCGTGCGCCACGAAAGCGTGTGGATGATTAATCATTCACACGCTATGCTTAACTAAAGATGGAGGAAGGCCCTCCGAAGTCGCCATACAGGTGGAGGCTTCAAACCACCGTAAGCTGCTGTGGTTAAAAGCCATGGTGGTGAGCGTTACGGCAAAAGGCGAAACTAGATTTCGTCAGGTACGTGCCAATGGAGACGAACAAAATTGAACCGCTGTAGAAGTATCGAAATGTGCAAATGTCGTCAAAACCGGGAACTGACAGGAAGCCCGGGAAGAATCTGGAGGAAACCTGCATACTGTCCAGATGGCGTCCGGTATAGAGGCGGCGTGAACGTGGTACAGGCTTTAGTTAGGAACGTGGGAACCTACGACCCTGATGATAATAATGGAAAAGTCACAAGCGGAAAACCCGCAAGGACGAAAGTACAGATGCAGGGTATAGGGGCGGAACAGTCTGTAGTGCGTGCGTGGCAGCACGATCATCAGGCGGGTTAAAGTCCCGCTGAGCCTCGGACTAGGGGCTCATATCCAAACTCGGGGGTAATGCCTCGGGGGTCGGTGAAAGAAAAAAAAATGTGTGTGTGTTTTTTTTTTGTCGGAGGGCAGGGCGTCTGCCGTGAGGCAGAGTCTGAAGGGCTTGAGGAGAAGTACCAGGCCGTAGTGAAACGGGGCTGCCCGAATTGCGAACCGGTCGGCCAAAGATGGGACAAG
>Ga0316613_10002998_pt1 | contig 10659 bp, 6 predicted proteins | sample OWC_soil_day10_C_2_FD_207647 | JGI IMG/M metagenome (GOLD analysis project Ga0316613, IMG submission 207647) | Wetland soil microbial communities from Old Woman Creek delta, Ohio, United States - OWC_soil_day10_CT_b | ecosystem: Environmental > Terrestrial > Soil > Wetlands | place: USA: Ohio... | reverse complement strand
GTCGCGCAGGAACAGCGAAACTTGCGGCACGTAGGTGATGATCAGCAGGCAGCACAGGATCACCAGCACGAACGGGATCAGTTCGCGGATGATCTTGTCGAGCGAGATTTTGGCGACCGTACAGGCGGCGAACAGATTGACGCCGAACGGCGGCGTGATCATGCCGAGCGCCAGATTGACGACCATGATCGTTCCGAAATGCACCGGGTCGATGCCGAACTTGACCGCCACCGGCGCCAGGATCGGCGCCAGCACGATGATCGACGCCGACGTTTCGATGAACATGCCGATGATGAACAACGCGCCATTGACGCCGAGCAGAAACATCGCCGGGGACGTCAGCGTCGCCTTTAGGAAGTCGCCGATCGCTTCGGGAACGCCGGCGCGCGTGATCAGGAAACTGAACAGCCCGGCGTTGGCGATGATGAACATGATCACCGCCGACGAAATCACCGACTTCTTGAAAATCGGGTAGAGGTCGGAAAATTTGATTTCCTTGTAGATGAACAGGCCGACGATCAGCGCGTAGAACACCGCGACGACGGCCGCCTCGGTCGGTGTGAAGATGCCGCCGTAGATGCCGCCGAGGATGATCACCGGCATCATCAGCGCCAGCGCCGCTTCTTTCGAGGCGTGGCCGAAGGTCATGCGGCCGATGTGGTCGTTCTTGCCGTAGCCCTTGTATTTCGACCAGCACCAGACGAAGAACATCAGCCCGCCGCCGATCAGGATTCCCGGGCCGAAACCGGCGATGAACAGCTCGCCGATCGAGACTTCGGCCGAGACGCCGTAGAGAATCATCGGAATCGACGGCGGGATGATCACGCCGAGTTCGGCAGAGGTCGCCTGCAAGGCCGCGGCGAAGTTGGTCGGGTAGCCGTGCCGGATCAGCGCCGGGATCAGGATCGCGCCGATCGCAAAGGTCGTCGCGACGCTCGACCCGGAAACCGCGGCAAAGATCATGCAGGTCATCACGCAGGTCATCGCCAAACCGCCCTGCAGGCCGCCGACGATCGACTTGGCGAAATTGACCAGGCGATTGGAGATGCCGCCGACTTCCATCAGGTTGCCAGCGAGGATGAAGAACGGGATCGCGCCGAGCGCGAACTTGTCGATCGCCGAGAACATTTCCTTGGGCGCGACGAGCATCGGGATGCTGGAGAAAAAGTGGATCCCGGTCAGGCTGGCGAGACCGATCGAAATGGCAATCGGCACGCTGAACGCGAAGAAGATCACCATTGAAGCAAACATGGCTGTGGGCATTACGGCTCCTGACTCTTATCTGGGGGAGGATTACTGCTGCGCTTCGAGTTCGGCGATACGCGGATCGAGAAAGTTGGCGATCGCCGCGATGATGCCGAAGAACGCGCCGACCGGCAGTGCCGCGTAGCCGATACTCATCGGCAGGAACTCGAGGCCGCCGATTTCCTGGAAGCGCGTTCGCCAGGCGATGTCGGCGCCGTACCACACCAGCACCCCGAGAAAAACCACGGTGACCAGGGTAATCATGAAGTGCAGAGGGCGCTGGAAGCGGCCACTCTTGCGGAACATCAGATCGACCGAGACCTGCGCGCCTTCGCGGAAAGCGACGACGACGCCGAACATCACCATCCAGATGATGACGATGCGAATCAGGATTTCGCTCCAGGTCGACGGCTCGTTGAAAATGAAGCGCGTCAGCACCTGAAATATCCCGAGCACCGAGGCGACCCCCAGCAACACGCAGGCCGCGTGAATGATGACCGACGTCAGTCGCTGCTCCAGGGCAAGAAATAGTGTTTTCATATTGTGACACCGGGTCGGCACCCTGCAACAGGTAGCGACCCGGTCCTTTCAGAAGGTTGCGATAACAGGCTTACTGGACATCCATGATCTTCTTGATGTTGGCTTCGCCAAATTCCTTGTTATAGGTGATGTAGGCCGAAGCGACCGCTTTCTGGAACTGTGCTTTGTCCACCTGGGTGAGGACTTCAACACCGGCCTTGCGCATGAACTCAATACCGTTGGTGTCGTCTTCTATGACCTTCTTGCGGTTGGCCACCTGGGCCGCCTTGGCGGACTCCTTGAAGGCCGCCTTGTCGGCATCGCTGAGCTTGCCCCACAATGCGGTCGAGACGATGAGCAGCGCTGGCGAGTAGACGTGCCCGGTCAGGGAGACGTATTTCTGCACTGTGTAAAGCTTGCTGGCAAGAATCACCGGGACGGGGTTTTCCTGACCATCAACGGTCCCCGTTTGTAGCGCGGTGAACAGTTCGTTCATGTTCATCGGCGTTGGCAGCGCGCCCATCGCCTTGAAGGCTTCCATGTGCACCTTGTTTTCCATGGTGCGAATCTTCATGCCCTTGAGGTCTTCCGGGGTTTTGACCTGCTTCTTGTTGTTGCTGACATGGCGGAAGCCATTCTCCATCCAGCTGATCGCGATCAGTCCCTTGGCCGGGAACTTTGTGAGAATGTCCTGCCCGATCGGGCCGTCGAGCACCTTGCGCGCGTGATCGTAGTCACGGAACAGGAAGGGGATGTCCACAATACGCGTCTCTGGAACGAAGTTGCCGACCGGCCCCGTTGAGGTCATGACCATGTCCTGTGTCCCCAGTTGAACGGCTTCGAGCATTTCGCGCTCACCACCCAGAGCACCCGACGGAAACAATTGCAGCTTATAACGGCCGTTGGTCCGCTTGATGATTTCGTCATTGAACGTGGTCAGTGCAACGCCGTAGTGGGACTCAACAGTGTTCGTCCAACCCACCTTCAATACGGTTTGCGCATCTGCCGCCACGGCAACACCCAGCCCAAAGGCGACCATCAATCCGGCTACAAGTCGTGATGTTTTCATCTGTTTTCCCCTCGCTTTGTAAGAAAGAGCCCGCCCTGTCATTAGGACATATGCATCCATAAAGCCAGCGCCGGCAATGGATACCACTTCACACAAACGCTTCGATTTCTTGACTTGACGACGTTGGCCAAAACCACCTCGGCGCCATACACAACCCCATTTTCAGCCGTTTTTTCGGCAACATCGAGATCGGTATCAGCAATCGAACGGTCTATCCCTAGCCAGCCAGACGAACGAATATTCAAACTTCGGTGCTGCCGATATCTTCATTTTTCGTCTTCATTACATCAAGCTTGCGTGTCGTGACGATAAGGAGATTAGGGCCGTTTCATGAAAGCGGCGTCCTTAAAAATGGCGAATTAGTCCACTATCCTAAGATTGATCTCGGAAAGATCTCAGCCGATCAACAGGGGTATGTATGGCAACCCGTCAAGACAAAATCCCAGGCTACACTCCGTCAAATCGGATGGGCTGCACACGCCTGAACACGCTATTCGTCCGGACTTGCAGACATTATTGCCGGTGGTTGACCACATTGGCCAGCGATAGGAACTCGTCGCCGCGTCTCGGTGTTGCCGGTGAAAATGAATTTTTGCGACACGGCAAAAGGATTTTTCGCCCGTCATCGCCAATGCTATCGTTATCGAGTGGCTTAGAATAGTGGACAACAAAGCGCATTTAAAGGATGCGGCTTCCACATCGGAACCTTAGTCTATCGATACGCCGCATCGTGAATGAAGACCACGAACGACGACCAGATAAACCACAAGGGAAGAGGAAGCTATGATCAAGCACGAGTATTTGAACTGGATGGCGAAGAACACGCCCTCGCAATGGTGTAACGATTCTGCGCTGATGACCGAGCTGGATGCGGCATTGGCAAGCGGCGCCATCGGCTGCACGTCCAATCCGCCGCTCACCTATCAGGCGCTGACGACGGAACCCGAATTTTACCGCGAGGCCGTGGCGGCCATTCCGGCGACCGCCACGGGCGACGACCGGGTCGTCGAACTGCTCGGCGTCGTGGTGCGCCGTGTCTCGCTGCGCCTGCGTGATCTCTACGAGATGAGCGGAAAACAATACGGCTATATCCGTTCGCAGGTCCAGCCGGCGATTTCCGGCAACGGCGCGGCGATGCACCGGATGGGGCTGACGATTTCGACCTGGGGTGAGAACGTTATGGTCAAGATCCCCGGCACCGCGTCAGGTATTCAGGTTCTCGAGGAACTGGCGGCCGCCGGGATTCCGACGACGGCGACCGTCTGTGTCTCGATCTCGCAGATCCTAGCCGCTGCCGAAGCCAACGAGCGCGGCGTCAAGCGCGCCATCGCGGCCGGGAGAACCCCGGCGCAGTCTACCGCCGCTCTGGTCATGGGGCGACTCCAGGATTACCTGGTGGCGATCAATCAGGAACGTAACGCCGGCTTGTCGGCCACCGACCTCGAAAACGCGGCGCTCGCCGTCACCAAACGCTGCTACTCGATCATGAAAGAGCGCGGCTACAGCCAGTTACTCATGCCTGCTGCTTTTCGCTCGCCGCATCAGGTTTCTGGAATGGTCGGCGCCAAGGTTCACATGACCATCCACCCGAAAATTCAGGAGGCCGTCATCAAGGCTGAGAAGGAGGGATGCCTCCAGCGCCGTATCGCCGTCGACGACCCTGATGACATGGATAGCGTTGCTCGCGTTGCCCGCGCGCTGCCCGAATTCAACCTGGCCTTTGACCCCGAGGGGCTCAAGCCGCAAGAGTTCGATACCTTCGGTGCCACGCTGATGACGCTCGACGGTTTTGACAAGACCGGCTGGCAGAAACTCTACACGCTCTGAAAAGGTGACCCGCATGGCCAGGAAAATCCAGTACGGGGTCGCGATTTCTCAGGAAGTCCTGGGTGAAGGCGCTCCCGTGCCTTTCCAGGGGGGTATTCCAGAGAGTATGGCGAAAGCCGCAGCGATGGGCTTCGATTGCGTCGAGCTGCATATACGCAATCCGTCCAGCTTCGACGCCAAGGAATTGGCGCGCTTGTCGGATGAAACCGGCGTCAGGATCGCGGCGATCGGAACAGGGCTTGAATACGGCAAGAACGGATTGAGCCTGACGTCCGATGATCTATCCATCCGCCGCAAGGCGGCGGAGAGAATGCGCGAGCATATCGATCTGGCGGCGCACTTCGGTGCTGTGGTTTTTCTGGGCCTTATTCGCGGCACGTGCGGTAGCAAGGCGCGTACTCCTGAATACCTTGACCGACTCGCCGAACAGCTCGCGCCGCTTTCGGCATATGCCGTAGAGATGAGTGTGCCGACCGGGTTGGAACCGGTCGCCTACTACTTCTCTGACCTGCTCAACACCACCGACGAGACGCTCGATTATCTCCAGCGGCCGGGCCTCGAATCGATCGGACTGCTGCTCGATACGCACCATATCTTTCTCGAGGACAAGAGCATGGAAGCGTCGTTCCGGAAATGTGCAGGACGAATCACCCATGTTCATCTTTCCGACTCGAACCGCCGGTATCCGGGGGCCGGGAATGTCGACTTCGCGCTCGCCGCCAGAACGCTTGACGCGATCGGCTATGCGGGAGCCGCTTCGCTGGAGATTCTGCCAGCACCGTCCGAGGATGACGCGGCAAGACTGGGCCTGGCGTGGATGCAAAGCACCTGGGGCAAGTAGTCGCTGGATTTACACAGGATCAGGAGAAATATCAAATGGCAGCAGCGGTGATCATGCCCCGGCAGGGGCAGTCTGTTGAGAGTTGCATCATTGGTCAGTGGCACAAGAAGGTGGGCGACCAGGTGTCGGTCGGTGAGGATTTGTTTACGTACGAGACCGACAAAGCGGCGTTCGACGAATCGGCCAAGGTGGACGGTGAACTGCTGGCGATTCTGTTTGGCGAAGGCGACGATGTGCCGTGCCTGACCAACGTGTGCGTTATCGGCAAGAAGGGCGAGGACATCAGCGCGTTTCTGGCGCCAGGGGATGCGAGTCCAGTAACGCCGGCCATCGTCGCCGAGGTCGCCGCAGTGACTGTCGTGCCGTTGGCGGAGCGGACGCAGTTCGTCGATCCGCTGAATTTGGCAATTTCCCCGCGCGCCAAAGCGTTGGCCCGCAGACAGACGGTCGATCTGCGCGCGGTGGTGGCGAGCGGCCCCAAGGGGCGGGTGATTGAGCGCGACATCGTTAAACTGATCGACGACGGCCAGTTTGCCACCAGCGCGGCAGGCACGGCGTACCCGCCAGGAACCCACGGCACCGGCATCGGCGGACGCGTCTCGGTCGGCGACCTCGCCGCGCCGGTCGCGCCGGTCGCCACTCCCGGAGTCCTGGTGACAGCGGCACCGGCAAGCTTCGTCGAAGAGAAGCACAGCAACATCCGCAAGCTGATCGCCAAGTCGATGACCTCCTCGTTATCGACCATGGCGCAACTGACCTACAACATGAGCTTCGATGCCAGCGAGGTCCTCGAATTCCGCGCCAAGCTCAAGAAGGCCAAGGAGGCGGGCGTCGCCGTGCAGCTCGGCCTGGCCAACGTCACCATCAACGACATCATCCTTTACGTCGTGTCGCGCGTGGTCAAGAACCACCGCATGTGCAACGCTCACTATCTTGACGACAAGATGGTCTATTTCGACAACGTCAACCTGGGCATAGCCGTCGATACTCCGCGCGGCCTGATGGTGCCGACGATCTTCAACGCCGAACGGCTGTCGATCCTGGAGATCTCGGCGCAGGCTCAGGCGCTCGGCGCCGCCTGCCAGAAAGGCACTGTTTCACCCGACCAGCTCAAGGACGCGACGATCACCGTGAGCAACCTGGGATCGCTCGGCATTGAGTCCTTCACCCCGGTGGTCAACCCGCCGCAGACCTGCATCCTCGGCGTCAACACCCTGACCACCGGCTTCCGGCTGGTCGATGGGCAGGCCGTTCCCTACCCGTCGATGAGCCTGTCGCTGACCGCCGACCACCGCGCCATTGACGGCGCGCCGGCCGCCCGCCTGCTCAAGGATCTCAAGAACGCGCTCGAGAACTTTTCGATTCTGCTGATGAAATAAGTCACTAGAGAAAGGAACCAGAAACTCCATGTACGACATCATCATCATCGGCGGCGGCCCTGCGGGCTATCTCGCCGCCGAACGCGCCGGCCACGGCGGCTTGAAGACGCTGCTCATCGAGAAGCGTTTCATCGGCGGCGTCTGCCTCAACGAGGGTTGCGTGCCCTCGAAGACCCTGCTCAACAGCGCCAAGATTCTCGACCACGCCAAGCACGGCGAGCCCTACGGCGTGACCACCAGCGGCGCGAGCATCGACCAGAAGGCGGTCATCGCGCGCAAGAACAAGGTCGTGCGCAACCTCGTCGCCGGCATCAAGAGCCAGCTCAAGGCCAGCCACGTCACCGTCAAGGAAGGCCTGGGCGAGATCGTCGGCCGCCAGGACGGTATCGTCAAGGTCAAGGTTGGCGACGACGTGTTTGAAGCGCCGCGGCTGCTCGTCGCCAGTGGATCGGAAGCGCTGGTGCCGCCGATCCCGGGGGCCAAGGAAGGCCTGGCGGCGGGCTATGTGCTGACCAACCGCGAAATCCTCAACCTCGAGGTGATCCCCAAGACGATGGTCATCGTCGGCGGCGGCGTCATCGGCCTCGAAATGGCGAGCTACTTCAACTCGGTCGGTGCCAAGGTCACGGTCGTCGAAATGCTCGACAAGATCGCTGGTCCGACCGATCGGGAGATTTCGGCGATCCTGCAGAAGAACTACGAGAAGAAGGGCGTCACCTTCAAGCTCGCCTGCAAGGTGACCGGGCTGCCCAAGGGACAGGTCGAGTACGAGGAGAAGGGCGTCAAGCAAAGCGTCGAAGCCGACTACGTGCTGCTCTCGGTCGGCCGGCGCGCGGTGACCAGCGGTTTCGGTCTCGAGAACCTCTGCGTGCTCGTCGAACGCGGCCACATCGTCGTCGACGACATGGGCCAGACCAACGTCCCGGGCGTCTATGCCACCGGCGACGTCAACGGCGTCTGGATGCTGGCGCACGTCGCCTACCGTGAGTCCGAGGTGGTCATCAACAACCTCCTGGGCAAGCGCGACGTGATGCGCTACGACGCCGTGCCTTCGGTCATCTACACCAGCCCGGAAGTCGGCTGCGTCGGCGAAACCGAGGAATCGTGCAAGGCCAAGGGCATCGAATACCGGGTCGCCAGCGTCTCGATGAATTACAGCGGCCGCTACATGGCCGAGAACGCTGCCGGCGACGGCATCTGCAAGGTGATCGTCGACCCCGTGCGCCAGCGCCTGATCGGCTGCCACATCATCGGCAGCTACGCCTCCGAAATCATCATCGCCGCTTCGATACTGATCGAGACCGAGATGAAGGTCGAAGACATCAAGGAATTCATCTTCCCGCACCCGACCGTCTGCGAAATCATCCGCGAAGCGATCTTCCAGTTGTAAGAAAAGACCTATCAACCACAACGAACACAACGGGCGCAACGAAATGCAGAGCATTCTTTCCCTCGCCTGCCGACGCATGACGGGTAATCGACAAGAACAGCACGATCTCTTGTTTTTCCGTTGTCCCCCAAGGGGATTTGCTTCGCGGCATGTTCGTCGTGCCCGTTGTGGTTAGTCGCTTTTTCCAGCAATCGAACCTCTCAATTTACTGACCCAGGCACCCAAAATGACCAAGCAATTTTTCATCGACCCGCAGGAAATGCGCAAGCCGGGCTTCATCGAATTTGACAAGATCCCGGTCAATCAATACAAGCGCACCATCGAGCAGGAAAAGAAGAACTTCAGCAAGGAAGCGTTCCTGCGCATCTACCGCGACATGCGTTTCATCCGCGAGTTCGAGACGATGCTCTACTCGATCAAGACGACCAACGCCTACAACGGCATCGACTACAACAACCCCGGTCCGGCGCACCTGTCCATGGGTCAGGAAGCCTCGTCGGTCGGCCAGGCCTATTTGCTGACCACCGACGACTTCATCTTCGGCTCGCACCGCAGCCACGGTGAAATCCTAGCCAAGGGCCTGTCGGCGATCCACCAGTTGTCGGAAACCGATCTCGTCGCGGTGATGGAAAGCTTCCTGGGCGGCGACGCCTACCGCGCGGTCACCAAGTTCCACGCAGGCAAGAACAAGACGGCCAAGGATATCGCCATCGACTTCCTGAGCTATGGCGCTCTGGCCGAGATCTTCGCCAAGGAAACCGGCTTCCACAAGGGCCTGGGCGGATCGATGCACGCCTTCTTTCTGCCCTTTGGGATCTACCCGAACAACGCCATCGTCGGCGGCTCGGCCGACATTTCGGTCGGTGCGGCGCTCTACAAGAAGGTCAATCGCAAGAACGGCGTCGTCGTGTGCAACATCGGCGACGGCTCGATGGCCTGCGGCCCGGTCTGGGAAGGCCTGATGATGGCGGCCATGGACCAGTACACCACGCTGTGGGAAGGCGACATGAAGGGCGGCTTGCCGCTCTTGCTCAACGTCATGAACAACCAGTACGCGATGGGCGGCCAGACGCGCGGCGAGACGATGGGCTACGACTTCCTGGCGCGCATCGGCGCCGGCGTCAACAAGGAACAGATGCACGCCGAACGCATCGATGGTTACAACCCGCTGGCGGTCATCGAAGCCATGAGACGCAAACTCGACATCCTCAAGTCCAAGCGCGGTCCTGTGCTGCTCGACACGCTGACCTACCGCTACTCGGGCCACTCGCCTTCGGACGCCGATTCGTACCGCACGCTTGAGGAAAAGAACGCCTGGATGGGCGAAGACTCGATCACGGCCTATCGCGCCAAGCTGATCGCCGCCGGTGTGGCGATCGACGACGAGTTCGCGGCGATCGACGCGACCATCATCGAAACCGTCACCAACGCGCTGCAAATGGCCGCCGACCCGGTGATCTCGCCGCGCATGGACCTCTTCAAGACCCCCGCCGCAATCGAAGACATCATGTTCTCGAGCGGCAAGGTCGCCAAGATGGAGGACCGCAAGCCCGACGTACTGATGGAAAAGAAGGACAATCTGCGCGTCCAGGCCATCGCCAAGAAGGAACGCTTCGCCTTTGACGCCGCCGGCAAGCCGGTCTCCAAGAACAAGGTCTACCAGTACCGCGACGGCGTCTTTGAAGCGATTATCGACAAGTTCTACGAGGATCCGACGCTGATCGCCTACGGCGAAGAGAACCGCGACTGGGGCGGCGCCTTCGCCGTCTATCGTGGTCTGACCGAAGCGCTGCCCTACCATCGCCTGTTCAACTCGCCGATCGCCGAAGCGGCGATCGTCGGCTCGGCCGTCGGCTACGCCATGTGCGGCGGCCGCGTCATCGTCGAACTGATGTACTGCGACTTCCTCGGCCGCGCCGGCGATGAGGTCTTCAATCAATTGCCCAAGTGGCAGGCGATGTCGGCCGGTATTCTCAAGATGCCGGTGGTCATCCGCGTCTCGGTCGGCTCCAAATACGGCGCCCAGCACTCGCAGGACTGGACCTCGCTGGTCGCCCAGATCCCCGGCCTCAAGGTGGTCTTCCCGGTCACCCCGTACGATGCCAAGGGGCTGATGACCTCGGCCTTGAACGGTACCGACCCGGTGATCTTCTTCGAAAGCCAGCGCCTCTACGACATCGCCGAACAGTTCCACGAGGGCGGCGTTCCGGCCGAAAGCTACGAGATCGCCATCGGCGAACCCGACGTCAAACGCGCCGGTAGCGACGTCACCATCCTGACCATCGGCGCGACGCTCTACCGCGCGCTCGAAGCGGCCAAGGAGCTGCAGGACAAGAACGGCATCAGCGCCGAAGTGATCGACGCGCGTTCGATGGTGCCGTTCAACTAC
>Ga0316613_10002997_pt1 | contig 10660 bp, 8 predicted proteins | sample OWC_soil_day10_C_2_FD_207647 | JGI IMG/M metagenome (GOLD analysis project Ga0316613, IMG submission 207647) | Wetland soil microbial communities from Old Woman Creek delta, Ohio, United States - OWC_soil_day10_CT_b | ecosystem: Environmental > Terrestrial > Soil > Wetlands | place: USA: Ohio... | reverse complement strand
TTGAATGGCGCCTTGTATTGGCCGGAGTTCTTGTCCACGGAGTATTCGTACATCACCGCGTAGTTCATCACGATGGGCAGGCCGTAGATGAACCCTTCCTCGGCGATGGCTTTGATTTCGGCGAGAGTGATGTCCGCCGCCCGGGCGGACGTGAAGGACGCGAGCAATGCCATCGCGAACGCAAGGGCTTTCAGTAGGGTGGGTTTCATGAACGTGTATCTCCTTTCCTTGATTGAACGAGTCAGTGGCCAGCTAACATGTATTAGATTTTTTGATTTAGTGTGATATTGGCAGTAAAATCCGCCCCTCCGGGTTCAGCAGCAGATAGAACGACAACCCGCACGCTCTCGATAACAGCCTCACTGCATATACCGATTGCACAACTCAGTCCAATCCTGCGTTTTCATGAATTTCAGCAGCGCCTTGTTAATCGGTTTGCGGAGCGGACTTTTATCCTGCAAAGCAATGCTGACGAAATATTCATCTAAGGTTCCAGGCAGAACCTGCACTCGACCGGGGAACTCCCTTTTTACCAGATCCTTCAGTACTTGTTCATTTAGTACGAATGCATCGATTTTGTTGCTGGCAACCCCTGCTAATCCTTCCTGTATACTTTCAAAAGGAATTACGGCTATTCCCTGTTTTGTCAAAAAGTCGAAACCTTCTGATCGGGATATAGATCCGACTCGCGCATTGTAAAGGTCATTAAAACCGCGAACCTTGCCTCTTAACTCCGTAATGGTCAGCGATGTCGTGATGTTGGCTGTAAAGCTGGCGATAAAAATGATTGAAAAAATCATCCAAATCAGCGCAACGATTCGCCCACCCATTGTTTTGGGCGCCTTGTCTCCATAGCCCACCGTGGTCATTGTCACCATCGCCCACCAAATGCCGTGACTTATTCCCCCGACTGTTCCGTCACCGAACATTTCGTTGTTCTTGCGCCTTTCAAACGACCATACGATTATTCCGGTTATCAGAGCCAACAACATCAAAAATCCAATTGCTTTGAGAATATCCTTTGAAAATATACCTTCAAATATTCGAACCCACCTGTATTCGACACCTTCTGCCGGTACCGCAATGGATAGTCCCGATTTTAAATATGATTGACTGAAGTCCATGGTGGATTCAAAGTGCTCTCGAACCGGCAAGGAAGGAATGACATCTATTTCTTGTTTTTCTAAGGCCTCCAACAAACTCTTAAAAGTAGCAAATTCTCGAAATTCAAATGGTACACCTATCTGCTGAGCCACAGCCTGCCATAGTTCGACGCTAAATCCCTCCCATCGGCCATCAGTCGTTTTCATGTATAACGGCGGAGCAACAACCGCCCCCACCAGTAGAACACGTGGTGCTGCGCTCTCATTTTGAGAAAATGAAGTTGCAGGGCAAAATAAACAAACCCAGAGACCAATCATTCCCCAAACTATTGCATGGAAAGCTTTGTGGTAGGACTGCATGAGGTTAATATCCCGTTTAAAGTTTTGGCTTGGCCGAATGAAGCCGTACCCTGCTTGCGAGTTTTTGTTATCAGGCCAATAATAACGCAAGAAGCTGCCGATATTCCAAATGCCTTATTTGCTCAAATTCTGTACTTCCTTTTAGGAGATTTCGGACCCAACTTTTAAACCATTATCTTCATACGCCGCTGAACGCAGAAAACCCGCCGTCCACGGCCACCACCGTGCCGGTGACGAAGTCCGCGCCGGGAGACAAGAGCCAGAACAGGGCGCCGAGCAGATCTGCGGGATCGCCAAACCGCTGCATGGGGGTGTGATCGATGATGGACCGGCCGCGCGGTGTGAGCTCACCGGTATCCTCGTCGTAAAGCAGGAAGTGGTTCTGGCGGGTGTGAAAGAACCCCGGTGCGATGGCGTTGACCCGGATTCTCGGGGAATATTCCTGCGCCATGTGGACCGCCAGCCATTGCGTGAAATTGCTGACGCCCGCTTTGGCGGCGCTGTAGGCAATCGTTCGGGTCAGGGGCCGGAAGCCGGCCATGGATGCGATGTTGATGATGTTCCCCTCCCCCTGCTCCGCCATGATGCGGCCGAACACCTGGCAGGGGACGATGGTGCCGATCAAGTTGAGGTCCACCACCTGTTTCAATGCGTCCTCCGGCAGGTCGAAAAACCGCTGGCTCGGGTTGGTGGTCGCTCCCGGGGCATTGCCGCCGGCGGCGTTGACCAGGGCGTGGACCCGGCCGAAGCGCACCTGGATCTCCTTCGCAGCCTTCGCAAGAGACTCCTTGACCAGAACGTCCGCAGGAACCAGGGCCCCGTTTCCAGGCCCCTCCTCGAGGCGCCCCTTCAGCTCGCCGGCCCGCGATGGATCCCTCGCCAGGACCACCACGTTTGCCTTCGCGCGCGCAAGGGCGACCGCCATCTCGGAACCCAGCACCCCGGTCCCGCCGGTCATGACAATGGTGCGTCCGCTGAAATCATACCCTTTTCGCAGGTCGTCATGTTCCATCGCTTTTCCCTCGCTCATCCTCGGCCGCAGCCAGATCATTCTGAAGCCGGGCGATCTCGTCAAAGGAGCCGGCTGCCGCCTCATAGAGTTTCGCGTACAAGGGATAGACCCGCTCGTAGACGGCTGTATTCTCGAAAACCGGCCGGCAAGCGTCTCCGTGGTTAACCCACTTCCGGATCTCCTCCATGGAACCGGCGCACCCGGCGGCGAGCGCCGCCCAGAAGGCGGCCGCCAGCGCCGACGTCTCGCCCCATGCCGGCACGCTCAGCTCCCGCCCCAGGACATCGGCCATGACCTGCAGCCACAGCTCCGACTGGGTGAACCCCCCCGAAGCCACGATCTGCTTCACATCCAGGCCGATTTCAAGGAGGACCTCCAGCAGGCTTTTGAAGCGGAACCCGATCCCCTCCAGCAGCGCCCGGGCCAAATGCCGTGGTTCGTGCTCGAGGCTCAGCCCGAAGAACGCCCCCCGTGCATTCAGGTTCCAGTTAGGGCTGCGTTCACCCGCGAAAAACGGAAGGCAGACCAGGCCCCCGGATCCTGCGGGGGCGCGGTCGGCAAGCGCGAGAACGTCTTCAAAAGTCAGCGACTGTCCCGGATGGGCTCGATTCAGGAAATCTCTCAGCCAGGACAACGCCACGCCTCCGTTGTTGATCGCACCGCCCACCAGCCAGTGCCCCTCATCGATGGCATAGCACCAGCTGCGCGCCCTGAGGTCCAAAACCGGCCGCGGGGAAACGACCCGCAGCGCACCGCTGGTGCCGATCATCAAGGTGGCCTGGGTGGGGGCCACGGCGCCGGCGCCGATGCTCGAGTTCACTGCATCGGAGGAACCCATCACGACCGGCGTGTTCACGGGAATCCCCAACTGAGAGGCGACGTCCGGCGGCAATTTGCCCAGGAGGGCGGAGGGTGCGGCCAGGGGGGAGAGCTGGTCTTTGCGGATGCCGGCCAGGTCGAGGGACCGCTCGCTCCACTGAAGGGTGTCGGTGTTGAGAAAACCGGACCCTGCGGCCAGCGAGTAGTCGACCTGCCAGGTGCCGGTCAAAAAAAAGCCGACATATTCCTTTGCCGAGACATAACGCCGGGCATGCTGAAAGACCTTCGGCCGATTTTCGCGGAGCCACATGACCTTGTAAAGCGGGTACATGCCGTGCGCGGGGCAGCCGGTTTCACGGTAGATCTCCTTGCCGTCCGGTTTGCCGGCGACGGCCCTGGCCTGCTCGAGGGCCCGCCCGTCCGCCCATGTGATGACGCCCGTCAAGGGACCGCCATGGCCGTCCACGGCCATCACGCTGTGCAGGGCGCCGCCGATGCTCATGCCGCCGCAGTGATCCGGGCGGGCGCCGGACCGGCCCACCGCCTGACGCACGGAAGCGATGGTCGCTTTCACCAAATCCAGCGGGTCCTGCTCCCGCCAGCGGTCATGGGCCTCGGCGCCCGAGTACTCGCCTACCCCGAAACCGAGGATTTTGGCCTGCTCATCGACCACGACGCTCTTGCAGCTGCCCGTACCCAGGTCTATGCCGAGAAACCACGAAGAACTCTTCATACCCTATCCATTCCCGTGTAAACATCGGGGTTGACGACATGCTCCGGTCTTTCACCACGCAAAACCGCCAAGCAGGCATCGAGCGCCATCCGTCCCATGGCGTTCACCGCTTCGTCCGTGTGGGCGCCGGTGTGGGGGGTGGCCATTACCTGCGGCAGCCGCAGCAGTGGGTGATCGGCTGCCGGCGGCTCATTACGAAAGCAATCCAGCGCCGCCCCGCGCAGGTGCCCGCTCTCGATCGCCTGTCCCAGGGCCGCCTCGTCGATCAATTCCCCGCGGGCCGTGTTGACCAGAAAGGCGCCGGGTTTCATTTTTCGGAGAAACGACTCGTTCACCATGCCCGCGGTCGCCGGGGTGGCGGCCGCGTGCAGGCACACAAAATCGGACGCCGGAAGGAGCGCGTCGAGAGGCAGGAGCCCCACCCCGCATCCGGAAACCGCCTCCGGGCTCACGAAAGGGTCCGCGACAAGAACCCGGCACCCGAATGCCGAAAGCCGCCGGGCCGTCTCGCGGCCGATGGACCCGAACCCCACCAGGCCCACGGTCTTGCCTGCCAGACCCACCCCCGCGATGCGGGGCCACTGGCCGCTCCGCACGGCCTGGTCCGCCTGGCAGATCCGGCGGCCGAGCGCCAGCATCAATCCGATCGTCAACTCGGCCACGGCGGCCGAGTTTGCGCCCGGCGTGTTGGCGACCACTATCCCGCACCGGGTTGCCGCCGCCAGGTCCACACGGTCATAACCCACCCCGTAGCGGGCGATCACCTTCAAGCGGTCGGCCGCCGCAATGACGGAGGCGTCGATTTCGTCCAGGCCGGCAATCCAACCGTCGATGCCTTTGACCCGGCTCGTCAACTCCGTCGCTGTGAGAGGCCTTTTTTCGGAGCTGTAGCGGACTTCGCCGACCGTTCGTTCGAGTTCGGACCTCAGCGTGGGATCCTGCATCCCGAAGGTCGTAGACGACACCAAGACGCAGCAGGCTCTAAGATCCATTGATTTTCAGTCCATCTCGATGCCGAAGTATCCGGCTGCATTGCGAAAACAGATGTCCTTGACCATGCCGCCGAGCAGGTCCATGTCATCCGGAAGTTCCCCGTCCTCCACGTCGTTGCCGAGCAGGTTGCAGAGCACCCGCCGGAAGTACTCGTGCCGCGGATAGGACATAAAGCTGCGCGAGTCGGTCAGCATGCCCACGAACCGGCTCAACAGCCCCATGTTGGAAAGCGTGTTGATCTGGCGCTCGATGCCGTCCTTCTGATCGTTGAACCACCAGGCCGAACCGAACTGCATCTTGCCGGGAAAGCTTCCATCCTGGAAACAGCCGATCGCAGCGGCGACCACCGCGTTGTCGCGCGGATTCATCACGTAGAGGATGGTTTTGGCGAGGCGATCTTCGCGTTCCAGAGCGTCTATGAAAAGGGCGAGACCGCGGGCCATGTCGAAGTCGCCGATCGTGTCGTAGCCGGTGTCGGGCCCCAGGGTCGCCATGGCCTTGCTGTTGACGTTCCGCAGCGCCCCGAGGTGAAACTGCTGGGTCCACCCCTTTTCAGCGTCCATCCGCGCCAGTTCGAGCATTACGGCCGACTTGTATTTCAACGCCTCAACGGGCGTCGGCCTTTTCCCCTGTCGTGCTTTTTGAAACGCCTTGTCCACATCCCTCACCGTGTAGCCTGCGGCAAAGGGGTGTTCGATCCCGTGGTCCGAAAGCCGGCACCCCGCCAGATGGAAGAAGTCGTGCCGGCGGCGGATCGCCTCCAGGAAGGAATCGTAGCTTTTGACGGCAAAACCGGCGGAGGCCTCCAGCCGCTCGATCCACGTGTTGAAGTCGCGCGGCGATTCCACACCCAGGGCCTTGTCCGGGCGGAAAGCGGGCAGAACTTTCACCGGGAAAGCTTGATCCGCCTTCAACCGCAGATGGTGTTTCAGGGAATCCGTCGGGTCGTCGGTGGTGCACACGACCTTCACGTTCATGCGCTCCAGTAGGCGGCGCGTGCTGAAGTCACCCGCGCGCAGCATGGCCGAACATTCCTTGTAGATCGATTCCGCCGTTTCGTGGTTCAGAAGCTTCCCCGAAACCCCGAAGTAGCGTTTCAACTCCAGGTGGGTCCAATGGTAAAGCGGGTTGCGCAGAGTCTTGGGCACGGTGGCGGCCCATGCCTGGAACTTTTCGGCATCGCTTGCGTCCCCGGTGATCAACCGCTCGGCAATGCCGTTGGCCCGCATGGCCCGCCACTTGTAGTGATCGCCCCGCAGCCAGATGTCGGTGAGGTTCTCGAAGGTCTTGTTCTCCGCGATTTCCGCCACCGGCAGGTGGCAGTGATAGTCGAAGATGGGCATGTTTTCGGCGAAATCGTGGTAGAGCGCCCTGGCTGTCCGGGTCTGCAGAAGAAAATCTTCAGTGAGGAAGGGTTGCATGGCTCACTCCTTTGTCGCGGGCCGTTCCAGGCGATGGAGGATCTCGCCGGCGTGATCCACGAAGAGAATCCCCTGGTCTTCCTGGTTCATGTAGTCCGCGAGATGGATGCGGCTCGGGTCCATGTAGCCGACGTTGACCCGGCGGCAGACCTCCTCCGGGATCGAGGTCGCGAAAACCAGGTTCACATCGGCTCTCTCGACGCCGTCTGCGTACGTGCCGGTCCCGCGGACATGGGTCAGGTGCGCCAGCACGCCCCTCGGGACACCCTTGAGCCGGTCCATGTGGGCCAGCAGGTACTCCCGGATGTGATAGCCGACGGCCTCGATATGACGGCCCCACGTCCGGGACACCTCGCGGATGTGGGGGGCGTAGATGATGAGGGTCCCCTGGTCGGCCACCACCTGCTCGAGCTTGTACATGACCTTGCCGGCGGTCCAGATCTCGTCGTACATGGCGGGGGCGGCGCCCAGCACAAGCTTGAAGGGCTTTTTCTTCGTCACGATGTGAACCTGCGAGGAGAGCTCCGCCGCGCGTGACCAGGCCTCGCGGGGGTTCCCCGAGTAAAGCCCGCACAGCCCGGCCCCGCGGTCGACCACCATGGCCAGGCAGTGGACGGGAACGCCGACCATGTCGAGTGCCCGGTCGATCATGCGCCGGACCGGGGTGTCCTTGATCCCGATGATCTTCTTGCAGCTGATGACGGCCCCCAGCCAGTGGAAGAAGTGCAGGAATTCGCCGCCGGATATTCCCGGGAAAAGGTACTTGGCACCGCCCGAGTAGCCCACGACCTCGTGCGGGAAAACCGGCCCGGCGATGAGCACCAGGTCGTAATCGAAGATGCGTCGGTTGATCTCGATCGGCACCTCCTCGCTTACCAGCCCTCCGGAGATCGCCTCGACCTCCGCGGGCGCCAGGGTCCCGATGCGCCGGAAGGTGTCCGGCCGGTCCCATTCGTGGTTGAAAAAGGCCGAACGGGGGAAATCCTGCTGCGGGCGGGTGATGCCGTATAGCGCCAGGATGCTCTCCTGCGGCAGGGGGGTGTGGGTGCCCAGGGCGACCATGAAATCGAGACGGGCGCAGCGCTCGCCGATGGTCTTGCGGATCGCCCGCACCATCATCGGCAGCGGGCAGCTCCGCGTGGCATCCGGCGTGAGGACGAGGACCCGCTTGTTTTCATACAGATGGGCGGGCGTGCCCTCCCGGATGATGGTTTCCGCATCCTTTTCCAGCAGAACCGCATCCGAACTGCCTTCACCGGATGTCATGGCATGGCCCTTCTACGAAATCGATTCCAAAACACCCCCGCCCCCCCTTGCCATAAAGGGGCCGACTGAGGATGCGGGAGTTTATCCCCGTTTGAGAAAACGGCGGGGGGATGTCTTTCCACAGGTCAGTCCTTGACCCACTGGGTGTGAAAAAATTCACCGCGCGGCCGGTCTACTCGCTCGTAGGTGTGGGCGCCGAAGTAATCCCGCTGGGCCTGGATGAGGTTGGCCGGCAGGCGGGCGCTGCGGTAGCCGTCGTAAAAAGAGAGGGCGGCCGAGATGGCGGGCACCGGGATCCCCCGCCGCACCGCTTCGATGACCACGCGCCGCCAGGAGACCTGGCACTTCCGGATGATGCCGCTGAAATAACTGTCGACCAGCAGGTTCAGCAAATCGGGATTCCGGGCAAAGGCATCCTTGATCCGCTCCAGGAAGGCGCTGCGGATGATGCAGCCCGCGCGCCACAGGAGGGCGATCTTCCCGAAGTCGAGGTTCCACCGGTATTCCCGGGCCGCCTCGCGCATCAGCATGAACCCCTGGGCATAGGAGACGATCTTGGAGACGAGGACCGCGTTGCGCAGGTCGGTCACGATCGTTTTCCGTTCTCCCGCAAACGTTGCCCGGGGGCCGCCGAGAACCTGGGAAGCGGCGACGCGCTCGGCCTTGAGGGCCGACAGGCAGCGGGCGTAGACCGCCTCGCTGATGAGGGTCACCGGTATGCCGAGGTCGAGCGAGTTGATCCCCGTCCACTTTCCCGTGCCCTTCTGCCCGGCGCTGTCGACGATTTTCTCGACCAGCGGCTTGCCGTCGGCATCCGCAACACCCATGATGTCGCGCGTGATCTCGATCAGGTAGCTCTGCAGCTCGCCGGCGTTCCAGCGGGCGAAGACCCGTTGCATCTCTTCGTACGGCAGCCGCAGCCCGTCGCGCATGAGGTGATAGGCCTCGGCGATGATCTGCATGTCCCCGTACTCGATGCCGTTGTGAATCATCTTCACGTAGTGCCCGGCGCCCCCCTCGCCCACCCACTCGCAGCAGGGCGAGCCGTCGGGCGTCTTGGCGGCGATGGACCGGAACAGCTCCTTCACCAAGGGCCAGGCTTTGGGGTTGCCGCCCGGCATGATGGACGGCCCGTGCCGGGCGCCCTCCTCGCCGCCGGAGATTCCGGTGCCGATGAAGAGGATGCCCCTGGCTTCCAGATTTTTCGTCCGGCGGCTTGTGTCGGTGAACTGGGAGTTGCCGCCGTCGATGATCAGATCCCCGGGTTCGAGGTGCGGCAGGAGCAGGTCGATGAAATCGTCCACGGGCTTGCCGGCCTTCACCATCAGCATCACCTTGCGCGGAGGCTTCAGGGCTGCCGCCAGCTCTGCCAGTGAATGGGCCCCGACCACCCGTGTGCCCCGGGCAGGGCCGTTCAGGAATTCGTCGACTTTCGCGACGGTCCGGTTGTAGACGGCAACGGTATAGCCGTGGTCGTTCATGTTGAGCACCAGGTTCTGTCCCATCACCGCCAGGCCGACCAGGCCGATGTCCGCCGCTTTCTCTAAGGTGGTTTGCATTGGAGAATTCCTTCTAATTTTTGACGAACAATGGAATCGGGTCCGAAAATCTCTCCAAAAATCTCTATGATATATGCGATAGCCTGTCAACTTGGTGAATACGGCGCCGAACCGGATGCCGCAGAGAAACGCTACCGCCGGTGCCTATTCCTGACGCGGCTTCAAGGAACAGTTGCAGCGGCAGCGGTGGGTTGCTATTACTCCGGCAAGTAAATATATCTAATACCATCAACTCACGCAGAGGCGGAGCGGGGGGCCCGCCGCGGCGAGCCGCAACCCATTTTTAAGGCGGAGGGATCTGATGAACGCCACTAGTCCCGATTTCGAACGATTGGCAGAGTCCAGGGTTTTTCCGGACAAGACCCCTTACAAGAGCCTCTCCGTCCATCACATTCTCGACATTTCGCGGCGGTCGGGCGCACCCGGCCGGGAAATTGAAATTGCGGCTCTTGAAAACGGGATCGTCCCCGAGCGCTATGCACGGAACATGCGAACGTTCTCCCTCGCCGACCAGGCGACGTTGTTGAGGGCGCACGCGGCCGTGGTGGGCCTGGGCGGCTTGGGCGGGGCGGTGACCGAGATCCTGGCCCGCATGGGGGTGGGCCGCCTGACACTCATCGACGGGGATCGCTTCGAGGACAGCAACCTCAACCGCCAGCTCCTCAGCTCCATCGCCCACCTGGGACATCTCAAGGCGGAGGCCGCGCGCCAGCGGGTCGACCAGATCAACCCGTCGGTCGGTTGCCGCGGGCCGGCTGAGTTTCTCAGCCCCGACAACGCCCCCGAACTGCTCGCACCCTGCGATGTGGTCGTGGACTGCCTGGACAATCTGCCCGCGCGCTTCATGGTGGAGGACGCCTGCCGACGGATGGGCCGACCCATGGTCTCTGCAGCGGTGGCGGGGGCATCCGGCCACGTCACCACCATTTTCCCCGAGGACCGCGGCCTGCGGTTGATCTACGGCGAACCGCAGCACCTGCCGCTCAAGGGCGCTGAGACCGCATTGGGGACGGTGCCCTTCTCGGTAGTTTTTCTGGCGTCCCTGGAATGCGCAGAGGTCGCCAAAATCATCCTGAAAAAGGGGAGCCCTTTTCGAAACAAGCTGCTGGTGGCCGACCTGAACGACGGCGTGATTGAAGTGATGAACCTGACATGATGCCGTGGGCCGCGGCGGATCCCTGAATGTGCGGCCTGCCCCGGCTTGACAGTCCCAGTGCTTTCCGCCATAATTTCCCATCGTTGAGCCGATCAAAAAACGGCTCAATTTGGATTCGGCCGCGAGGAGTGTGACGCTCTCCGCTGCAAATAGGGGTGAAAGGGCCCGAACCATGATGATGCATCGGTTTCTAAAACGTGGAGGGGTGGGGCTGCTCGCCATCGGCATTCTCACCGTC
>Ga0316613_10002989_pt1 | contig 10679 bp, 12 predicted proteins | sample OWC_soil_day10_C_2_FD_207647 | JGI IMG/M metagenome (GOLD analysis project Ga0316613, IMG submission 207647) | Wetland soil microbial communities from Old Woman Creek delta, Ohio, United States - OWC_soil_day10_CT_b | ecosystem: Environmental > Terrestrial > Soil > Wetlands | place: USA: Ohio... | reverse complement strand
CAGGCTCGATTCTATCATCATTACCGCCTGAACGACAGGTTGATGTAGCAAAGCGGATTGCAACGATGGATCGTACCTCTCCTGATGTACTTAAAGATGTTGAACGTATTTTAGAACGTAAGTTGTCATCGATGGTTACACAAGATTTTACATCGGCTGGTGGGGTTGACTCCATTGTTGAAATACTCAATCGAGTTGACCGATCTACGGAAAGAACCATTATGGAGAATTTGGAAGTGCAAAATCCTGAACTTGCCGAAGAGATTAAGCGTCGCATGTTTGTCTTTGAAGACATTGTATTGTTGGATGACAGATCCTTGCAATTGGTATTGCGTGAAATTGAAAGTAAGGATTTAGCATTAGCGCTTAAAGCGTCCTCTACTGAAGTAGCAGGAAAAATTTATAAAAACATGTCAAAACGTGCCGCTGATATGCTGCGTGAAGAAATTGAATATATGGGGCCTGTAAGAATTAGAGATGTAGAAGAAGCCCAACAAAAAATTGTTAATGTTATTCGTCGTCTTGAAGAGTCTGGTGAAATAGTTGTGGCACGTGGTAAAGGGGACGAAATCATTGGCTAATATTATAAAATTTGCTTGTATACGAGAAGATCCTCTTATATTATGTAATACAATTATTGTCGATGAGTTTGCAGAAACTAAAGAAGAAGCTCAAAATGTTACAATTAATTCTGCAATTACAGATGAAATCCTAACTTCAGCAAAAATGGAAGCTACTACTATTATTGATGAAGCAAAAGCAGATGCAGAACGATGTATGAGTGAAGCTAGGGAACAAGCTGAGCAAATAAAACAACAAGCTTATGATGAGGGATATCAGAAGGGGCATACGGAAGGAGTTAGTCAAGGCAAACAGTCTGGCTTAGATGAAATGCAGTCGCTAATTAATGAGACTGTTGAAAAAACGCAACGTATGTTAACCGCAGGTCAAAATGAAGCTAAGAATATGATTGTAATGGCAGAACGACAAATTGTTGAAATTGCTCTTGCTGTGGCTAGTAAAATATTAGCATGGCAAATAACAGAAAATCCTATGGTGGTATTGCCTATTGTTAAAAATGCATTAGAAAAAGTGTGTGATCAAGAGCAAATTGTTCTTAGAGTAAGTGTTGATGATTTTGAGACAGTGCTGCAAGCCAAACAGGAATTTCAAAATATGGTAGGAGGAGAGCAGGCATTAACGATTCTTGTTGACCGTACGATTGAACGTGGTAATTGTATAGTCGATACCTCCTATGGTATGGTTGATGCTAGGATAGACAGCCAATTTGACTCCATAAGAGAGGCATTGCAAGGAGTATTGCCATGAGTACTTTCTGTACTGAAAAATATTTAGATGTTATAAATAGTGTTGAGACTTTGAAAATATCGGGAAAAATTACACAAATTGTTGGTCTAGTTATTGAATCCCAAGGGCCTAGTGTTAATTTAGGGGACTTATGTTATATCTCACCACGCAATGAGGGTGCAAAAATTCCTGCGGAGGTAGTGGGCTTTAAACAAAATAGAGTTTTGTTAATGCCGATTGGCGAAATGCAGGGAATTGGACCGGGATGTGAAGTGTTTTCGGCTCATCAAGCATTAAAGGTGAATGTAGGCCATCATCTATTAGGCCGCATTTTGGATGGATTGGGTAATCCTATGGATGATAAGGGGCCTCTTGTAGTGCAAAATGAATATCCTTTACATAGCTCTCCTCCTCACCCTTTATCTCGTAGCCGTATTGAAAAAAAATTATTCGTAGGTGTACGAGCTATTGATGGTTTAATGACTTTAGGGCGTGGCCAACGGATTGGTATAATGGCTGGCAGTGGTGTTGGTAAAAGTACTTTATTGGGCATGATTGCTAGAAATACAGAGGCAGATATTAATGTCATTGCCTTAGTCGGCGAACGGGGACGGGAAGTTAGGGAATTTATTGAACGTGATCTAGGAGAAGAAGGGTTAAAACGATCAGTGGTAGTTGTTGCTACATCTGATCAACCCGCCTTGGTGCGTATTAAAGGGGCAATGACAGCGACAGCTATTGCCGAGTATTTTCGTGATCAAGGTTTAAATGTTGTATTAATGATGGATTCCGTAACACGTTTTGCTATGGCCCAAAGGGAAGTCGGTTTGACGGTAGGGGAACCTCCTGCTACTCGTGGTTATACTCCTTCGGTTTTTGCCATGTTGCCAAAATTGTTAGAACGCTCTGGGACTGGTGAAAAAGGTTCAATCACTGGGATATATACTGTATTGGTAGATGGTGATGATATGAATGAGCCAATTGCTGATGCTGTACGTAGCATTTTAGATGGCCATATTGTGTTATCTCGTAGCATTGCAGCACAGAATCACTATCCTGCCATTGATGTTCTGGGGAGTGTAAGTCGAGTAATGTTGGATATTGTGGAAAAAGAACATTATACAGCTGCACAACAATTACGTTCTATTATGGCTACATATCGGGAAGCAGAGGATTTGATTAATATTGGTGCTTATGCTACCGGCAACAATGCCAAGATTGATAAAGCTATTAGTGCTATTAATTCTGTAAATGCATTTTTACAGCAGGATGTTTATGAAAAGATGACTGCAGATGAAACAATTGCAAAATTATTGTCGCTAATTTCCTGATTGTAAGGCTTTGAGGTGTAGAATGGATGCAGTCTTTTAAATTTCGATTGGAAACGTTACTTAAATTTCGGAAAATGCAAAAAGAACAGGTTCAGATTGCATTTTGGCAAGCTAGCAACCAATTTCGTGTAGAAAAAGAGGTATTAGCTAGAATGGAAGACAAGCTATTGGAGAATATTAGTTTGCTTCGTACTTTCCAGCAACAGCCTCTAGCTATCGAAACATTTCAGTCCTTTCAATATTATTTCGATAAAATTAAGAAAGATATTAGTAAACAGAACGAATGTGTGATGCGTGCCGAAGAGCACCGACAAGAATGCCTGCGGACCCTTGAGGAAGCAGTGAAAAATCACAAGCTTGTAGAAAAATTCCGCGAAAAGAAGTTTCAGTACTATCAGGGGGAAGTAATAAAAGAAGAACAAAAAATGTTGGATGAAATAGGTTTGCAACTTTATGTGAGAGAAAAGTAGGGTGATTTGAATGGAAGGAATAACTCAAGTATTACAACGGATAGATAGCATTGAACAACGATTCAATCCTTCGACCGTAACTACAAATAAATTCTCCAATGTCTTAGCTGGAGTGGAAGCGAATGATTCTACAGGAAAAAAGAATTTTGCTGTTGATGATATTAGCAAAATGATTCAATTCACAGCTGAAAAATATGGCGTAGATCCTAAGTTGGCTATGGCTGTAGCAAAAGTAGAGTCTAATCTATCTCCTGATGTTGTTTCTTCTGCTGGTGCAGTTGGGGTAATGCAATTAATGCCGGAAACGGCTCAAGGGTTAGGTGTACGAAATAGTAAAGATCCACGGGAAAATATTGATGGCGGCGTACGCTATTTGAAACAACTAATTAGCACTTTTGATGGTGATGTTACAAAAGCGGTAGCTGCTTATAATGCAGGGCCACAGGCAGTGAAAAATTATAATGGCATTCCTCCTTTTTCGGAAACAAAGGCTTACGTAGCTAAAGTAATGGCATTAAGTAAGTAAGTTAGATTTTATAACATGTATATGTGGAACAGTCCTCAAAGGTAGGTAAAAAGTATGGCAGAAAAAGTTAAGCTAGATAATAAAATAAAGGTAGCTGGCAATCCGCCTGAAAAACCAAAGAAAAAAGTAGCTACTATCTTCAAAATGTTGCTTATTATAATTAGTTTGTTGATAATCGCTGCTGCTGGTTTTGCCTTGGGAATTTATTTAAAAATATTTGACTTGGAAAGTCTGACAACAAGTTGGAAATTGAATGAATATCCAATTATTGGACAATATTTTCCACAACCTAAAACTAATTTTGAACCTGTTGATTTAGATCAGCAGGAATTAACTCAAACACCGATTAATCCAGCTGTTGTTCCGCCAATTGTAGCAGAGGAACTTCCTCTTGAAAAAGGAAAAGTAGATGACAGCGAGTTACAAAAACAAGCTAAAATCAAGCAGCTAGAAGAAGCAAAACGTATTTCTAAATTAGCTAGGTTATATGGCGGCATGAAACCTGATGAAGCAGTAGGTATTTTAAATAATCTGGACGATAACATAGTGCTGGATATTTTGAGTAAAATGGAAGATGAACAAGTTTCCAAAATCATGGCGAAATTTGATTCCAGACGTGCTGCTAATCTTACACAAGCTATGCTTAGAGGTAAAAATACCAATTAACCTTTAATCATATATAATTAATTAGTGAAAGGAGGTGAAAAGATGGCTACAATGGTAAATCTAGTCCCGATAGAAGTAAAGCCTAATGCTGCTTCACAAAATATAAGTAAAAAAGATAGTACCAAGGGTGATAAATCAGCAGTAGGTTTTGCTAAGCTATTAAACAATCAAACGGATAAAAATCAAAATGACGGCTCAAATGCAAAAGAGGATGCCGCTACTGCTCAGACAATTTTGCAAATGATAGGTATGGCTTTGCCAGTTGCTTTTAATACAATGGCAAATAACCAAAGTAATAATGATAAACTTGCCAATAATTTAATCACGGATGGTACATTTGATACTAGTAAGGTGCAATTAGTTAATACTAATTTAGTAGGTCAGATTAATAATGGATTAGATTTAACTACTGGTAAGGATGCTTCCCAGAATCAATTAGCGGCTCTGTTGACAAAAATGTCAGATCTAAATACATCAGCAGATAATAATAAAGTCAGTGAATTCACGCAAGCGCAATTGCAAGACTTATTACAAGGCAAGCAAGCAATGGTTGGACAAGCGCAAGTAGCTGATGTTGCCGCGCAAAAGATTGACTTGAATATTGCTAATAACCCTTTACTAGGGGCAGTAACTTCTGCCGTTGTTATGGAAAATAACAATGGAGTAGGAAAAGCTAATGATACGCAGTCTAATAGCAAAAAAGTAGGAGTAGGGACAAATATGTCACCAGATACTGCTCAATTAGTTGATGCGGATGAGGTAAATGTAAAGCCCGTGACGGCTCCTCAGTCAATTGTAAATGTCGTTGATGCAATGACAAGTGATAGTAAAACCAATACATTATTGTTAGGTGATAAAGAACTACTAAATACAGAAAGTATTTTGCCAGATCAAACAATAAAACCTCAAGATGCTTTTGCCAGTTTGCTGAATCAGCAGGTTGTAAAAAATGATACTCAGGTTGTAGTTCCAGAAGCAAAGCAAGTATTGCAACAACCGCTAAATGATCCATATAATGTTGCTTCACAAATTGTTGATCAAGCGCGTCTCGTTAACGGACAAAAGAATACTGAAATGATTATTCAGCTTAAACCTGAACATTTAGGGGAATTGACCCTTAAAGTGACAGTGGAAAGCGGTGTTGTTAGCGCAAGTTTCCATTCTAATAATAGTGAAGTTCGCAATATTATTGAAGCATCACTTCCACAGCTAAAGCAAGATCTGTCAAATCAAGGTTTGAAGATTGAAAATGTAGGCGTATATGCGGGTTTAGGGGAGTTTTTCTCTAATGGACAGCAGCGTGAAAGCCAAGGAAAATCTGAAGTGAAAGTACAAAATAAGAAGACTGAGGAAGATTTCTTAGATGCACTGGAATCAACTAATCCACTTGAATCAAGTGTGGACGGTTCTGGTGTAGATTATCGTATATAAAACGAAGGAGATGGTTTTATGTCTACTGTGGTTAATAGTACTTCAAGTGCAACTACATCTACTGGGACAGCAGTAACAAATCCAAATAGTACATTAGGTAAAGATGATTTTCTAAAACTGCTTATTACACAGTTGCAGTATCAAGATCCCATGCAGCCTATGGATAATACACAATTTGTTGCGCAAATGGCACAATTTTCTAGCTTAGAACAAATGCAGAATTTAAACACTACGATGACTAATATGCAGGCCAGTAATCTGATTGGTAATACCATAAACTTTTCGGATGACAGCGGCAATTCCATTACAGGCGTTGTGGGAGGGACAAGTACCTCTTCTGGCGTAACTAGTTTAGTCGTCGGCGTAGATGCTGTACAATATAATGCATATCTTCCAACCAATACAAGTGACTTAACCAATTGTGCCGTTAGTTGGACAGATAGTAGTAAGGTATCCCATTCGGGTGTAATTAAGAGCGCAACAGTTGATAGCAGTGGAACTGTGCAAATTACGGCATCGGAAACGGATTCAAGTGGAACGACCAAAACCAGTACTTTTGCATCAACACAAATTACGCGACTGATAGTTCCGACTAAGGTTGATCTGAGTAAAGTAACTGATACTACGAAATAGTTAAGTCAACAGGAGGTTAGAGGATATGACTGAAAATAGTATATATCGCCTGCAACAGTCTATGACTCCTGTAAGCCCGATTGCTGGAACTTTAGTAAGTAATGCAAAGAATAATCAGGGGAAACAAAACGTTGTACCTTTTGATCAAGTTTTAGCGCAAGAGCTAGCAGGTGTAAAGTTCTCTCAACATGCTCTGCAACGGCTGCAAAGTAGGAATATTAAACTTGGTCAGGCGGATTTAGTGAAATTAAATGACGCAGTGGAAAAAGCTGCTCAAAAAGGTGCTAATGAGTCCTTGGTATTCATGAGTAATAGTAATCTAGCCTTAGTGGTTAGTGTGAAAAATAAAACAGTGATTACGGTTATGGATGGTGCAAATAAAGATAATGTATTTACTAATATTGATAGTGCGGTAATTGTGTAAGGCTGGACCTCTAGTGGAGAGCCTTTGACTGTTGAATGATTGATACGGTCAAAATAAAAAAAAGTGAGGTTGATTTATTATGATGCGTTCCTTGTACGCTGCTGTTTCAGGATTGAAAGGTAATCAAACCTATATGGATGTTATTGGTAATAATATTGCGAATGTAAATACAGTAGGTTATAAATCTTCTAGTGTTACATTTCAAGATATGTTAAGTCAAACACTACAGGGGGCTTCTAGTGCTTCGGGGAATAAAGGCGGTACCAATCCTATGCAGGTTGGTTTGGGTGTAAGTACGTCTGCTATTGGTACTAATTTCACCGATGGAGCTACGCAATCAACAGGCGTAGCAACAGATTTAGCTATCTCAGGCAGTGGATTTTTTGTTGTAGGTACTAGTACAGATCAAATGTATACTCGTAATGGTAGTTTTACTACTGATAATCTAGGTAATTTATTGACTAGTACAGGTTATCGCGTACTAGGGTGGCAGGCTGATACTGCAGGTGTTGTTGATGCAACGAAACCTATAGCGGGAGTGCAAATTCCAGTAGGTTCAATGATGCCAGCCAAAGCATCAACCACAATTACTTTTAATGGAAATTTAAATTCAAGTGATGCGGTTGGTACTGCTACCCCAATTACCTATAATGTATATGATTCTCTAGGGAATACATACACATTAACAGGAAATATTACCAAAACTGCGTCTAATACATGGACATTTACACCAGATACAAATGTATACGCTGCGGATGGGACGACAGTGGTAGGTACTACTTCTGGAACGACTTCAACGATTGCATTTGATAGTGCTGGAGCGTATGATGCAGCAACTAGTACGATGGGGGCTATAACAATTACTCCAGCAGGTCCATATGTAGGTGCAAATGTGGTTACACTCACTCCTACAGCTTCTGCAATGACTCAAGCAGGAACTGATACAACTGCTAAGATTGCTGATACAGATGGCTATGCTGCAGGTACTTTGAGTAATTACACGATTTCTTCTACTGGTGAAATTACAGGCAGCTTTACAAATGGGAAAACACAGGTGCTTGCTCAAGTAGCTTTAGCTGTATTTAACAATCCAGATGGTTTACTTGCAGCTGGAGGTAGTATGTTTACAAAAACTACGAATTCAGGAGAACCTCAGGTTGGTACGGCAGGTACTGGCGGGCGTGGGTCATTTACTCCTGGGAGCTTGGAAATGTCCAACGTGGATTTAGCGCAACAATTTACCAATATGATTGTTGCTCAACGTGCCTTCCAGGCTAATTCTAAGATTATTACTACGGATGATAGCATGCTGGAGGAACTTGTAAACCTCAAACGTTAATAGTATAGGGGGATCATATCCCCCTAATCTTATAAATTGCTAAATGTTATGGAGGATATTTTATGATAAAAGTTGCACGTCTTAGATCGCAAGAAGAATTTGTGCTGAATGCGGAATTGATTGAAACGATTGAAGAAACTCCTGATACAGTAATTACACTTACTAGTGGTAGAAAGCTGATTGTGGAAGAATCGATGGATGAAGTAGTACGTAAAGTAATGGATTATCGTCGCGCTATCTTTGGGAAGTTCAGATAGTTGTAAAATTGAAAATTACATGATGTATAAATAGGTATTGTCATTTTAATAAGTTCAAAATGTTATAAAGAATTGAATTGTGTTTATTCGAGAATGGGGGTGTAACAGTGGCTGATGGTGAAAAGAAGTTTCCGATGATGATGATTGTAGGGATGATTGTATTTGGTTTATTATTGGCGGGGGGAATTTCCTACTTTATTGCTACTAAAATTGTTGCTGATAAAGTAGTGGATAAAAAAACTTCTCAACGTGAACCAGGAACATTTGTTAAATTAGGTGATGCAAAAGATGGGCTAATTATTAATATTGGTGGTACAAATAGTGGACGTTATTTAAAGATTGGCCTTATTGTAGAATTAAAGCCTGATAGAAAAGTAGCGCCTGCTAATAGCAAAATGCCTTCTGCTGAAGAAATAAAGCTTAACGATACTGCGGTATATGTATTGCGGTCACAGAAGATAGAAGATTTTGATCCACTCAAGCAGGAACAGTTAAAAGAGCTTTTAAAGAATGAAATTAATAAAGCGTTTGGCGATGATCGAGTTTATGACGTATATATTACCAATTTTGTTTTGCAGTAGATTTAAAAATTATGTCGTATTATAATAAGTAATGCAGTGGGCAGAAAGGAGAGGAAGTATTGGCAGGTTCAGATGTGTTATCCCAATCTGAAATTGATGATCTGTTATCTGCGTTATCCACAGGTGTGGTATCTGCTGAAGAAATCAAAGATGAGCAGAAACAAAAAAAGATCAAAGTTTATGATTTTAAGCGTCCGGATAAATTTTCTAAAGATCAAATTCGTACATTATATATGTTACATGAAAATTTTGCTCGTCTTATGAACACATACCTTTCCGCACATCTTCGGACAATCGTACATATTGATGTTGCTTCTGTTGATCAATTAACTTATGAAGAATTTATTCGCTCATTACCTAATCCAAGTGTTATTGGTGTTTTCCAAATGCGTCCACTTAAAGGCAATGCTATTCTTGAACTTAACCCTAATGTCATTTTTTCAATCATTGATCGCTTATTTGGCGGGCCTGGTTTACCTCCCGCGAAGACAAGATCATTAACTGATATTGAAGAAGCTATTATCAAAAGGGTTATAAATAAAACATTAGAATGTTTTTCCGAAGCTTGGAAACAGGTTGTTGCCATTGAGCCAAAGTTGGAAATAATAGAGTCAAATCCACAATTTACTCAAATTGTACCGCCTAATGATATGGTAGTTATTATTACATTACATGTAAAGATTGGTCAGGCTGAAGGATTGGTTAATATTTGTATACCCTATCTTGTGCTTGAACCAATTATGTCTAAATTGACTACTACTTATTGGGTTGCTTCATCAGTTGCTAGGCAGGCACTTCCCGAACATATTAATGCAATTCAAAGTAAACTAGAGAAAGCGTTTATTCCCCTGCTTGTCGAATTAGGGAGAACTACAGTCACGGTACAGGAATTGCTAGGCCTAGTAGTGAATGATGTGTTACAATTAGAAAGTAAAATAGAAGACGATTTGAATGTAATCGTAGGTCAGCGTAAAAAATTTAAAGGAAAACCAGGTCTCTCTGGACATAAAGTTGCATTACAAATAACACAAGTGATTTCAGAAGGAGATGATAATAATGAGTGAAGGCTTTCTTTCCCAAGATGAGATTGATGCCTTGCTGAAGGGCGAAGCAACTTCATCTTCTCCAATACCTGAGTTGTCTGCCATAGAGCAAGATGCTCTTGGTGAGATAGGTAATATTTCCATGGGAAGTGCAGCAACTACATTATCGGTGCTGCTTGGACGGCGTGTATCTATTACTACACCACGTGTATCAGTTTCTAATTTAGAGGAGATAAAGGGACAGTACCCTCTGCCATACTTGGTTATTGAAGTTGGTTATACTCATGGTATTGTAGGGACGAATGTTTTGGCTATCCGCGAACAAGATGCATTAATTATTGCGGATTTGATGATGGGAGGAGACGGACTCAATCCACCAACTGAGTTGAATGAGTTATATATGAGTGCAGTGAGTGAAGCTATGAATCAGATGATGGGTGGAGTAGCGACTTCCATGTCGACCATGTTCCGGAAAAAAATAGATATTTCCCCACCAAGTGTAAATTTAATCGACTTTGCAGTTGCTTCTAGTATTACGAATGCTGTTGGCACAAATGACAGCATTGTCCGTGTTGCTTTTCGTATGGAAGTAGAAGATTTGATTGACAGTGAAATCATGCAGATTCTGCCAATTGATGTAGCTAAGGAAATGGTGGATAGTCTTATGAAC
>Ga0316613_10002988_pt1 | contig 10680 bp, 8 predicted proteins | sample OWC_soil_day10_C_2_FD_207647 | JGI IMG/M metagenome (GOLD analysis project Ga0316613, IMG submission 207647) | Wetland soil microbial communities from Old Woman Creek delta, Ohio, United States - OWC_soil_day10_CT_b | ecosystem: Environmental > Terrestrial > Soil > Wetlands | place: USA: Ohio... | reverse complement strand
CGTGCATGCCGAACTGATCCCCTACATCCGCAAGGGCACGATCACCGGCTTCGAGTGCGGGGTCAACGGTCTGATCGCCGAACTGGTGTCCAAGGGGGAACTCGATTGCCCGATCATCGTGCGCTCGCACGGTGGTCGCGCGCGTTCGCTGATCACCGGAGAAGTGCCGGTCGATGTCGCCTTCCTTGCTGCACCGTACTGCGACGAGTACGGCAACTTCAATGGCTTCTACGGTCCGTCGGCCTGCGGCAGCCTGGGATATGCACAGGTAGATGCGCAGCATGCGCACAAGGTCGTGGCGGTGACGGACAACCTGGTGCCGTTCCCGGCCGTCCCGGTCGGCATTCCGCAATCGGTGGTCGATTTCGTGTGTCAGGTTCCGCGCCTGGGCGACCCGAAGAAGATTGTCTCATCGACGACCAAGGTGACCACCGACCCGATCGGCCTGCAGATTGCCAAGTACGCGGCGATGGTCATCGAGGCGACCGGTTACGTCAAGGACGGCTTCTCGTTCCAGACCGGCACGGGCGGCATTTCGCTGTCGGTCGCCGAACACGTGCGCAACATGATGCGCCGGGACAAGGTCAAGGGCAGCTTCGGCCTGGGTGGTATCACCGGTTACTTTGTCGACATGCTCGAGGAAGGACTGTTCGAAGCCCTGTTCGACGTGCAGTGTTTCGACCTGAAGGCTGTGCAGTCGATCGGCCGCAACCAGAAGCACGTGGAAATCACCGCAGGCACGTATGCCAACCCGTTCAACTGCGGCGCCACGGTCAATCGCCTGGATTGCGTCATCCTCAGCGCGACCGAGACAGACGTCAATTTCAACGTCAACGTCAACACCGAGTCGATGGGCTACCTGCTGCACAACACCGGTGGCCACTGCGACGCAGCGGCTGGAGCCAAGGTGTCGATCGTCGTTTGCCCGTCGATCCGTGGCCGTCTGCCGATGGTGCGCGACGAAGTGACGACGATCAGTACCCCGGGAGAAACCGTCGGCGTGATCGTCACCGAGCGCGGCATTGCGGTGAACGACAATCTGCCGGATCTCAAGGCGGAGCTCATCAAGCGGGGGGCTCCGGTGAAGGACATCCGGCAACTGCGTGACGAGATCCAGGCAGTCACCGGCGTGCCGAAGCCTGTCGAGTTCGAGGACAAGGTCGTTGCCCTGATCGAGTACCGTGACGGCTCCATCATCGACGTCATCCGCCAGGTCAAGTCGTAGCAGTCTGCCGGACTTGATGGGTCGAAGCGAAAGAAATGGGAGACGAGCGCAGTTTTTCACGGATTTCCAGCGAATAGTCATTCTATTCGCGCCGAAATACGGGGAAAAATGAGCCGTCTTCCCACTTTTTGCAGCCGACCTGGTCAAGTCCGACAGGCTGCTAGCTACCTGGAAGCGCGGGACAGCCGCCAGGATGCCCTAGCTCAGGCCTTGAGCAGAGGGCATCCTGCGACGCTGTTCCTGTCGCTGAATATTCCGGGGCCGGAAAAGACGCTACCCGGCGCGGAGGCGCTTTTTTTCTGGATGCTGGACCAGCTTCCGGCCCATTTCCCGAATCCGGCCATCGAGTGCGAAACCAGCGACCTGTTGGGGCCCTACGTCATCCTCGGGATTGAAGCGGATCCGATCGCAGTCAAGGAAGCTTGTATTCAACTCGAAGCCGAACATCCTTCGTCCAGACTGATCGACCTGGATGTTTACGCGATCGATGGAACGCAGATCGACCGCGGGTGCCTCGGTCACGAAAGCCGCACCTGTCTCGTCTGCGATCAGCGGGCGGTCGATTGCATCCGCGCCAAGCGCCATTCGTTTGAAGAGACAATCTGCAAAGTCCATGAACTCCTCGCGCCATTCCGAACTTGAGAACCTTGCTCTCGCCCTGGCCCGGGGCGCCAGCATGGAACTCTACCTGACACCGAAGCCTGGCCTGGTCGACCTGATGGACAACGGGTCGCATCCCGACCTGTCCGTTCCAGTCATGGAGCAGTCCATCGACATCGTCGCCGATTACCTCGAGGAGATCGTGGTCTCATTGAAGTCGGACGAGCCGTTCCCTTGCCAGAAAGCCTTGGCGATCAAGGCGGAACAGCGGCTTTACGAGGAACTCGGTACCAATACCCACAAGGGCTACATCTTCCTGAGCGGCATGCTGCTGATTGCCCATCGCCATGCGGGGGCGTCCGATGAAATCTCGGTCCGGAAATCGCTATCCTCGATTTCGGAAGCGTTTTTCAGGACATCCGGGGATAAGAACACCAACGGGGAAAAAGCCAGAAAAAATTTCAACGCTGGTGGCATCGTCCGTGAGGCGATTGATGGCTACCCTTCTCTGTTCGAGCAGGCTCTGCCTGCGTTCAGGCGATCGCTGGAACAGCGTGGGTGCATCACGACGGCATCCTTCGCGACGATGGCTCGCCTGATGCAGACCGTCGATGACACGACTACGCTGCATCGCGCAGGTCCGCAGGGACTCGAAAAAGTCCGGCAGGATGGCCGCATGCTTGAGCAAATCATCTCCGACGGAAACTCGTTCATTCCTTTTCTGGAAGAACTGAACCACCAGTACAAGCGGCTGAATCTCACCATCGGCGGCGTGGCCGACATGCTAGGACTGGCGTTTGGGTGTCTGCTGGCAAGCGGCGATATCGTTTCGGGTGATGATGCAAGGCAGAATACGAACGAGCGAACCCGTTCCGCGAAGTGTTCGAACTGGCCGGTCAGTGACGATAGAAGAGCTATGTCGGCGGAAGTCTCTGAGGTGCGGTGCTGTTCAGTCGGTTCTTGAGAACTGTACGCAGCGATTGGGCAGCTTCGCGAATCACCGTCTCGGTGGTTTTCCAGTCGATGCAGGGGTCAGTTATCGAACATCCATAGGTTAATTGCCGACGATTGGCCGGAATCTGCTGTTTTCCAGCCAGCAGGTTTGATTCAAGCATGACCCCGATCAGTGAGCGATTTCCGGTGTGGATTTGATTGATCACGTTGGCCAGGACGGCCCCCTGCAACTCGGGTCGGCCGTAGCTGTTGGCATGGGAGCAATCCACAACGATGTTTTCTGGCAAACCCGCCGCGCGCATCGCACACTCGGCATTCTGGACATTGATCCGGTCATAATTCGGACTTCCTTTTCCCCCGCGCAAAACCAAGTGGCCGTAGCGATTGCCTTGGGAGTGCACTACGCATGGGTGGCCGTGGTTGTCGATTGTGACAAATCGGTGTCCCTGGCCGGTTGTCCGAATGGCGTTTATCGCGCTGTCCAGTTTTCCGTCGATTCCGTTCTTGAACGCCACCGGTGTCGGGAGTCCCGATGCTATTTCCCGGTGAATCTGCGATTCGATGGAATGGACACCGAAAATCGTCCATGTAATCAGGTCCCCGTAGTATTGCTGCAAAAGAGGGCTCACGGCTTCGGTCGCCACGGGTAACCCGAGTTTATTCACGTCACGCAGAAAGGTTCGTGCCTTCTTGAGTCCTTTGGTGATATTGAATGACTCGTCCAGATCGGGATCGTTTATGTAACCTTTCCAGCCTGTAGCTGTAAGGGATTTTTCAAGAAAGACGCGCATGACCAGAAAGAGGGTTGAACTGACCTCGTCCGCCAGGCTCTTCAGGCGCTGCGCATACTCAAACCCGGCGACCGGATCGTGGATAGTGCATGGGCCGACCACAACCATCAGTCGATGATCCGTACGATTGAGGATACATCGAACCGTTTCGCGCCCATTCTCGACGCTACGCACCGCTTCGGGAGGAAGAGGACGTGCGCTCTGAACTTCAAGCGGTGTAACGGCGGGGACGCTTCCACCTGTGTTTCCAATGGGCCTCGGTGTTTTGCGATTTGTCATGAGTGCAAGAATGCCGGAGTTCGAATCGTATCGCCTGACTGCCGGGACTCGTTGTTTCGAAGTCCCGTGACGTTGTCTTGCATGCTGGCCCACGCCGGCAGCGGACGGTAGTGCGCGAATCCGGACTGATATTGTGAAAGGAAAGAATATCGCACGGGATGGCGCTCCGGGAAAGAAAAAAAAGCCACCAAGAACACCGGGCTTGGTCAGGTTAAACCTGCTATCGGCTTGATGTTCCTGGTGGTGGATCGCAATTCTTACGTGCCTCTTCCGCGAGAGAATTGGACTACGCTTTTCCTTTCTTCAACTTCCTGCTCATCATCGGCCACAGGAACGTCAGGACGGCCACGGTGAGAACCAGTACGGACACCGGACGGGTCACGAAACCCATGCCGCTGCCGTCACCGATGATGATTTGCTTGCGCAAGGAGTTCTCGATGATTTCGCCAAGAATCAGGCCAAGAATCACTGCGGCGTTGGAGTACTTGAATTTGTCGAAGAAATAGCCGACGAGTCCGAAGGCGAACATGATCAGGACGTCGTAGAAGCTGTTCTTCAGCGAGTAGGCGCCGACCACACCGAGCGTGACGATCAGCGAGCCGAGGAGCGGGTAGGGCAGCTTCAGGATGTGTCCGAACTGGCTGGTGACGAATCGCCCGCCCACGAACAGCAGCAGCGCGGCGGTGATCAGGGCCAGGAAGATGGCGTTGAGCATGATCGGCTGCTCGCGGAGGAGCATCGGCCCGGGCGTTATGCCGATGATCAGGAAGGCGGCCATGATGACCGCGGCAACCGGGCTGCCGGGTATGCCGAGCGTCAGCGTGGGGACCATCGAGCCGCCTACGGCCGCGTTGTGCGAACATTCCGGCGCGATGATGCCGCGCGGATTGCCTTCGCCGAACTTCGGATTGGCGTTTTCGTTCTGGGCTTCCGAGCCGTAGGCGATCAGGCTGGCAATCGATCCGCCCGCGGCGGGGATGATGCCGATAATCGTCCCGATGACCGATCCCCGGATGAAGCTGCTCCACATCTTGGCCATCTCGGAGAATTTTAGCAGCTTGATCTGGACCTTCTGATTGGTGCGCAGCGATGTGTCTACGTGACGGTACTCCTCTATGTTCTTGTAAACCTCCGCTACGGCGAATGCCCCGATCATGACCGAAATGTAGTTGATGCCGTTGAGCAGCGACGGTTGTTCGAAGGCAAAGCGCTCGACGCCGTTGATGCTGTCGATCCCGATGGTTCCGACCATCAGGCCGATCATTACGGAAACGACGGCCTTGACCTGATTCTTGGCGCCGATACTGGTAATGCAGCTCAGGCCGATCAGGCCCAGACCGAAGTATTCGGCGCTCTGGAAGGACAACGCAGCCTGCGCCAGCATGGGGGACGCCAGGAGCATGACAAAGGCCGAGAAGATGGTGCCGAACGAAGACGAAGTGACCGCCAGTCCCAGCGCTTCTCCAGCCTTGCCCTTCTGCGCCATGGGATAGCCGTCGAACGTGGTTGCCACGGCCTCGGGAGTCCCCGGGGTCTTGAGCAGGATCGACGAGATCGAACCGCCCGAAGAGCCCCCGACATAGCAGGACACCATGAGGACGATGGCCATGATCGGGTCCATCGAATAGGTGAACGGCAACAGCAGAATGATGGCCATCGACGTGCTCAGGCCGGGGAGTGCGCCGCATACCATGCCGAAAAGCACACCGATGCTGACCAACAGCAAGGTCATCGGGTTGTAGACGGCGGCTAGGGATTGAATGATGATATCCATTTACTGATTTCCTTCGCTCAGTAGATCAGGTAGCTCAGATCGCGGAAGAGCTCCACCCCGCGCGGCAGCGGAACATAGAACACCATCCCGAATACGACCGTCATGACGGCAGTAGTGACGCCCGAAAAGACGGCGAGCAGCAGGGGCTTGCTGTAGCCCATGGAAAGCGGAGCAATTACCAGGTAGATCAAGGTGGCCAGCACGAAGCCGATGACGTCGAGCAATCCGACGTAGGCCGCAAGCACCAGCACGTTGATGAACACCATGCGTCCGTCGATCGAGCGCAGGTTCAGCATCGGAATGTCCACCTTGCGCTTTTCCTTGATGGTGTGGATGGTGATCATTACCAGCCCGATCAGGGCGATGATGCCGATGATGATCGGAAAGCCGCCGGCTCCCAGCACGTCAGCGGGATTATCCGTTGTCGGGAGTTGTATCGCTTGCGCCAGATAGAACAGGACGCCCAGCCCGATAAGGATGTTGAATACGATTTCAATTGCCATGAAATGACGACCTCTCTTGAACTGTCGGATTGGCTAGACTGCGGGGGCGAGACTTGGCCCCCCCGAGTCGTTCTAAGTTGTCAGAACCTTGGTTCTATTTCTGTTTGACCAGTCCAAGTTCCGAAAAGACCTTGTAGTAGCCATCAAACTCGGCATCCCACGACTTGCGGAAATCGTCCGATTTCATATAGCCAGGAACGAGGTTGGTCATTTCCTTCTTTTCCATTTCCTTGTAGGCGGGATCGTCATAGGCCTTCTGGAATGCCTCGATGATGATCTTCTTGACCGGTTCCGGCGTTCCCTTCTTGACGACGAACCCGCGCCACGAACCCTGGGTGAAATTGATCTTCTTTTCGACCGAACTTGGAACGTCTTTCAGCGCCGGAACGTCGAGGCGCTTGTCGTTGAGTACCACCAGCGGCCGCACGTCGCCGCCGGACATCAGGCTCATGAACGAGATAAGCTTGTCCTGATAGACGTCCAGTTCGCCGCCGAGAACGGCCGCCTTGAGTTCGGAGCCGGATTTGTAGGGAACATAGGTCCACTGGATGCCCGCGGCCCGGGCAAAACCGTTGGCGATGTAATCGTCGAGTCCTCCGGGCGACAAGCCGCCGATCTTCAGTTTCTTCGGATTGGCCTTGGCAAAAGCCAGGAGATCGTCGAGCGTCTTGTAGCTGCTCTTCGCGGATACGCCGAAGAGCACCACGTCGGACTGCACTTTCATGATCGGTTCGAATTCCTTGCGGAACTTGACCGAACTCTTGTTCTGGGCTTCGACGATCAGAAGCGACGGCGTTATTTCGAGAATGGTGTAGCCGTCCGCCGGGGCACCGAACGCATGCAGCAAGCCTTCGATGGTGCCTGCGCCGCCCTTGTTGACGGCGACCAGCGGCTTGCCGAGGTATTTTTCAACGATCTGCGAGTACTGGCGGGCAAAGATGTCGCTCGCGCCGCCTACGCCGAACGGGATGACCATTTCCACCGGGCGCTTCGGGTAGTTCTGTGCTGCGGCTCCCCCGCTCAGCGTGGCCAGGATTGTTGCGGCCATGGCCGCGACGATGATTCGTGCTTTCATTGTTTGCTCCTCCTCACTAAAAAACGATAACCCCTTGTCCTTCGGGCGGATTGACTTACTGATACGCCTTGCGTGACACGTAAACCTCGCCATCCATGATCGGCCGGGCGGTGCGGCAGACGCCCGCCTGCAGGAGCGTCCACCCCGTTTCTGCGGTGTTCCTGACGTCGACGAAGACTTCCAGTACTCCGGACGGGTGGCCGATACGCACCTCGCCTTTGCTCTTTGCCTCCGGCGCGCATACGTCGCTGACTACGGTACCTTTGATCATCGCCGCCGCGGCGATGCATATCCCGCCGGTGACTGCGTAGGTCTTGTGCATCTCGGCCATGGCCTTGGTGCGCGCGACGAGATCCACGTCTCCGGCGGCGATGAGGTTGCCCTCGCTGGTCGGGTAGTCCTGTGCCGGGGCCACGAAAGCCACCTTGGGAACGGCAGGGCCGACCTGCTCAGCGCTTGCCGCGAGGCCCATCATTACGCCAGCACGTACGCGGATTTCCTCCATGACCTCGAGTATCCCCGGGTTGGTGTCGCAGTCGGCGGGAAGCTCCTTTCCCGTCAGACCGAGATCGGCGGCTTTTACAAATACCGCGGGATTGGCCGCGTCGACGAGGCTCACCTGCACATGACGGCCGTCCGTCAAGATCATCGTGTCCCGGACATTGCCGGTCGGCAGGAGACGGCCGGTCTTCGATCCGGCGGAGTTCGGGAAATTCATTACGATCTTCGCACCGTGTCCAGGGACTCCGGCAATGGCGTAGTTGCCGTCGAAAACGACATCGCCGTCCTTGACCGGGATCATCGACTCGATGATCTTGCCGGTGTTGGTGTTGAAGATCACGACCTTGGTGACAGGCTCCACCGCTTCGACAAGGCCTTGGCGGATGGCATAAACGCCCACGCCCGAGGAAATGTTGCCGCAGTTGCCCTCGTAGTCGATGACCGCATCCTTGATTCCGACATAGCCAAAGGTGTAGTCGATGTCGACTCCGGGCCGCTTCGACGGTGCCAGCAGGGCAACCTTGCTGGTCAATGGATCGGCTCCGCCCATGCCGTTGATCTGGCGAATGTCCGGGCTGCCGTAAATGTCGAGGATGACTCGGTCGCGGACGGCCGGATCGTCTGGCAGATCGCTGGCCATGAGGTACACACCTTTGCTTGTTCCGCCGCGCATATAGACTGCGGGAATCTTGATGAACTCCTTCGACATGGTCTGCTCCGAAAGCTGTTGCGTATCTGGTGAAAGCGGATTCCGACGGAATTCGCGTTTCTTGAGGCCATGTTAGGAGCTTTTTTTTATCGATAGAAATGCAATAAATTCTCCGATTATTGCGAATGGGGAATATATTACATGCTGGCTGGTGGCGGCTGTTCATTACCAGATTGAGAGGGCTGAAAACAAGGGAGGCAGCGGTCGATGAAGATCGATTTCGACGGAATTCAGGCGTTCGTGGTCATCGCCGAACTGGGCGGGTTCAGCAAGGCAGCGGAACACCTGCACCTGACCCAGACGGCGCTGACGCGCAGAATCCAGAAACTTGAGTCCTATCTTGGACTCAAGCTGCTTGACCGCACCACGCGGTACGTGGAAATGACCGCGGTCGGACGGGATTTTCTGCCGCAGGCACGCTCCATCGTAGACGAGGTTACACGGTCGATCGAAGGCTTGAAGGACATGTCGCGGCATTCCCACGGGAGCTTTGCCCTCGCCTGCGTCCCGACCATGGCGGCGCACATCCTGCCTGAGTTCATCCGGAGATATGCGGAAGCGTGTCCGGGGAACCGCATCCGCCTCCTCGACGGGACGTCATATGAAGTCCGGGACGCCGTCCTGAATGGCCGCGCCGAACTCGGAATCTGCATCCATGGCGAACACAACGTCGAACTCACCGAGATTCCGTTCTTCGACGACCGCCTGATGTTTTTCTGTCGCGAGACCCATCCATTCAGTGACAAGAAATCGGTGACCTGGTCCGAGATGGGGCGGGCCGATCTCATCGTCGTCGGCGACATGATGGCGACCCGCGTGCTCATGGATTATCAGTTGGCCAAGAAGGGAATTCGCCTCACTGGAGTCTATGAGGTGCAGCATCATGCGACTGCCATCAGTCTCGTCGCCGCGGGGGTTGGATGCGCGATTCTCCCGGCTTCCACGCTCGAAGAAGGAGATCGCCAGGGTGTGAGGCGCATCCCGCTCGTGGGGCCTGTTGTGAAACGCAAGGTGGTGCTCACGAAACGCAAGAAAAGCACGCTTTCGCCTGCGGCCAATGCCTTTTTCCATTTATTGCAGAGTTTTCCTTTCAAGGTCTGACTGGCCGTTGTAACAAATGCTTACAAATCTCAGGAAGCCGACAAAACCAGCGCAACAACTTGGGTGCAGACTTCGCTTGTGTTCCTGCAAGACGACGGAGGTTTCATGATCTCCCGAGTCCGGGCAAAATGCAGGTGATTCGAACAGAGCGGGAGGGCGGCCGTGGCGCAGTACGGAAAACGGATGATCGGTGCAATCGGGATCGCGCTCGTGTGTGCGCTTTCGATGCCTTTGGCGCAGGCGGGTTCATGGAACTTCAGCCCTTCAGTCCGTGAAGGTGGTCGTCAGGAAGATTTCCAGAGGCAGAAAGGGAACCGGCAGGCCGAGCAGGGCGGTCAGAATTATCGGCGGGAAGACGGCCGGGATGCACTGCGTGCGCAACGCTTGTCTCCGGAGGAGCGGCAGCAGTTGCGCCGCGATATCAAGGATGCAGGGCGGGAATTGTATAGACCTCGCCGCTAGTTGATTACCGGGAAACGCCGGTCAGTCGATACGAAAAAGCCAGACGTGCCGTCTGGCTTTTTCGTTAATGCAGCAACCGGCTCAGGCTTGCTTGCTGACCAGCGCCTCTTCTTCCGCAATTGCTTCCTTGTTAGGACGGATGCGCAGGAAGAAGACCACGGTAGATACCAGCGTGAAGGCAATCCCGATGGTCGTGGCCGTGTTCATCGGCAATCCGAAACCGATCTTGGCATTGGCGATAAAGGCTACGACGATCGTGGTCATGGTAATCGCCGGCACCGTGCACACCCAGTGGAACTTGTTGTGCCGTACCAGGTAGGCCGCCGCAGCCCACAGCATGACCGCTGCCACCGTCTGGTTGGCCCAGCCGAAATAGCGCCAGATCACGTCGAAATCCGACTTCGATACGAAATAGCCGATAACGAACAGTGGTACCGATATGATCAAGCGTTTGTCGAAGTCTTTCTGCGGCATCTTGATGAATTCGGCGATGATCAGACGCGCCGCGCGGAAAGCCGTATCGCCCGATGTGATCGGTAGGACCACGACGCCTAGGACGGCAAGGAACCCTCCCAATCCGCCAAGCAGCGTCGTCGATACTTCATGGACGACCTTGGCCGGTCCGCCCGCCGCGAGAACGGCGTTCATTGCCGCCGGGGTTTCGTAGAAAGTCAGTCCAAGCGTGCACCAGATCAAGGCAATGATG
>Ga0316613_10002984_pt1 | contig 10683 bp, 9 predicted proteins | sample OWC_soil_day10_C_2_FD_207647 | JGI IMG/M metagenome (GOLD analysis project Ga0316613, IMG submission 207647) | Wetland soil microbial communities from Old Woman Creek delta, Ohio, United States - OWC_soil_day10_CT_b | ecosystem: Environmental > Terrestrial > Soil > Wetlands | place: USA: Ohio... | reverse complement strand
GGTCGCTTCGCGAGCGCGAGGACGCTTCGGCCGAGAAGGCGGCCGCCATCGAGACGCTCGGCATGGAGCTTGCCGAGGTCCGCGAGGCCCTGGCGCAGTCGGTCCACGAGCGCGACGTCGCCGCGGCCGAGCGGACGGCAGCGCTGGCGCGCCTGGAGGGCGATCTCGCGGAGGCCCGCGGCGAGGTGTCCGCCCTCGGCAGGCAGCTCGAGACGACGACCCGGGAGCGCGACCGGATCCGCACCAAGCTCGACAAGCTGCGGGACGACCGCGCCCGGGCCGCCAGCGAGGCCGATCAGCGCCTGACGGCGGTCGGAACGGCGCATGCTGAGGAACTGCACCGGCTGCGCGATACCCTGGCTGCGGCGGAGACGGCCCGCGCGGCGGCGGCGGACGAGACGGCGGCCATCCGCGCGCAGGCCGACGCCGCGGCGGCCACGCTCGCGGCGCGCCTCGCAGAGAGCGAACAGTCGCGGCGCCGGGCCGAGGACGCGCTGGCGGAGTTGCGCCACACGCAGGACGTGGCGCAGGGCGGCCTGTCGGCGCTCGAAGAGGCGCTCGGCGCGGCGCGGCAGGAAGGCCATCAGCTGCGGCGGGCGCTGGACACCCTGCAGGCGGCACACGCCGCCCAGGCCGCTGACCTCGAGTCCGCGCGGACGGGCGAGACACAGCGGATTGGCGCGCTCCAGTCGGAGCGGGACGGGCTCGAGCAGGAGCGCCAGCGCCTGCTTGCGGCGCTCGAGGAGGCTCGGACCTCGGGCACCGACGCAGAGGCGCAGGCGACGGCGCGGCTCGCGGCGCTGCAGGCCGACCTCGCGACCGCCCGCGAGGAGGCCGCCCGGCTCGCTGCGGAGCGCGAGGCGTTGTCCGGGGAACGCGACGGGGTGGTGGCAGAGCTCGGGGCGCTGCGCCAGAATGCGGAGCAGGCCGCTGGTGGGCTGCGGGAGCAGCTCGCCGAGCTCGAACGGGCACGCGACGAGGTCGCCCGGCAGCTGGCGGCCGCGGGTGCGCGGGCCGACGAAGCGGCGCACCGTCTGGAGGCGCGCGACACCGAGGTTAGGGACCTGGCCACGCAGCTCGAAAGTCTCAGGCGTGACCGCGAGGCAGCCGACGCGGATGCCGCGACGACAGCGGCCGCGCTCGCAGCGACCCGGCAGGATGCCGAGTCCCTGCGCGCCGAGGTGAAGGCGCTGGAGGCCGACCGCGACGCGCTGGCGGCCGCGTTCGAGATGCTGCGCACACGGATCTCGGCCCAGGACGGCGCTGCCGCGGGCCACGAGGCCGACCGGCACTCCGAGCGCCTCGCCAAGGAGGCGGCCGACGAGCGCGTCGGCCAGCTCAGCCAGGAGGTCCGGGAGCTGCGGGCGAGCGCAGAAAGCCTGCAGAGCCAGAAGCGGGCGCTGCGCGAGCAGCTCGAGGACGTGATCGGTCAGCTGCGCGAGGCCACGATCAACCACCGCAACGAGCGGGAGCAGTTCGAGACCGAGCTCGAGGAGATCCGGACGCGCTCCAGGCCGTCGTCGCGCGAGCCGGTCACCATCACCTGGGAGGGCTCTGACGTCGAGCTGCGCGCCCAGGTCAACGACCTGCGCCAGGAGCTCGAGCAGACGCGTTATGCGCGCGACCAGGCCCGCCAGGAGGCCCAGGCGCTGGCCAGGGAGGCGAACGAGCTGCGGCAGGTCATGCAGACCTACGTGAAGCAGCTGGAGCCGATGCTGGAGGGCCGCGGCGACGAGCTCGAGTCCCTGCGCACGGAGCTGGCGATGGTGCGCGAACAGGCGAGCCGCGACGTCACGCACATGCGGGGCGAGGTCGAGCGGATGCGGCGCGCCCTCGCCGATGCCCAGCAGGTCGACAGCACGAGCGTGCTCGCGCAGGAGGCCCAGCGGCAGGACCTCGCCGGCCTGCGCCGCGCCCTCGGCGAGCGCCAGCGCGAGCTTCGCGAGGCTGACGAGGCACGGCACTCGCTCGAGGACTCCCTCGAGGATGCGCACCGCGAGATCGACAACCTGCGCCGCGAGATGGGCCGGCTGCGCGGCGGCAACGGCACACCCGCCGGCGGCGAGCCGGCGGCCGCGCGAACGACCGGCACCGACCCGCCCGCGAGCGGCGAGGCCGAGCCCGCCAAGCCGGGCTCACGCCTGCGCAACATCTTCCGAGGCGGCGTCCCCGGCTGATCCGGCTGGCCGCAGCGTGCGCATCCTCGGCGCCGGCATCGCAACTCTCGACGTCGTCAGCGTCGTCGATCGCTACCCCGCCGAGGACGACGAGGTCCGCGCCCTCGAACGCCACCACCGGCGCGGCGGCAACTGCACCAACTCGCTCGCCGTGCTCGCCCAGCTCGGCCACGGCGTCAGCTGGATCGGCACCCTGGGCGACGATGCGGACAGCCGGCTGCTGCTCGCTGCCGCGGCGCGGGAGCACATCGACACCAGCCGGCGGGTGAGCTGCTCGGGTGGGCGCACGCCCGTCTCCCACGTCGTCCTGAGCCGCGCGACCGGCAGCCGCACGATCGTGCACTACCGCGATCTGCCGGAGCTGTCCGCGGAGGACTTCGCTGCCGTGCCGCTACAGGGTCTCGACTGGGTCCACTTCGAGGGACGCAACGTCCCGGCACTCGGCCTCATGCTCGAGCGGGCGCGCGAGTTCGGCACGCGCTGCTCGCTGGAGGTCGAGAAGCCCCGCGACGGCATCGAGGCGCTGCTGGGGCTGCCGGAGCTGCTGCTGTTCTCGCGCGCCTATGCCCGGCACCGCGGGTTCGCCGACGCGCAGGGCTTCCTGCGCTCCCTGCCGCGCCGCTCAGGTCAGGTCGTCTGCTGCGCCTGGGGCGCCGACGGCGCCTGGGCGATCGACGGGGAGGGAAGCCTCCACCACAGCCCCGCCTTCCCGCCGCTGCGCCTGCTGGACACGCTCGGCGCGGGGGACGCGTTCAATGCGGCCTGCATCGACGGCACGCTGCGCGGGCTCAGCGTCGCCGCGACCCTGCGCGAGGCGTCCCGGCTGGCCGGCAGGAAGTGCGGTCTGGCGGGGCTGCAGGGCCTCGGCCGACCGGCCGGCTCGACGCTGGCGCTGTGTCGGCTGGATGAGCTCGGCGACCCCGGCTCGCGGGGTTTCCAGCTCCCCCTGCCCGATTGCACCGACCTCCCCTGTTTCGTGGTGCGGCACGGCGACCGCGTCCACGGCTACCGCAACCAGTGCCCTCACACCGAGGCGCCGCTGGAGTGGCGCGCGCACCAGTTTCTCGATCCGGACGGCCGGTTCATCCAGTGCGCGCTGCACGGCGCGCTGTTCGCACCGACGGACGGCCGGTGCGTGCACGGCCCCTGCGCCGGCGATGCGCTCGAGCCCGTAGCCGTCGAGGTGTGCGATGGCTGGGTGATCTGGACGACCCCCGCCGCCTGACGGCCGCGTCGCCCGCCCCGCCGCGCGTCACCGGGCGGCGGAACCGCGGGAAGAGCCGCTCAGCCTGGATTCGTGAGCACGGAGGCACGGAGCAGATCGAGCCTGCCTTTCTGCCCCTGTGTCTCCCCGCCTCTGTGGTGGAGCGACGTCAGTCGTCCCGCCAGGGTTGCCCGGTCGCGCCCGCGAGAACGACCTCGCGTGGCAACCGGCGCGACGACGGCGCGCTGGCAACCGTCAGTGGACAGAGGGAGGGCCCGGCGCCGGGGGCATAGAGTGGCAAAGGCCGGGAAGCCGGCTGCCGAGGCTCGGCCGAGATTTCGATGATCTCCCCGCTCGCCATGTCGTACAGGGTCCACATCGCTTCACTCCCCGCGGCGCTCACCACGCGCCACCTGCCCTACCGTTGTCGGCTGCGGGTCTTCGCGCTTGAGCGCTGTGCTACCGTCGGGGCCTTTAGAACCGACCGAGACCCGCTCGGGTGACTGTCCCATGGAGCTGACCGGTGATCTGTTGAGCGTGGGCGCGCGTCGCGCGTTCTGGGTCGCCTACGCGCTCGCCCTCGGGCTCGCCGTCTGGCTGGCGCCGTGGCGGACCCTTCGCAGCAGCCCGCGGCTGCACCTGCTCGCCGGCGCGGCGGTCGCCCTGATGATCCTGTGGGCCATGCGCACCGCGGTGCTGCCCGGGCTCGAGTTCCACCTGCTGGGCATGACGACCGTAACGCTCATGCTCGGCTGGTCCCTTGCGGTGCTTGCCGGCACCGTCGCGCTCGTCGGCGTGGCGCTCGCCGGCCTCAGCGGCTGGAGCGGGTTGCCGGTCAACGCCCTGCTCGATGTGCTGCTGCCGGCGACGCTCACCCAGAGCCTGCTGGTGCTGGTGCGTTCCGCGCTGCCCAAGCACTTCTTCGTCTACGTGTTCATCAACGCCTTCGTCGCCGGCGGGATCGCCGTGCTGGCGGCCGGCTATCTCGCGGTCTGGGTGCTCGTGGGAACCGAGGCGCTGAGCCTCGCCGATCTCCACCAGGGCTTCCTGCCCTTCCTGCCGCTGATGCTCTTCCCGGAGGCCTTCCTGAACGGCTTCCTCATGTCGGTGATGATCGGACTGCGGCCCGAATGGGTCTGCTCGTTCCGGGACGAGGAATACCTGCACGGCAAATAGCCGCTGCTACACTGCCGGCCGCGGGCCGCGGCAGGCGGTCGCGGCGGGACGTCGCACATGGGCTGGTGGGGCAAGCTGGTCGGGGGCGCCTTCGGCTTCGCGCTGGGGGGGCCGTTGGGCGCCCTGCTGGGGGCGGCGCTGGGCCACGGCTTCGATCGCGGCCTGAAGGGCAGCGCCGAGCCCGCGCTCGAGCCCGGCGACCGCGAGCGCGTACAGACGGCATTCTTCGCCGCCACGTTTGCGGTGATGGGGCGCATCGCCAAGGCCGACGGCCGGGTCAGCCCGGACGAGATCCGCCTCGCCGAGGCGGTGATGGCCGAGATGGATCTCGCCCCCGAGCTGCGGCGCGCCGCGATCGACCTCTTCAACCAGGGCAAGCAGCCCGACTTTGCCCTGGATGCCGTCCTGGACCAGTTTCGCCAGGAGTGCCATCGCCGGTACACCCTGATCCAGATGTTCGTCGAGATCCAGGTCCAGGCCGCCTACGCGGACGACGCCCTGGACTCGGCGGAGGAGGGGGTGCTGCTGCACATCTGCCGTCACCTCGGCGTGCCGGAATTCGTCTTCCGGCGCATCGTCGAGCGCACCCGCGCGGAGCGGGATTTCGCGCGCACGCGTGCGGAAGGCCGCGCAGCGGCGCGGCGGGGCGCGCTCGCCGATGCCTACGCGGTGCTGGGGGTTTCCGAGCGGGACGATCCCGAGACGATAAAGAAGGCCTACCGGAGACTGACGAGCCAGCACCACCCGGACAAGCTGGTGTCGAAGGGTCTGCCCGAGGAGATGATGCGGCTCGCCGCGCAGAAGACCCGGGAGATCCGGGAGGCCTACGAACAGGTGCGCGAGGCGCGCGGATTCTGACGCGCCGGCGCGACCGCGATGAACGTGGAAGCGTCAGGGTGAGCCGCCGAGGCGCAGGCGAGAGCGACGACTTGGGCTTTGGGAGGCATGGACCCGAGGCGTGGGATTCGGCGATGGTTGTTGATCTGGCTTCCTCCGCGCCTCTGCGGTTAGGAGTTGCGGATGAAAGAGCTCGCGTTCCTCGCGGCCTGCTGGATCGCCTACTTCGCCCTGCACTCGGCGCTCGCCTCGCTGGCGGTGAAGCGCATGGTCGCAGCGCGCTGGCCTGAGTCGGTGCCGGCCTACCGGCTCGCCTTCAACGCCCTCGCGCTGCTGCTGGTCGCGCCCCTGCTAGCCTGGACGCTGATGTACCCCGGACCTGCGCTGTGGCGCTGGAGCGGGGGCTGGCGGTGGGTCGCCGACGGGCTCGCCGCGCTGGCGGTGGTCGGCCTGCTGTCGACGCTCCGGGACTACGACGGCAGCGAGTTCCTCGGCCTGCGGCAGTGGCGCGACCGCGAGCGGCGTGTCGAGGACCAGGAGCGCCTGCACCTGTCGCCGCTGCACCGCTTCGTCCGCCACCCCTGGTACAGCCTCGGCCTGGTGCTGCTCTGGACTCGCGACATGGACGCCGCGCGCCTGGTGGCCGCGGTCCTGGCCACGGCCTATGTCGTCATCGGGCTGCGACTCGAGGAGCGCAAGCTCATCGAGTACCACGGCGAGCGCTACCGTCGGTATCGCGAGCGGGTCCCGGCGCTGATCCCGCTGCCGTGGCGCTGGCTCGACAAGGCGTCGGCAGCGCGCCTGCTCGGCGCGCCCACCGACCGACCTCGAGGGGCATGAGGGCCCCGGTGCCAGGCGGCACCGGGGCGAATCCCGCTCAGCGGCCGTACGTCGGAGCGCCGTAACCGGGATAGGGTCCGGGGCCGTAATCCGGGCCCCAGCCGTAGGAACGATCGTGGCTGTCCCTCACCTCGCCGCGGTAGGGTGCGGGGCCATAGCCGGAACCCCGGCCGTAGCCGGGGTAGCCCGTCGACGGCTCCATGCGCGGATCACCCCAGCCGGGTGTGCCGGCCGGCGGCCCGCCCCGGGATGCCGACGGCGGCAGCACGGGCTCCTCGGTCCCGAACATGGGCGGCTCGGGCATCCGGTCGATGGCGCGGTCCATCTGCTGACCCAGGCGCCGACGCTGCTCGGCCATCCACGCCTCACGCTGCTGGGCCATCCAGGCCTCCCGCTGCTCCGCCATCCAGGCCTCCTGCTGCTCCGCCACCCAGGCCTCCCGCTGTGCGCGCAGCCGGGCCATCTCGGCCTCGCGACGCTGCACGTCCTCCGCGGAGAGACCGCCCTGCTCGGCCGACGGCGCGCCGGCACCGGCATCCGCCGATGCGCGCGGTGCCGCACGCTCACGCGCCGCCGCCTGCTCCTGCGCTGCCCTGCGCTGTGCCTCGAGCGCCTGCTGGCGCTGTTCCATCTGCTGCTTGAGCTGCGCCTGGCGCGCCTCGGCCTCCGCCTGGCGCTTCGCCTGCTCGGCCTGACGCGCGGCGTCGTCGGCACCGGCCGCCGGCGGCGCCGGCTCGCGCTTCGGCATCTGTTGCTCGTGGGCCTGCCGGCGCTGCTCCATCTCGCGCTTCTGCTGCTCCTGCCGCTGCTGCATCTCGGCCTGGCGTTTCGCCTGCTCGGCCTGCCGCTGCGCGAGCTCCGCCTGACGCTGGGCATCCTCCGCCTGGCGCCGTGCCTGATCGACCTGCTGCTGGACGTCGGCGGCCGGCGCCGCCGCCGCCGGCAGGGCAGCCGGCATCGCCGCACGCGCGGCCTCCATCTCGCGCTGCATCGCCGCCCGTCGCTCCTCGGCCTCCTTGCGCATGGCCTCGTGGCGTGCCGCGACGTCGGCCGGCACCGTCACCGCCTCGGGTGCGGCGGCCGGAGCCGGGGCGGGATCGGCGGCGGAAGTAACGGGCGCGACCATTGCCGGCGCGGACACTGGAGGCGGCGTGACCGGAGCCAGCGGCACCGGCAATGCCATCGCAGGCGGCGCGTCGACCAGTGGCGGGACCAGGGGCTGCGCGGCCGGCATCAGATTGGACTCGATTGGCGCGCTCTGGACCGGGGCACAGAGCAGGGCGCCCAAGGCCACGGCAAGGGCCTTCGGTGTGAAGGGCATGACGATCCTCCGGGTTCAGGGAAACTGCCAGCCGGCGACGCCGGCGGGGCGCGCCAAGTGTAGCAGCGCCCCGGCCCGGAGCGCCGGGGCTAGAGGGTCGCCGGCTCGAGCCGGCCCGGGTCCTGCCGCCGCGACCGCAGGTCGGGCCAGCCAAGCTTCCAGGCCGATTTGCGCGTGTGCAGCGGCCGCTGTCGCGCGGCCGCCGGCTGTAGCGGGGTCTGCTGCTTTCCTGTGGTCATCTTGTCGATTCCTCCGTCTGCTCACAGACAAGAATCGCAGACGAAAGTTGCAGAATTGCGAAGTCCCGGCCGCTGGGCCTCATCCGCCCGCGGGAGGTTTGCGCTTGATCCCGAGCTTCTTCATGCGCGAGCGCAGGGTGCTCTCCGGCACCCCGAGCAGTCGGGCGGCCCCCGCGGGGCCGGCGACCGCCCAGCCGACGCGCTCCAGCATGCGGCGGATGTGCTGCGCCTCCGCCTGCGCGAGGGTCAGGGGCTCGTCGTCCGCGGATCCCTGCGCCGCCCGCAACGGCCGGTGCGCGGCACCCGAGGCGACGAGCGATGGCGGGATGTCCACCACCGAGCCGGTGGCCAAAATCGCGGCGCGCTCTATCACGTTCTGCAGCTCACGGATGTTGCCCGGCCACTCGTAGGACTGCATCAGCTGCACCGCTCGCGGTGTCAGTCCGGTCAGCTCCTTGCCCAGCGCGCGCGCCTGGTCGGCCAGGAACCTCTCGGCCAGCAGCGGGATGTCGTCGCGGCGCTCACGCAGCGGCGGCAGCGTGATCGGGAAGACGTTGAGCCGGTAGTACAGGTCGAGACGAAAGCCACCGCCCTCCACGAGGCCGGCGAGATCGCGGTTGGTGGCAGCAATCACGCGAACGTCCACGCGGATCGGAGCCTCGCTGCCAACCCGGCTCAGCTCCTGCTCCTGCAGCACGCGGAGCAGCTTGACCTGCGCCTCCGCCGGCAGCTCGCCGACCTCGTCCAGGAAGATCGTCCCGCCATCGGCCAGCTCGAAGAAGCCGGCGCGCTGGCGCAGCGCACCGGTGAACGCCCCCTTCTCGTGACCGAACAGCTCCGATTCGATCAGGCTGGGACTGATGGCACCGCAGTTGACCTTGATGAGCGGATGCTCCCGGCGCGGGCTCAGCTCGTGCAGGGCGCGCGCGATCGCCTCCTTGCCGGTGCCGGACTCGCCCTGCAGCAGCACCGAGCTCTTGGTTGGCGCGACCCGTCGGACCTGCTCCAGCACCGCGAGCAGCGCCTGGCTCTGCCCGACGATCTCGCCGAACTGCCGGTCGCTGCGGATCTCGGCCCGCAGGTACGCGTTCTCGGCAGCCAGCCGCTCCTTGAGGCGCTCGACCTCGGCCAGTGCATCGTGCAGGGCCTGCTCCTGGCGCTTGCGCTCGCTGATGTCGCGAAAGGCCAGCACCGCGCCCTGCACGGCGTCCCCCCGCCGGATCGGCGCGCTCGTGAGGGCCACGGGCACCGGCCCAGCACCCTGCCGCTGCAGCAGGAGGGTGTCGGAACGGACGGTCTCGCCACGGACCAGGCTGGCGTACACGGGCGTGGCGCGTTCGGGCAGGGACCGGCCGTCGGCCCCGAGCAGCAGGCTGATGCCGTAGCGGGACTGTCCTAGCAGGGCCTCTTCCGGATAGCCAGTCAGCTCGCAGGCGGCGGGGTTGGCGAAACTGACGCGACCGTCGCGATCGAAGCCGCAGATCCCCTCCGCCACGGCCTCGAGGATCTGCTGGTTGGCGGCCGCCAGCTGCCGGTTCCGCTCGGCCAGCTCGGCCTTGAGCTGCTGGATCGTCAGGTGGGTCTGGACCCGCGCCAGGACCTCCTGGGGCTGGAAAGGCTTGGCGATGTAGTCGACCGCGCCGACCGACAGTCCCTGCACCTTGTCACGCGCATCGTCGAGGGCCGAGAGGAAGATCACCGCCGCGTCGGCGGACACGGCATCCGCCTTCAGCCGCCGACAGGTCTCGAAGCCGTCGATCCCCGGCATCATGACATCGAGCAGGATCAGCGTCGGCCGGTACCGGCGCGCCTGGGCCAGAGCCTCCTCGCCGCTGCGCGCCAGCTGCAGTTCGGCGCCGAGGCGCTTCAGGGTGGCCTTCAGCAGCTGGAGATTGGTGGGGTCGTCGTCGACGAGCAGGATCGACGGCACCGGACTGGCGGCCATGGCGGCACCCGCAGCACGAACGTCGCCGGATCATACGCCACGCCGGCAGCGGCGCGGGCAAGGCGCGGGACGGGCCGAGGGTCCGCCGGGGACGACGCCCGGCTCAGTCTTGCGGGCGGGTCCGGTCGTCCGTCCTGGAAGCGCCACCGCGCGACCATGCGGTCACGGGCAGCGACAGCAGGGACACGATCCCCGAGGCGACCAGGACACCGACCACCAGGCGGGTGTCGATCTCGAGCCCGAGGAGCGGTGCGCCGATGCCGAGGAAGACAGCCAGCACCCAGAGGCCCACGGCGGCGAAGCCGAGCACGCCGATCGGAGCGCGGCGGCGTCCGTGCAGGTCACCGTCAGACCACTTGCTCCCGTTGTACGCCGTCTCTGTCTTCGCGTTCATGATCGCCTCATCGCCTGACGGGACCGCTGGGTTGGCGGCCGTATCCTTGGAAATAACCTTTACAACACCCGTGCCAACACGGGCCGGCTGGCCAACTCCTTGTAAATCAGCAACATGACGGGATCGTTGCAGTCGGGTCTCGACCGCCTCTCGCGACATTTCGCGCCCTCGATCCTTCGCCCCCGGCACCTGCCCCGCCCCTCCCGCCGTCAGTTCTACGGGCCTCGTCGGCCCGGAAGGCCGGAAATGAAGGCAATCCAAAACAAGACGCCCCCGTTTCCGGGGGCGAGTGCGAACCAGCGCACAGCGGAGGATTTGCGAGACCCGGCCCCGCGAGCGGCGGGAACAGGAGGCAGGAACTATGAAGCAGGTTTCGAGCCAGCCGCCGCGAACGCGCCAAGCCTTTGTTTCTCCGGCATGTAGTATCGTCCCGGGACGCCGGGGGCGGCACATCCGGCGGCGGTCTCGCGACATCTCGCGGTCTTCGCGGTATTTCGCGACGCCCGCCGCTGCCGGGCCCCGTAGAATCGCCCTGACCGACCCCCGGGGA
>Ga0316613_10002980_pt1 | contig 10687 bp, 10 predicted proteins | sample OWC_soil_day10_C_2_FD_207647 | JGI IMG/M metagenome (GOLD analysis project Ga0316613, IMG submission 207647) | Wetland soil microbial communities from Old Woman Creek delta, Ohio, United States - OWC_soil_day10_CT_b | ecosystem: Environmental > Terrestrial > Soil > Wetlands | place: USA: Ohio... | reverse complement strand
CCAATTTCGTGGGAGGCTGCAGCGAAGAACGCTGTCGAGATGGCAGCCAAGTCACTGCGCGACCTTCGTGTCGCCGAAGTCAGCAAACTCGACCTGAAAATGGAGGACGGCAAGGTCGTGGCTTACCGCGCACGGGTTTCCCTGTCCTTCAAGTACGACGCCTAATCAGCGGCGGCAAACCCGCCGGGACGATGCGAAGGAGTTCCTCATGAATCTGCGCACCGTGCTGATCATCGTGTTGCTGGCGCTGTTTGCGGGGTTCGTCGCCCTCAATTGGAGCGTGATCACCGCCCCGACCACGCTCTCCTTCGGCTTCTGGACGGCGCAGGCGCCCCTCGGTCTGCTGCTACTCGGCTTCACCGTACTGATTGCGGCGATGTTTCTCTTCCTGCTCGTCATCCAGCAGGCGACGGTGCTGGTCGAGACCCGGCGCGCAGCCAAGGAGTTGACGGCGCAGCGGGCACTGGCCGATCAAGCCGAAGCGTCGCGCTTCACTGCGCTGGGAGAACGCCTGGACCAGGAGTTGCGACGGCTTGACGCGCAGGCTGCAACCCGGCAAGACGCGCTGGCGCAGCGCCTCAATGGACTGGAACAGTCGCTGCGCACGCACGTCGATCAGGCCAGCAATTCTCTGGCGGCGTTCATCGGCGAACTTGACGATCGCGTCGAGCGAATCGAGGCTGCGAGGGGCCTTCCTCCGCCTTCCGCCTGAAACCTATCACCGTCTACGCTGGCCGCGCACGGCTCAACCGCGATCGCCGGCGATGTAGTGCTCGAGCTGCTCGATGATGAACTGCTGCTCGGAGATGATGTCCTTCACGAGGTCACCGATCGAGACCAGGCCGATCAGCTTGCCCTTGTCCAGCACCGGCAGGTGGCGCACGCGGTTCTCGGTCATGATCGCCATGCACTCCTCGGTGGTCTGCTGCGGACCGACGCAGAGCACCTCCGTGGTCATGATGACGGACACCGGCGTTTCCTTCGAAGTGCGGCCGGCCAGCGCGATCTTGCGCGCGTAGTCGCGCTCGGTGATGATGCCGAGAATCTTTTCTCCTTCCATCACAAGCAGGCCGCCGATGCCATGTTCGGCCATCTTTTTGACGGCGTCGTACACGGTGTCATTCGGGCCGATCGCGTGAACCGTCTTGCTCGGCTTCCCCCTCAGGATCTGCGCGACACCTTTCATGAGACATCCTCCCTGCTGTGACCCGGCGGGTTTTCCTGAGGTTGCAGCGAATGCAGCCGGGTGATCTGTCCGCGGAGCTGGGCGGGCGTGGTGGCCGGCAACTGACAGGCTCCATGCTGGCACAGGTAGGCACGCTCGGCATCGCGTCCAACCGCGAGCGGAACGGCATCGGGCGGTGCGCTGATGAAGGTCGCCAGAGGGGCAAAGTCGGTACGCAGCGCAGAGAGCGCACCGTTGCCAGCCGGCAGCAGCAGTTCCGCCCCGTGCTCGCTCAGAAGTTGCACCAGCAGCATCGACGGCACCGCCGCCGGCGCCGCCTCGAGCAGTGCGCCCTGCCGCTCGATGGAGGCCTGCACGATGTCAGCCCAGTCAACGCGGTCGTAGGTGCCGGCCAGCCGCGCCAGCAGTTCGCATGCGGCGGCCGTGGCGGACGGCACTGCGCCGTCGTATGGATCGCGCGCGCGCAGCGGCAGGTGGCCGGGTTCGGCGTCGTAGAAACCATCTCCCTCGACATGGAACTGCTCGACCATGCGCTCGGCCAGGTCGTACGCGGACTGCAGCCACTCCGGTTCGCCGGTCGCTGCGTGCAGTTCGAGCAGGCCGAGCCCGACCTGCGCGTGATCGGAGAGATATCTCTCGGCGCGCAGTGTGCCGTCGCGCCAGGCATGGCGCAGCTGGCCTTCACTCACCATCGTGCCGAGCAGGAAGCGCGCGAGAGTGCGCGCCGTCTCTAGGAAGTCGGCACGGCCGAGCAGACGTCCCGCTTCGGCGAAGGCACGCAGCGCCAAGCCGTTCCAGTCGGCCAGCACCTTATCGTCAGTGATCGGCCAGATGCGCTGCGAGCGGACCACATACAGGCGCTCCCGCACCGACTGCTCCCACTGCCGCCATGAGTCGGCATCGACCCCGAGTGCCGACCGCACGCCCTCTGGAGCGCGCCGCTCCAGCACATTGAGCCCGTGCTCCCAGTTACCGGCTTCGGTCACACCGTACAGGCGCGCGGCGGGGTCGGCGTCGGCACCGAGGACCGTGCCGAACTCGACGGCCGTCCAGACGTAGAACTTGCCTTCGACACCCTCGGAATCGGCGTCCTGCGCGGAGCTGAACGCGGCTGGCGCCGCGGCCGGATGCATCTCGCGGCTCAACCACGCGAGCGTGTCTTCGGCGACGAAGCGCAGGCGCTCGTCACCTGTGAGCCGGTACGCGCCGGCGTAAAGGCGCGCGAGCTGCGCGTTGTCGTACAGCATCTTCTCGAAATGCGGCACATGCCAGCGCTGGTCGGTCGAATAGCGCGCGAAGCCGCCTCCGACGTGATCCAGCATTCCACCGGAGGCCATCTGCTGCAATGTGCTGACCAGCATCGTGCGCGCACGATCGTCGCCGGTTGCGGCCAGCGTCAGCAGGTACTGCAGCAGCGGCGACTGCGGAAACTTCGGAGCGGAACCGAAGCCGCCATGCGTTTCATCGAAGCCGCGCGCGAGCCGCGCCACCGCCTGCTCGTGCAGACGTCCCGCCGGCCGGCGTGCTGTCGAGACCGTGCCTTGGCGGACGTGCGCGAGCAGCGTATCGGCTTGTTGCTCGATCTCTGCGCGGCGTGACGTCCACGCGTCGCGCACGGCGTCGAGGACTTCGGAGAAGCTCAGCAGGCCGTGGCGCCGGCTCGGAGGAAAGTAGGTACCGCCGAAGAAGGGTTTCAGCTGCGGCGTCAGGAACATGTTCATCGGCCAGCCGCCGCGCCCCGTTAACGCCTGTAGCGCGCTCATGTAGACGTGGTCGACGTCAGGCAACTCCTCGCGATCGACCTTGATCGCGACGAAGCCGGCGCCGAGCTGGCTGGCGATCGCCTCGTCCTCGAAGCTCTCGCGCTCCATTACGTGACACCAGTGACAGGTCGCGTAGCCGACCGACAACAGGATCGGCTTGTCTTCGGCGCGCGCCTTCGCAAAGGCCTCCTCGCCCCACGGATACCAGTCGACCGGGTTGTGCGCGTGCTGCAATAGGTAGGGGCTGGTCTCGCGGGCAAGGCGATTGGCCGGGTGAGTCGTTGGCGCGTCCATGAACGAGGAGCCTACGCCGGCGCGGCGCGCCGCGCGATGGCATCCCTGCTCGTACCTTGCCGCTTCCCCGCAATCAGAACGGCACGGGCGGTCCGCGCCAGCCGTCATCCCGTGGCTGGGCACGGATCAGGGCCTGCGCGGCTTCCAGCCAACCTTCGCATGCATTGCGGCCTGGTCGACGTCGCAGAATATTCAACAGTGCCTTGCACCTGGCGTAGAAGCTGAAGAACCGCAGCACGTTCCGCCTCTCCGCGTCACTCAGCGGGTAAGTGCTGCAGACGAGCTTGTCGTCCGACATGCCGCGGTCCGTCAGCGTGACCGCCCCCCAGGCCTTGACGCGCACCAGGGTGCCGACTTGCAGGCGCGGCCCCAGTACCAGGGCATCCAGCAGATCGCCCTCGAGTCCGACGTAGTTCGGCACCGAACCGTAGTTGAACGGACATGGCAAGGGCGAGACAAAATCAACATGGCCCGTAGACCCGCGTTTGATGAAGGAGCCCTTCGGAATTTCGATGACGACGTCGACTTCGAGCGGACCGGAGGCCTCGCCGTCAGGAAGTGGGATCGGAGTCGCGATGTTCACGCGGGCAGCCTACGCCAGACGGGCCCGGCGCAAGGAAGGTCCCGCCCTTCGACAATCGTCTCGTTTGTCGATCTGGCCCGTCGGCCGCAGCGCGCCTGGACCTCGCAACTGCCTCAGCCAACCAACTGAAGACGACAGATGCGCACCGCCCGATCCTCGGGATCGGGCACGATGCTGAATCCGAGTCGCTTGGCCAGACGCAGCATCGACTGGTTCTCGGCCAGCACAAAGCCTTCCATCACCTTCAGGCCGCGGCTCCTGGCGGCGTCGATCAGCGTCTTCATCAGCGCCGTTGCGAGCCCAGCACCGCCAAAGGCGGCGTCGACATTGATCGCGAATTCGCAGCTGCCCGGGTCGCTTTCGATGATCGCAATCGCGCTTCCAGCGATGTCGATGCCGTCGGCAGCCGGGATGGTGGCCACCAGACCGATCCCGCCTTCCGGAAATGTGGCCAGGGTCTTGCGCAGGCGTTCGAGGTTTGGTTCGCGCACGACGCGCATGAAGCGCATGTAGCGCGCGTCGTCGCTCATGCGGTCGAAGACCTGCAGGAGTTCCGATTCATCCGTCGGACGAACCGCACGAACGTGAACGGCGCGCCCATCGCGCAGCGTGATGTCGGATTCCGGAATGCTCGTGCTCATCGTGGAACGTCGCAGTGAAGAGGAGGCTGCATCGTAGGCGGACCGTGCGCCGAATGATCATCATCCAATCACGAAACGCGATCACAGTCGCTGACGCGCTTGAGCGACGTCATGATGGCCACTGTCACCAGGACGACAATTTGTACATGCCCGGTCCGGAATACCGACCGCGTTGTGGAATTCCGGCCCGACCCAATCACGAGGAACGGAGGAGTTCATGACAACCGCGGTCAACCCCGGCAGCCTGCCGGCAACTGCACCATCAGCGTTAACCGCCAAGAAAGGCGGGCACGCCTTTCCCTGGAAGGCACTGGCGCCGATCGCTGTTGCGCTGATCATTGCGGCGTTCCCTGCGCCGGAAGGTCTGGCACAACACGCCTGGTACTTCTTCGCCATCTTTGCCGGCGTCATCGTCGGGCTGATGCTCGAGCCGCTGCCGGGTGCAGCGATCGGCCTGATCGGCGTGGTGTTGGTCACCGTGCTCGCACCGTACGTCCTCTTCGGGCCAGCGGACCTCGCGAAGGCCGGCTTCAAGCCCGCCAATGCGGGCCTGACCTGGGCGCTGTCGGGCTTCTCGAACTCGACGGTCTGGCTGATCTTCGCCGCCTTCATGTTCGCGCTCGGCTACGAGAAGACCGGACTCGGACGGCGCATTTCGCTCGGCCTCGTCAAGACCATGGGGCGCCGCACGCTGACGTTGGGCTATGCGGTGGCGTTTGCCGACCTGCTGCTTGCGCCCTTCACACCATCGAACACCGCGCGCAGCGGTGGCACGGTGTTCCCGGTGATCCGCAACCTGCCGGCGCTGTATGAGAGCAAGCCCAACGATCCTTCTTCACGTCGCATCGGCGGCTACCTGATGTGGACCGCGATCGCGGTCACGTGCGTGACGAGCTCGATGTTCATCACCGCACTGGCGCCGAACCTGCTGGCGATCGAACTGATCAGCAAGACGGCCAAGGTGTCGTTTAGCTGGACCGAGTGGTTCATGGCGTTCGCGCCGGTCGGCATCCTGCTGCTGCTGGCGATCCCGCTGCTGACCTACTTGCTGTATCCGCCGACTGTCAAAAGCGGTGACGAGGTTCCGAACTGGGCGGCCAGCGAACTCAAGAAGATGGGTGGCCTGACGACCCGCGAAGTGGGCCTCGCCGCGCTCGTGCTGCTGGCCCTGTCGCTGTGGATTTTCGGCGGCGATTTCATCAACGCCACGACCGTGGCCATCGCGGTCATCGCGCTGATGGTCATCGGCCGTGTCGTCACTTGGGACGACATCCTGTCCAACAAGTCGGCGTGGAACACGCTGGTGTGGTTCGCCACGCTGGTCGCACTGGCCGACGGACTGGCCCGGGTCGGCTTCGTCAAGTGGTTCGCCGAGACGATCGGTGCGCAGATGAGCGGTGTCTCGCCGACGATGGCGATGCTGGTGCTGGTGGCGGTGTTCTTCTTCACGCACTACCTGTTCGCCAGCATCACGGCGCACGTCACGGCGATGCTGCCGGTCATGCTGGCCGTGGGGCTGGGCATTCCCGAGATGCCGATGGAGACCTTCGCGCTGCTGCTTGCACTGACGCTCGGCATCATGGGCATCCTGACCCCGTACGCGACCGGCCCGAGCCCCGTGTACTACGGCAGCGGCTACATCCCGTCGAAGGACTACTGGCGCCTCGGCGCGATCTTCGGCGTGATCTTCTTCGTCGCGCTGCTGGTGATCGGCCTGCCCTGGATCGCAATGATTCGCTAGGCGCAGCGGCATCACACGTAAACGCCGACCTACGGGTCGGCGTTTTTGTTGTGGGGCTTTCGTCCGGGTCGTGCCGCCAGACTGAGTTTTCGGTTCGAACTCACCTTCCGGCGTCCACAGTTCGGCCTGTGAGCGCCGCGTCGTTCGCCAGCAGGCCCACCTTCGCGCGTCGCGGGGCCCGCTCCGCCCAGGGATGCCTCCAGGCTAAGACCGGTTCTAGCCGACTTCACTCAATCCGGCCGGTCGAACAGGTGCTCCGGATCGAACGTTGCCATGACATCGTTGTGCGGGGCCAAACCAAACTGACGGTAGAAGCCCTGAGCCTCTCGGAACGTCACTCGTGCCGGTTCTTGAACCTGCAGGCGGCCGAGTGCAGGAAATCACTTCATCAGCACGTACGTCCCCGGCGCGTCGCCCATCGCGGCGAAGTCTGCATTGCCCATTGACGGCGGCTTGGTGGGCTTGCCGGATCGCTCGGCTAGCCAGGTCTGCCATGCCGGCCACCACGAGCCATCGAACGGCGCATTGCGCGAAAGCCACTGGTCCGGATCGACATAACGGTCCGAAGACTTCTTCGTGCCGATCCGGTAGTGCCGCGGCGGCGCCTCGGCATCAGGAGGATTGACTATCCCGACGTTGTGGCCCCCGCTGGTAAGGCAGAACGTGACGTCGGCGTCGGCATACAGCTTCAGCATGTAAACGGATTTCCATGGCGCGACGTGATCGCGCTCGGTACCGACGAGGAAGATCGGTGCCCGGATGTCCGACAGCGCGATGGTGCGACCATCGAAACGCATGCGCCCCGATGCCAGGTCGTTGTTCAGGTACAGGTTGCGGAGGTACTCGGTATGCATCCGGTGCGGCAACCGTGTTGTATCGACATTCCATGACGTCAGGTCAGTGACTTTCTGCGGCTCGGCCATCAGGTACTGGCGCACCAGGCGCGACCAGATCAGGTCATTCGAGTTCAGCAGCGTGAACGCGCCCGACATCTGCTTGCCGTCGAGATAGCCCTGCTCCCACGTCAGGTCTTCGAGATACGCAAGCTGACTGTCGTCGATGAAAATCGCCAGCTCGCCGGCCTCCGTGAAGTCCACTTCGGTGGCAAGCAAGGTCAGCGAAGCCAGGCGATCATCGCCGACGCCGGCCATCGCGGCAGCCAGGGCCGCCAGGAACGTGCCGCCCAGGCAGTAGCCGACACCATGGATCTTCTGCTTCGTGATCGCCGCGGCCGCGTCGATGGCGGCACGAATGCCAAGGCGCAGGTAGTGATCGACCCCGAGTTCACGGTCGCGCGCGTCAGGGTTGCGCCACGACAGCATGAACACCGTGTGGCCCTTGGAGACGAGGTACTTCACCAGGGAGTTATGCGGCGACAGGTCAAGGATGTAGTACTTCAGGATCGGCGACGGAATGATCAGCACCGGCTCGGGGTGGACCGCGTCGGTCGTCGGCGTGTACTGCAACAGTTCGATCAGATCGTTGCGCAGCACGACCTTGCCCGGCGTGACGGCCACCTGCTGCCCGGGAGCGAACGCCACGCCGTCGACGCGCGGCTTGCCCGACGCCTGCGACAGCATGTCGGCCCACCAGTCGCTCATGCCCTGGACCAGGTTCTGGCCCCCCGTTTCCATCGTCCGCGCCAGCGCCTCGGGATTAGTCCACAGGAAGTTGGTCGGGCTCGCCACGTCGAGCGCCTGGCGCGCGGTGAACGTGACCATGCGCTCGTGATGGCGACTGACGCCGCGGACGTGGTTGGTCGCGTTCCACATCCACTGCTGCATCAGCAGGAACGACTGATGCATCAGGTTGAACGGAAACTCCTGCCAGGCTGGATCGGCGAAGCGCCGGTCCTGCGGCAACGGTTCGATGCACGGTGCGCTGTCGCCCTGCGCGCACTCCAGCGCGTACAGCGCAAAGCGGGCCGCCTTGCGCTGCGCCTTGCTGGCCAGCTCCATCTGCTTGCCGGGCGCGGCCGCCAGATGAAAATACCAATCCGCCCAGGCCGACACCAGCGACGGCCAGGCGATGCCGCGGCTGGCTCGTGCCACCGCGGCGCGGATCGCGCGGTCGTAGTTCGCCAGCGGCATCGGCTCCGCCAGATACTGCTCGGACGGCGGCTCGATGGCTTTCTTCGGTGCGCGCGGCGGCGCGGCGTTGGAAACGAGTTTCAGCGCGGGTTGGGGCATTGCAGGCTCCCTGCCGGGGCTGGGTACGGGGCGCGCGGATTGCTGCCGTCGCGGGCAGCCCTCTCGCTACAGGATGGGAGCTTCCGGCGCCGCCGCGTTGACGCGCCTCAACCCGTGCCGTGTTGCCTTTGCCACGGCCCCGGCTTCGCATCGTCGACAATGCCGCCCTGCGATCCCTGGGAGCTTCCGTGACCTAGGTTACAGACCGGTCCGGCCAACAAGGGTCAAATGCTGCTTGTGGAGGCCAGCGGCTTCCAGCCACCTATTTGATGGAGATTGAAGATGACAAGGAATGTTGGAGGAATCGACCGCGCCGTGCGCATCCTGGCTGGGCTCCTGCTGATCGCGCTGGCCGCGACGGGCACCGTGGGTTGGTGGGGCTGGCTCGGCATCGCGTTGCTGGCCACCGGCCTGATCGGCTGGTGCCCGCCGTACTCCATGTTCGGCATCAATACCTGCGGCGTGCGTAGCAAGACAACTTCGTAGCGGCGCGAACCCTGGCGCGGTCGCCGCGGCGAGCGGCCCGCCTGAGGGGGCGCTACACGCACGACTCTCCCGCCCCGGCGGTGCGCCGGGGCGCTGCGCGGCGAAATCGCGCAGCCCCGGTGTCGGCCCCTGCCCGATTTCGCCGCTGCCGCGACCCGGCTTGACCTTGCCATGGCGTCAAGGTTGACACTGCCTCTGTCAATTTTCGGAGGCCAACCATGGATCACGCGCAGCATGCCCATCACTCTTCACAGCCCGTCCCGGCGACACGGTCGCTGAATCGCATCGCCTTTGATGCCACGCTGCACTGCCTGACCGGCTGTGCAATCGGCGAGGTGCTCGGCATGATGATCGGCACCGGGCTGGGATGGTCGAATGGAGCGACGATCGCGCTGGCGGTCACGCTGGCCTTCATCTCCGGCTACGCGTTCACTGCCCTTCCGTTGCTGCGCTCCGGCATGCCCCTGCGCGCCACCGCGCGCGTCGCCCTGGCGGCCGACACGGCTTCGATTGCGCTGATGGAAACGGTCGACAACCTGCTGATGCTGATGATTCCCGGCGCCATGGACGCGCCGCTGACTTCCGGCGTCTTCTGGGGAGCCCTCGCGACATCGCTGGCGATCGCCGGCGTCGCGGCCTATCCACTGAACCGCTGGCTGATCCAGCGTGGCCTCGGGCACGCACTGGCGCACGCACACCATCACTGAATGAGAAGCGATTGTTTCAGGCGGTCCGCCGACACACCACGCTGGTTTCAACCGAAAGGGGTAGGCAACCCGGTGAGTTGATGCGCATCAATGAACCCCGCGCCCGTGCGGCTAGCTTGCCTCCACGACAGAGCGAGGTACGCGAAACTCAGCGCGACCCGGGAGACAGCATGTTCAGTTCGCCGGTTAAAGAGATCATGGACAAACGCAAGCTGCTGCTTGCGGAACCCACCATGACGGTCCGGAAGGCTGCCGAAGCCATGGCCAAACGCGGCGTCGGCGCAGTGCTGGTCGTCGAGGATCAGAAGCTGGTCGGCATCTTCACCGAGCGCGACATCGTGTTTCGTGTTGTCGCACTCGGCCTGGACTCGACCAAGACGACGCTGGCCGAGGTGATGACGCGCGAACCCAAGACCATCGCGCCGGACAAGACCTACGGCGTCGCGATGCTGCTGATGCACGAGAACAAGTTCCGGCACCTTCCTGTTGTCGACAACGACGTTCCCGTCGGCATCGTGTCGTCTCGCAGCGCGCTCGACCCCGAGCTCGAAGAGTTCGTGTTCGAGGAGCGGCGTCGCAAACACCTTCAGGAACTGCGCTAAACCGGCTGCCCTGACGATCGACGGCAGCGAGCGCGGCTGATCTGGCCCGGCCGCTGTTACGCCGCGGGCCTGGTCGCCTCTATGGTGGCTGCAACGACGTAGTCCGTGACCCTAAGCCCCGGCGCCCAGTCGCGGATGAACGTCTTGCTCTCCTCTTTGGGACGGATGCGAACGTGCTGGAAGCCAGCTTCCTTCAGCATCCCTTCCAGGTCGGAGATCAATGCAGCGCCCGCCATGCAGCCGGTAAGCAGCGCCATGTCCTCCTGGACATGGGCCGGGAGGTCCGCGAAGGCGACGACATCGGAGATCGCAAGGCGACCTCCGGGCTTCAGGACCCGAAAACAGTCGGCGAACACGCGCTCCTTGTCAGGCGAGAGATTGATGACGCAGTTGGAAAGGATGACGTCAACGCTGTGGTCGGCAACCGGCAGGTGTTCGATTTCGCCAAGACGAAATTCGACGTTCTGGAAGCCACTCTTCTCGGCATTGACGCGG
>Ga0316613_10002979_pt1 | contig 10688 bp, 7 predicted proteins | sample OWC_soil_day10_C_2_FD_207647 | JGI IMG/M metagenome (GOLD analysis project Ga0316613, IMG submission 207647) | Wetland soil microbial communities from Old Woman Creek delta, Ohio, United States - OWC_soil_day10_CT_b | ecosystem: Environmental > Terrestrial > Soil > Wetlands | place: USA: Ohio... | reverse complement strand
GACAAGCGCTGGGACGAGCTTCTTGCGAAGAGTGTGCATCCCAGCGGTCATCTTACTTACTCAGAGCAAAGGTTTCGAGCTTGCCAGCATTGGCCTTGTTGATCAGCACGCAGTCCATCGAGATCTTTTCCGGCTTGCCGGTGGCTTTGGTCTTCAGGTACTGATCAGCCAGTTCAACCGCCCACTGCGCTTGACGGTGAGCCGGTTGCAGCACGGTTGCGGCGATCTTGCCTGCCTTGATCGCGTCGCGTACATCGTTGCTGCCGTCAAAACCGACGACGATCACGTCCTTGCGTCCAGCGGCTTCCAGCGCTGCCATCGCGCCCATGGCCATTGTGTCGTTGCCGGAGATGATGCCCTTGATGCTCGGGTTGGCTTGCAGGATCGATTCGGTCTTGGCAAAGGCTTCGGTCTGGCTCCAGTTGGCGCTCTGGCGAGCCACCATCTTCAGTGTCGGGTACTGGTCGATTACGTCGTGATAGCCCTTGGAACGGATCCCCGCATTGGTGTCGGATTCCTTGCCGACGAGTTCAGCGTAGTCGCCCTTTTCGCCCATGACCTTGACGAATTCTTCGGCGCCGAGCGTTGCACCCTGGTAGTTGTTCGAGACGATCTGCGCGACGGCAACGCCGGTTGCATTGATTTCACGGTCGATCAGGAAGGAAGGAATGCCTGCGTCTTTGGCTTTCTTGACCGCTGCCACCGTGGCGTCGGCGCCGGCATTGTCGAGGATGATCGCCGAGGCCTTGCGGGCAATGGCCGTGTCGAACAGTTCGTTTTGCTTGTTGGCGTCGTCGTTGTGCACCAGCACCAGTGTTTTGTAGCCCAGTGCCTTTGCTCGTGCTTCCGCGCCAACCGCCTCGGCTTTGAAGAACGGGTTGTCGTGCGATGGCGTGATGATGACCATCAGTTTGTCGGCTGCTGAAGCGGTGATTGGTGCGGAGACAAAACCTGCTATCAATGCCATTGTGATCAATGCCGTGCGTCGCGTCAGTTTCATGCAAATCTCCTTCGTAAATTTGCGATACCGGACGGATATCCTCCCCCGGATCCCTTTTTCTGGCGCCGAGAAGTCAGAAACGAACCACTGACATTCACTGCCAGTCCTCACTTCGAATTCGTACCCACCGTACCATCGGCCGGAGAGGCTCGAATCCGAACTGTTCCCTCATGTCCCCCGTATTGAACGTCAGCAGCGTTCCGAAAAGCCTTTTTGAAAAACGCCGATGCGTAAATATGCGCCGCGGGGTATATATTCTTTTGCAACAAGTTAAGTCCGATCGAACGGTACTGTCAACTGGAATTTTCCCCTTCTGATTTTTCTGATTGCGCCTCTTTGTCCCAGTGATGACGGCAATTTGTCAGCATTCGAGGCGATGAACTGACGGAAATCCGCTACAGCGGTCGGGCTGCTTGAAATTGCTTGACACGGCGAATATGGCGCTCTAACGTATAAAAAAGCATAGATAGTCGCAATAGCATATTTAGGCATTTGGCGGGTGACCCCCGTCTTTTATTGCCGAAAAAGGAGCATGGAGTGAATTCTTTCTATTCGTCGTTGAAGCCTTGCGCAAATCGCGTGCAGTCCTTGCGCGACTCCTCTGCGCTTGAGCGAGAAGCGCAGTTACGTTTGTTTTCCCGTGAAATCAGGCAGTGCGTTCTGCAGGTGATCCACGGCGCCGGGCTCGGGCATGTGGGCGGAGACTTTTCCGTCGCCGATACGCTGGCAACATTGTTCGGCAGCGTGCTGAACTACGATCCGGCCAATCCGCACTGGGCGGATCGCGACCGTTTCATCTTGAGCAAGGGGCATTGTTCGGCATCGCTATATTCGGTGCTCGCGTTGTGCGGATTCATCGATCCGGAGCAACTCGACACCTTTGCCAAACCGCTTTCCGCGCTCAACGGCCATCCGAATCGCCAGAAAGTTCCTGGCGTCGAAACCAACACCGGACCGCTCGGGCATGGACTTCCGGTGGCCGCCGGATGCGCGATGGCTGCCCGGATTTCAGGTGCAGCCTGGCGGACCTTTGTCGTTTTGGGTGACGGTGAACTCCAGGAAGGCAGCAACTGGGAAGCGATCATGTTTGCCGGCCACAAGGGCTTGTCCAACCTGACCGCGATTGTTGACCGCAATCGCCTGCAGCAGGGCGCAAGAACCGAGGACACCAATCGCCTGGAGCCGTTGGCCGACAAATGGCGGGCGTTCGGGTGGGAGGTGCTGGAAATCGATGGCCATGAGTTCAATGCGCTCTACGACGCGTTGGCGGGGAAGCGGGGAGATCGGCCACGTTGCGTGATTGCCAATTCGCTCAAGGGAAAGGGTGTGTCGTTCATGGAAGATCGGGTCGAGTGGCACCACAAGGTGCCGTCGGAGGAACAATTCAAGCTGGCCGAAGTGGAGTTGGGAGGCGCAGCATGAGCGCGAATGAATCCAGTCAGGTGAGTCCTGTTCCGCTTTTCGATTGCCGGCAGACGTTTGTCGAAACCCTGATCGAACTGGCACAGGCCGACAAGCGGATCGTGGCCGTGTGCAACGATTCGGTAGGTTCCAGCAATCTGGGCGCATTTGCCAAGCAGTTTCCCGACCGGATGATCAACGTCGGCATTGCCGAGCAGAACATGGTCGGCGTGGCGGCCGGCTTGGCCAACGGCGGGTTCGTGCCGTTCGTCTGCGCGGCGGGGCCGTTTTTGTCTGGGCGGGCGACAGAGCAGGTGAAGGCAGATATCGCGTACAGCAACATCCCCGCCGTACTTTGTGCGATGAGTCCGGGGATGGCCTACGGCGAACTCGGCCCCACGCATCACTCGATCGAGGATCTGCCCTGGATGCGAGCCATCGATAATCTCGTGGTCATGGTTCCTGCCGACCCGAAGCAGACCCGCGAGGCGGTGCGATGGGCGTCTTCTGCGGGGAAACCCGTATATATGCGGGTGCCGCGTTTCAAGATACCGGCGGTGACACCGGACGATCATGGGCTGGTTCCAGGCAAGGCCGATGTGCTGCGCGAGGGGCGCGACATCACGTTGATCGCCATCGGAACGCTGGTGTCTAGAGCGCTGGAAGCCGCTGGGGTACTCTCCCGAGAGGGTATCGAGGCGCGGGTGTTGAACATGGCCACGGTCAAGCCGATCGATGCGGATGCCGTGCTGGCGGCGGCGAGGGAGACCCGCCGTATCGTGACGGCGGAAGAAGGTATCCTCTACGGAGGTCTGGGGTCGGCCGTCGCCGAAGTGACCGCCCAGCATTGTCCGGTGCCCATGCGCATGCTGGGTGTTACAGGGTTTGCGCCCACGGGAAGCACCGAGTTCCTGCTCCAGCATTTCGGGCTGACCGTGGAAGGGATTGCCGAGGCATCCCGCAAACTGACGAGTTCGGTCTGGATGTGAGGGCGAAGGTGTGATGGATGAACTGATTCTTGCGATTGATCAGGGAACGAGCGCGACGAAATGCGTGCTCGTGGACAAGCAGGGAAAGATCGTTGCCAAAGCGTCTGCGCCGCTCGGCGAGCGCTATCCCCACAATGGATGGGTGGAACAGGATGCGGAGGAGATATGGTCGAGTGTCTGCTCCGCCGTCGCTCAGTGCCTGGGGCAGCCCTATGCCGGGAAGATCGTGGCGGCCGGGCTTAGCACGCAGCGCGAATCGGCACTGATCTGGGAGCGAGCGACCTCTAGGGCGGTTACTCCCTTGTTGAGCTGGCAGGATCAGCGCACCGTGGGGTTGCGCGAGCGGCTGGCCGCTGCCGGTGTCGAGCCGATGATTCGCGAACGCTCGGGCTTGCCGCTCGATCCGATGTTCTCGGCGCTGAAGCTGAACTGGCTGCTCGACGAGATCGACCCGGATCGCACGCGCGCATCGTCGGGCGAATGGTGTGTCGGCACCATCGATGCCTTCCTGGTCAGCCGCCTGGGTGGGCGTCAGTTGGCGGAAGCGGGAAATGCCTCGCGCACGCAGTTGATGAATGTTCATTCCGGTGAATGGGATGATGACTTGCTCGGCGTATTCGGTATCCCGCGCCAATCGTTGCCGCAGATTGTCCCATCGGTCGGCGATTTTGCCGATGCGGGGAAGCTGCATGCGGCGCTAGAGGGCGTGCCGCTCAAGGCGGTCATGGCGGACTCCCACAGCGCCCTGTTTGCGCACGGAGCGTACGAACCCGGCCAGGTAAAGGCGACTATGGGAACGGGATCTTCCATCATGGGGCTCACGGATGGAAAGAGTAAGGCGCATCCCGGTCTGTGTCTCACGATCGCCTGGGACTGCGGTCGCCGGCCGCAGCAGGCGCTTGAAGGTAATGTCCGAGCCGCCGGCGCCACCTTGCGCTGGCTGGCAGGCGTGTTCGGGATGACGAGCGACGAAGCCGCGTCGCTTGCTGCTCGCAGCGACAGCGGTGGCGTATGCCTTGTGCCTGCGTTCAATGGACTGGGCGCGCCGTGGTGGGACGCCCGCGCGCAAGGACTGATCAGCGGACTGACGCTCGGCACGGACAAGGGGGCGCTGTTTGCTGCCGCCGTCGAATCCATCGCGCATCAGATCGCCGATGTCGTCGAGGCCATGGACGCCAGCGTTGACGGCATCCAGCGTCTGCTTTTGGACGGCGGGCCTTCGCGGAATGCCGATCTGCGCGCAATCCTTTCTTCCTATATTGCGCGCCCGGTTGTCCATTGCTCCGATGCCGAATTGTCGGCGCTCGGCGTTGCCCATCTGGCGGGCGTCGGCGCTGGCGTGTGGGACTGGAATGCGCTTCGCAGATTGCCGCGCACGCAACAGACCACGGACGCCTCCGATCGGGCCGGGGCTGCGGCGCCCGCGAGGCAACGGTGGGCGCATGCTGTCGCCCAATCGCGTTTGCCGCCGGCATGTCCGCTCGGCGTCTGATGGGGCGGCATGTGTCGTGGCATGTCGAGTCTTTGGGTGGGATGTTGGCATATTTACAACAGATTCGGTTGCTTCCTGCCCGCAATCCTCTGGAATGAATTGACGCCGTTTTCGCATCAATACAAAATCCGGGCTCAGTTTTGAACAACGTCTTCCAACAAGGAGTTACCTATGTCTGCCACAGCCAACACGAAGGAAACAATACGCTGAGACCGTAGACATGGTGTCGTCCGGATCTCGCGTAAAACCGAATCCGGGCTAGGAGGAAATGAACCCTGGCCAATTGCCGGGGTTTTTTGTTTTCTGGGTGTCCGTTCATCAACAACGCCCAGAACGACAGCAACTGCCACTGCGACAGCAGACCCGACCCGGATTCCATGAAAAGCGGCGTGGCCGCACAATCATTCAGGAATCATCATGGGCATTCAAATAGAGCTCAACAAGGGGCGCGTTCCGGTCAAGATCTGGACGCGCGATGTTGAACACGATGCAATTCAACAACTGCTGAACGTTGCATCGCTTCCAATCGTGCATGGTCATATTGCGGCCATGCCCGATGTGCATTCCGGCATCGGCGCAACCGTGGGCAGTGTCATTCCCACGTTGCGCGCGATCATCCCGTCGGCGGTCGGCGTCGATATCGGCTGCGGCATGAACGCCGTGCGCACATCGCTGCGAGCCGCCGATCTTCCGGACAATCTGCGGCGGCTTCGTGCGGCAGTCGAAGCGGTTGTCCCGGTCGGCTTCAATCAGCACCCGGCCAGCCGTATGCGGGGAAGCCAGTTGCAGCGCATTGGCCGGGCGCTGAACGACCGTCTCGATGTTCTCGTCGGAAAGCATCCCGGCGTGATGAAAATGCAGCGCCGTTTCAACGAAACCTGGCTATGCCAGATCGGTACGCTCGGCAGCGGCAATCACTTCATCGAGGTGTGTCTCGACGAAAGCGACTGCGTCTGGATCATGTTGCATTCGGGATCGCGCGGTATCGGCAACGTCCTGGGGCGGTATTTCATCGCCGCCGCCAGAAAGGATATGCAGCGGCATCAGATTCATTTGCCGGACAAGGATCTCGCTTATTTTTCGGAAGGGTCGGCGTTGTTCGATGACTACGTCGATGCGGTCGGGTGGGCGCAGGATTACGCGCTGCTGAACCGGAACCGGATGCTGGTCGCGATCGTGGAGGCGATGAAGACGCTTCTTCCCGCGTTCCGGCTGGAGGAGGAAGCGATCAACTGTCACCACAACTACGTGGAACAGGAGGAGCACTTCGGCGAACGTTTGTTCGTTACCCGCAAAGGCGCGATCTCCGCTCGCGCGGGGGAACTGGGGATCATCCCGGGGAGCATGGGCGCCAAGTCGTACATTGTTCGCGGTTTGGGCAATACGGAATCCTTCTGCTCGTGCTCGCATGGCGCAGGCCGGCGGATGAGCCGGAGCGCGGCCAAGCGACGGTTCAGCCGCTTCGACCTCGAAGCGCAAACCGCAGGCGTCGAGTGCCGGAAGGATGGCGGCGTGGTCGACGAGATTCCCGGCGCGTACAAGGACATCGATCAGGTGATGGAGAACCAGCGCGATCTGGTCGAGGTGGTCCATACCCTGAAACAGGTTCTTTGCATCAAGGGGTGAATGATGACGACCAGAAAAAACATCATCATCCTGCCGCGAACGAGGCCGCGAAATCCGGTGCTGGTGCCGAGTCTGACCCGGCACGCCGGACCGCACGAGAAATCACGCAAAGCCGTACGCCAGCATCTGCGTCAACGTACTCAGCAATGTCTTGCCGATTTGATGAATGGCGACAAGGCTGAGTTCGAAATCGATTAACCCACCATTCAATCCGTTGCTTCCCGCCCGCTGGGGCGGGGTTTTTTCAAGGAGAAATCATGAGTGCGATAAACCGAATCGTCCTGCACGACCGACTGCCGAACCCCATTTCATTCAGGTAGTCATGTCATGGGCAGGAAGCCCTGCTTTCCGTCCTGCGGCAGTCCCCGGACCGGTCGTTCTTCGGTTTCGATCCCGAGCGTTTCTTTCAGCGGGGAACGGACCCGGAGCGGGTCCGCGCGGAAACTCCCGGCTCACTCAACGGTGTCGAATGAGCCGTCGTGGATCCGGACTCTGTTGCGGCCCTCGTTTTTTGCGCGATACAAGGCGTGATCGGCCTCGTTCATCAGCCGCTCCAGGCTGATGTCTCGCCCAAGGCGTTCGGATACGCCCACTGAAATCGTGACATGCACCTTGTCTCCGTCAGGGGTGATGACTTCGACTCGGGCGACTGCGGCGCGCAGTCGCTCGGCGACTTCCGCTGCCGTTACCTTGTCCGTCTCGGGCAGCACGGCGGCAAATTCCTCTCCCCCTGTGCGGCCAAAAAGATCGATGTTTCTGAGCGTGTCTTGCATCGACAGCGACACGCGCTGCAGAACCCGGTCGCCGACGCCATGGCCCCATGAGTCGTTGACTGACTTGAAGAGATCAATATCGATCATCATCAGCGCCAGCGGTCGCCTGCATCGTGTCGCTCGCTCCAGTTCGTATTCCGCTTGCTCGACAAAATGGCGACGGTTGGATACGCCCGTCAGATAGTCGGTTCTCGCCCGCATCTCCGCCTCCAGCTTCTGCCTGCGCTCAAGTTCCAGCGTCCGTTTGGCCGCCGTCAGGTTGGCCGCGGACTCGATAGCCTCGCGAAGCAGGTTCCGGGTGTAAGCGCTTGTCAGTGCGGCGAAGAGCGAGCCCAAGAGCAGACCGCTGACGATGAGAACCAGTCTGCCGTACGGGATCGCCTGTGTTACGGTTGGAGTGATGTAGTACGTCAGCCAGAATGCCGTGAAAAGCGTGGCCATCGCCGTAAAGGTGAACCGCAGGGTGAGACGGCTCGGCGTCCGCTCCTTGCGAAGGGTAAAGGCCATGAAAGCCAGATACCAGAGCACTATCCGGACCACAACGAAGTTGCTTATTCCTGCTCCGGCCGGGTGGCCCAGTACGATCAGAACGATTTGTACGGGGAATGCCAGCAGCAGGATATCCAGCCCGCGCATCAGTAATCGCGAAGGATCATACGATGCGAAGAGGGTGCGGCCAAAAAGCAGCATCGTGAATCCGGTCGCGCAGTACGAAACCACCAGAATTGTGTCTGCAAGGCCGGGAAATCCCGCCGGAATCAACGGGGCGATATAGCCCATTTCGGCGCTTCCGTAGAGCGTGTAGACCGCTTGATGAAGCGCAAACACGCCGACTACCGCTTGCCGGTCGAGCAGGTAGGTGTAGATCGCAAACGCCAGCAAAGCCAGCATGGAGGTGGCAAAACAGGCTTCCAGCACATCGAAATAGCGCACCTGGTTGAACGCATCGACGGGTTCAAAAACCTCGGCGGTCACGTAAACAGGGGTCTTCGATTGCACGCGAAGGTAATAGGTTGCTTCGGGCGCTCCCGGCTTGACGATGAATCCGGGCTGGCTTCCTATGCGTTCTCGGCTCTTGTATTCGTGGAGACTGCCGGTGGCGCGCATCGTCCAGTGCTCGGGGCTGAGCGATGGGTCGGCTTCGAAAAGGCGGATGTCGTGCAGCGAAGGCTGCCGTATCAGCAGAATGGCCTCGTCCCCCTTGCTTGGCGGACGTACCGTAAGACGTAACCAGTATGCGGAATCCGTGTGGCCCCGGAACAGCGCCAGCTGGATAGGCTCGAATGTCTGTCCCACGACCTCTTCTATCGGCACCCTCGCGGAGGCGTCCTCCCAGGCGGCGCGCGATAACACCAGATCGTTTGCCCGAATGTCATGGCTGAAGAGCAGGCCGACCACCAGCGCCAAAAGCATGGCAAGAGAGGTCATCGGTCTGATATCGATCATCGGGTCTCGACAGATTCAATGGAACCGGGCCGCCGATTGCACTACCGGCGGAACTGAAGCAAGACTGCTACTTTTGAACAGGGTAAGCGACTTTTGCCCAGCGGCCAAGAGCCCAAGAGGCTTTCATCAATCGCCTGTGCGCGGGGAGCCCGCGCCAAGGATCCGCCAGAAAGCCGAGAGGCGGGCGGGCACGATGCTGAATGAATCGCAGCGGAGACTACTCCTCGGTACGCAATCTGACGTATTTCTGCATTTCCGCATCTTCCTTAATCTGGCACTGCGCTAGGGCAAACGCCAAAGCCACAGACCATGCCACTGTTTAAGGAGTCTCCCATGAAATCCCGACGCACCTTCATCAAGGCGACCGTGTTGTCAGCGGCGCTTGCTTCCCTCGGCCTCGTCTCCTTCGGCGCGCATGCCGCCGATACCATCAAGGTTGGCGTGCTGCACTCGCTCTCCGGCACCATGGCCATCTCCGAAACCGCGCTCAAGGAAACCGTGCTGATGACCATCGAGGAAATCAACAAGGCCGGCGGCGTGATGGGCAAGAAGCTGGAGCCCGTCGTCGTCGACCCAGCCTCCAACTGGCCGCTGTTCGCCGAGAAGGCCCGCCAGTTGCTGACCAAGGACAAAGTCGCCGTGACCTTCGGCTGCTGGACCTCCGTGTCGCGCAAGTCGGTGTTGCCGGTGTACAAGGAACTCAACGGCCTGCTCTTCTACCCGGTGCAGTACGAGGGCGAGGAGCTTGAGAAAAACGTCTTCTACACCGGCGCCGCGCCCAACCAGCAAGCGATACCGGCGGTCGAATATCTGATGAGCAAGGACGGCGGCGAAGCCAAGCGCTTCGTGCTGCTCGGCACCGACTACGTCTATCCACGCACGACCAACAAGATCCTGCGCGCCTTCCTGAAATCCAAGGGCGTTGCCGAAACCGACATCATGGAGGAATACACGCCGTTCGGTCATAGCGACTACCAGACCATCATCGCCAAGATCAAGAAGTTCGCCTCCGAAGGCAAGAAGACGGCGGTGGTGTCGACCATCAACGGCGACTCCAACGTACCGTTCTACAAAGAGTTGGGCAACGCCGGCCTGAAGGCGACCGATGTGCCGGTCGTCGCCTTCTCGGTCGGTGAAGAGGAACTGCGCGGCGTCGACACCAAGCCGCTGGTCGGCCACCTGGCCTCGTGGAACTACTTCATGTCGCTGAAGAATCCCGAGAACGACAAGTTCGTGAAGATGTACCGCGACTGGGCGAAGAAAGCCAAGCTGCCGAACGCCGACAAGGTTGTCACCAACGACCCGATGGAAGCGACCTATATCGGTATCCACATGTGGAAGCAAGCCGTCGAAAAGGCCAAGAGCACAGACACCGACAAGGTCATCGCGGCCATGGCCGGCCAGACCTTCAAGGCGCCGAGCGGCATCACGTCGAAGATGGACGAGAAGAACCACCACCTGCACAAGTCGGTGTTCATCGGCGAAGTCAAGGCCGACGGCCAGTTCAACGTCGTGTGGAAGACGCCCGGCCCGGTCAAGGCCCAGCCCTGGAGCCCGTTCATTGCCGGCAACGATACGAAGAAGGACGAACCGGAAGGGAAGTGATTCTTTCGGAGATTTGAGACAACAACGACGGGGGCAGCGGCCCCCGTTTCTGTTTTCCTGGCGCTATCGCGATTTCCATCGAGCGCCCGGTTCCGCCTTGTTGTGGTGCTGCTTGTGCGACATTGGTGCGAAACGAACCATCCATCGACGGTGGGTCGAAGATGGGTTGGTGTGAAAAAAGTGCTTTAGAAACAATTTGCTGTTGTGTTTTTTATGCGCAACAAAGCGCTTGGCACATCGATTGCTTTGATCTGGCCATACTGGTAAGACCAGTTAGTCCAGTCAGAGGAAAGCATGCCCAGCCTGTCGAACGTCGCCGCCCAGAACCTTCAACGCCTGATCGCCAACGGCACTTA
>Ga0316613_10002976_pt1 | contig 10695 bp, 7 predicted proteins | sample OWC_soil_day10_C_2_FD_207647 | JGI IMG/M metagenome (GOLD analysis project Ga0316613, IMG submission 207647) | Wetland soil microbial communities from Old Woman Creek delta, Ohio, United States - OWC_soil_day10_CT_b | ecosystem: Environmental > Terrestrial > Soil > Wetlands | place: USA: Ohio... | reverse complement strand
ATTATTGGGACCATCATTGCTGGGCAATGTGTAGTTTTCCCCCTCTAATACAAACTGTGCATCTCGTATTCTACCAGCTACTCTGCCCACAACTGCACCAGCGAATATAGAATTTCTTTGGTAATCGGCTAACTCTTGAAATCCGATTACAATATTTTCATAATTACCTCTGCGGTCAGGTACTATAACCTTAGTAATAATGCACCCATAATTCAAACAAGAAATTTCTACACCACCATTTTTTAACGTATATTCGTATACCTCTTGCTCATTTACTCTGCCGAATAGCCGCTTGCTGATTGCCATGATTTTCACTCCTTTGTATCGTAGATATTTATATCAATAGTATACACCATCCTTATGACCACTTCCTTCTTAACGATACCTTACCTATCATATTAGGCCAAATTACAGGATTATTATCAATTCAGAATTATCTTTTCTGTATCTTTATCAAAAATATGTATTTTATTTGTATCAATCGCAATTTTAACAGTATCACCAGCCTTAGCAGTACTTTTGGGATTGACGCGGGCAACAAAATTGCTGCCTTCTACCTTCATAAACAGGTAAGTCTCCGCACCCATTAACTCAGTAACTTCAATGGAAGCATTCACAATACTAGCACTAAATTCCTTAAAGCACTCCTCATTATCATATAAATCCTCGGGACGTATTCCCATAATAACTTCTTTATCAAAAAAATTTTCTAAAGCTGGGTTTTTGGCTTTAAATGCTGGTAATTGAATGTTGGTATCACCAAAAGTGAGATAGGCTCCCTCTTCTTTCTTAACAACGACCGCTGTTACAAAATTCATCTGGGGACTTCCAATAAAACTAGCGACAAATAAATTACAAGGTGATCTGTAAAGAACTTGTGGGCTATCCACCTGTTGCACTAGTCCATCCTTCATGACCACGATGCACGTTCCCATGGTCATAGCTTCGCGCTGATCATGAGTCACATAAACAAAAGTTGTCTGTAGCCGCTGGTGCAGCTTACTAATTTCGGTACGCATCTGGTCACGAAGTTTAGCATCCAAATTCGACAAAGGTTCATCCATCAAAAATACCTTTGGATCCCTAACGATACAACGCCCCAGCGCTACACGCTGCCTTTGCCCTCCTGACAAGGCTTTTGGCTTTCGATCCAGCAAATGCTCTATATCAAGAATTTTCGCCGCTTCCATAACATGCTTTTTCATCTCATCTTTAGGCATTTTACGAATTTTAAGGCCAAATACCATATTTTCATACACAGTCATATGAGGGTATAGGGCATAGTTTTGAAAGACCATAGCAATGTCTCGATCTTTAGGTGCTATATTGTTTACCATTTTACCATCAATATATAGCTCACCCTCTGATATTTCCTCTAGTCCTGCAATCATTCTAAGAGTAGTGGACTTTCCACAACCCGATGGGCCCACTAACACCACAAATTCTCGATCAGGTATATCAAGGTTGAGGTTATCCACAGCCGTAACATTACCAGGATATCTTTTATATATATTTTTCAATTCCAAGCATGCCATAATCGATTCCTCCGATTCATAACAATTTGATTTTCCTTATTTCTGCTACCAGTTTGACAATACACCCATCAGATTCCAATTAGCAGTACTTCCCCTCTATCCCGGTTCATGATTTTTACATTTTTCTTTATATTCAACTGGCGTTATACCTGCAACCATTTTAAAAACCTTGAAAAAGTAAGTGTAATTATTAAATCCTACCTGTTTTACAATCTCTTTTAGCTTTATATCGGTACGTTCGATTAGATATTTTGCCTGTTTGACTCTTATACTGTTTAAATACTCGGCAAATCCCATACCATAATCCTCTTTAAATACCCTGCTTAGATAAGAGCTATTCACACCGATATATTCTGCCGCCTGATTTAAAGATACATCATTGGTATAATTTTTCCGTAAATATTCCAAGGCTTTATTCGTAGGTTCCGTATATTTACCATGCATATTATTGCCTAATAGTAATGTGATGAGGCGTTGATAAATAGTGCCAATCCATTTTTTCACATCCATAATCGTTTCATGTTTTTTCATTTCTTCATAAGGTATTTCGTTATTATTATATAATTCTTTTATATCAAGAGCATACTCACGAGCAATACGATTGGCTATGCCAATTAGCTCAATGCAAATCATCTGTATGGACTTGTAACTAACTCTGAACTCAGTGATTCTATCGAAAATATTATCAAGGTATTGATTAATTTTTTCAATATCACCAGCCTTTATCGCCAGCATAATCTGCTTTTCATCTTTTACATCTAAATTTGAAAAATCAATTGTATTACCAAGATTTGCAGACTCTCTAAAAATCTGATCTTTTCCCGTAATTATTTTTTCGCTCAACATTTCATCTACTTCTTTGTAAAACCTACTAATTTCTCCGATATTATAAAATAACCTACCGAGGCTAATACAAGCTGTAATATTCAAATATCGCTTCATACTCTCTCGTATGCGCCTCACAGTGGTAGACACATGATTGTGGATAAATAATTCACTGTGCACTGCGAAATGGAAGATGATAACAAACTTTCCGTCATCCACTTCGGACATTACAGCATTCCCCATATCCGCCAATATTTCTACAGTCAAATCCGTAAGGGAAGAGATAAAACCACTTGCTTTATCCTCTGCAAAACGGTTTTTTATGTGCTTAAAGTCGTCAATTGCTATCACTACGATCATTAGAGGACTGTGGTCAATCGGCAGCTCCAATTCCTTTGCTTTTTCCTTTATGACACGCATATCGCAAATATCACCCAATACAAGCTTCCTGATAAAATTTTGTCGCAAAATCTCACGACTTTGTACAATTTGCTTCATGAGCTTGTGCTCCCGACTGATTTTATCGCTGGCGGTTTTCAAGACTTTCAATAGGGATATATCATCTAATTTATGTTTTAAAAGATAATCCACCGCTCCATTTTTAAGACTTTCCTTTACATATTGAAAATCTTCATATCCACTAAGGGCCACACTTTTTATATCTGGAAAGTTTGATCCTATATATTCAATAAGCGCAACTCCATCCAATATTGGCATATTCATGTCAGTAATCACAATGTCCGGCAGATTGTCTTTTATCATCCCTATTGCATTTTGACCATTTGCAGCCTCACCACATAGCTCAAATCCATTTTTCTCCCAATCAATCATTGTCTTGAAATTACTTCTAGCAGTAAAATCATCATCTACAATTAATACCTTCAGCATTCTTTTCACTTCCTTGCTTTATCACCGGTAATGTAATCTCAACCGTTGTATAAAGACCTGGGACACTTTCAATGGACAAGCCATATTGCACACCAAAATACAGCTTTATTCTTTCATCTACATTGGCAATACCAAGACCATTTAGACCTATAGAACGATTAGGAGGCTCCTCATGCAAAAGGCCTTCTAATGTTTCTGGCGGTATACCCACTCCATTATCGGTTACAATGATTTTAATCACCTCATCATAGCAAAAGCCCTTAATCACGATCATTCCCTGGCCGTCCATTGGTCCGATGCCGTGAATCAGTGCGTTTTCTACCACTGGCTGCAATAGAAGCCTGGGAATTTTGTACTCTAAAATTTTAGGCTCTATATCATAATTTATTTTAAATTTATTGAGATACCTATATTCCTGAATATTTACATAATTTATAATATATTCTATTTCTTCACCAATAGTTATCAGGTCTTCTCCTTTCCCCATGGTCATATGGAATAATTGAATCAATGAAGTAGTAATGTTCTCGATATTCTCAGCCTTTTGGGCTTTAGCTAAAAACCTTACCGTATTAAGGGTATTAGAAAGGAAATGAGGATTAATTTGTGCCTGCAATGCCCTGAGCTCAGCCAATCTTTTTTGCTTTTCTTTCTGTTTAACGTTTTGCAGCAGATTTTTGATCTCACTTAACATATAGTTAAAATTTCGTGTAACGTCACCTATTTCATCATGATACTGATCCGTAATCGTTACTGACAAGTTCCCCTGCCGGGCTCGCTCCATAGCTCTCTGCAGCTTTTTAAGAGGAGCAAGTATACTGGCAGAAAAAATATAAGCTAATACTATTGCAGCTAAAAAACATCCTATCCCGATCATTGTGGCACCTACAATGATTTTCTCCGAATCAGAATTAATATAGGAAAAAGGAATGATCCCCACCACGAACCAATCCACTCCATCTACTGGTGCAAAAGATATAAGGTATTGTTTGCCCCCAATTCCGTAAGGAAATACATAGTTACCAACGTCAAAATTCTCTGTAATATATCGAATCAGATTTCCATCGGCATAATGACTTGCCACTGGCACGCTTGAACTACGGCTAGAAACTACCACTCCTGTCCTATCTAAAACAAAAATATCAGCTCCCTGACCAATATCAACATTTTTATAAATATTTGACAAGTGTCGCTCGTTGGTGCGGATAATAAGATACCCGATAGTACTCCCCTCTTGCAGGGATTTTACTGCACGCCCAAGCAATACACCATTACTTTTACTAAGGAGTTCTGCACTAGTAGCAAACTTCACCAAATGATATTCACTGTCTGTATTGACTGATGTCCATATCACACCGCCACCTTTGTTATAAAGCTGATCCAGATAATTCTCAAGGTATTCTTTTTTAAGTTTGAAAGGAATGCCAGCATCACCATAGGCGTTTATACTTTTTCGATTAGATGTATAGATTACAACATCAGACACATCGTGCAAAAACGAAAACTTTTTTGCATTATTTTCTCTCATCATATACGTGGAATTCACAATCTCCCATTCACTCATTTCGTCATAGTGTAAAAGAGTTTTCTGGACAATATCGGAAAATTCAATATCTACACTATCATACTGCAACTTATCTAATTCTCTTTTGATGTTTTCACTAACTTGACGCATAACTTGTACAGAATATGTACTAATCTTTGCTTTTATGGCATTACTGGAATCCTTATATACCAAAACTACAGTAACAAGCAATGGTATTAGTGAGAGTATGGTAAACAATAACACTAGTCTAATGCGTATTTTAAAATTTCTAAAAAGTTTAGTCATTACAACTCCCCATTTTTGCAGAATCAGAAAGACTTAGCTTCTGACTGCATCTCCAGGACTTGGCTCAAGCCAAGCCTTTTCTCATATTTACCCCAGGAGATGGTACTTTTAGAAATATTGTATCACAGTGACAAGGAAAATGTTTACTTTACATACAAATATTAGCACTAGAAACTAAACTGAATAACCAGTAGCCTCAATCCATCTAGCAACATCACCGTTTTGCAAAGCGATAAACATTCCAGGAAAGTTTGGACAATGTTGCCTTAAATATATTGCCGCTATTGGCTTCATCAACAGCCACTTTTCTAGGAATGACTGTCTCAGGCGCTTCAAAAGTATTTTTAGCAAACAAGTCAGGACCATCCATAATAAGATGCTCGACCATTTTTACATTACCAAAGGAACGTAAATCTATAGAAAACTCTGCATCCTCCTGCACATCACATTGTAGGGCAAAGACAGTGATGCTACCATCATTTTCATTATATGTAGCTGCAGTTTGCACAAAAGGTACATTACCATACAAAGTAGTCTCAAATGTTTCGGAGCTTGTCAATGTTTTAAGAGCCGTACCTCTACCATACATAGATACCTGCTGGAATGGATAATATATGGTCTGCTTTAAAACTCGACCACCCTTTTCAGTAAAGATAGGAGCTATAACATTTACTAATTGGGCAAGGCAAGCCATTCTCACCCTATCACAGTTATTTAAGAGGGTACACAACATACCACCAAATACCAACGCATCTAAAAGTGAATACTGATCTTCAAGTATAGGAGGGGCCTCCATCCAAGGAAAACGTATTTGTTTTTTTATATACCAGACATTCCATTCATCAAAGGATAGCTTCATAGTTTTTTTACTTCTCACCTTAGCTTTTACATAATCGGCGGTAGCGGCCACCGTTTTGATAAAATCATTCATGTCCGCAAAGGAAGCTAAAAAATTCTCTATACTGCCTTCATTTTCATAATATCGGTGCAAGGATATATAATCGATATGTTCATAAGTATGTTCCAAGACTACTCTGTCCCACTCTGGATAGGTTACCATCCAAGGGGAAGAACTACCACATGCCACAAGCTCGATAGAAGGGTCAATCCACTTCATAATTTTTGCTGCCTCACGGGCCTTTTTGCCATAATCTTCAGCACTAAGTCCACAAGTCTGCCACGGACCATCCATCTCATTACCAAGACACCAAACCTTTATATTATGAGGATCTTTATGACCATTTTTGATCCGTAAATCACTCCAGTATGTTCCCGATGGATGATTGCAATACTCTATCATATAACCTGCGTCTTGTGGTGTACCAGTACCTAGATTTACCGCTGCCATTGGTTCTGTGCCGACCTTTTTGCACCAATCCATAAATTCATCAATACCAATTTTATTAGACTCAATAGATAACCATGCATAGTCAAGCCTTTTAGGGCGGTCTTCTACTGGGCCTATACCATCTGTCCATGTATAGCCTGATACAAAATTGCCCCCTGGATAACGTATAATCGGCACCGATAAATCACGTACTAGTTCTAAAACATCCTGCCTAAATCCATGCTCATCAGCAGTTGGGTGTGAAGGTTCATAGATACCAGAATATACAGATCTACCCAAATGTTCTATAAATGAACCATAAAGCTTCGGTTCAACCTCACCTATAATATAGTCTTTGTCTACAATACACTTTGCCTTTTTCATACCTTAACCTCCTGTAATTATCAATGTGCCTACACATTTGCACGTTTTCTTCTTAATCCGTTACCATCGTCCTTTCTTACACATCAACCTTTTACACCACCAACGGTAAGTCCTGAAATGAAAGCCTTCTGGTTAATAATAAATAAAATCATGATTGGTACTACTGACATAACAGCACCTGGAAACAGTAAGTCATAATTGTTTCCATATGGTGTTATTAATGATTGCAGCCCTATAGGCAAAGTCAGCATGTCTGTTGAACGCAACACAATAAGGGGCCATACAAAACTATTCCAGCTAGACATAGCTTGTAAAATACCCATGGCGCCAAAAGCCGGCAGCATGAGAGGCATCATAATCTGAAAAAAGATTTTAAATTCACCGCAGCCGTCTATCCTCCCTGCATCTAAAAGCTCTCTTGGCAAAGACATTGCATATTGTCTAAAGAAGAATATGCAGGTGGGAGTTACTACAAATGGCAGAATAACACCCATATAAGAATCTATTAGGTCAATACTTATTGCCAACTTATACAAGGGGAGTATTAGTATTTCAACCGGTATCATCATGACTACCAATACAATGATAAAGATAAGATTCTTTCCTTTAAAATTATATATCGCCAACCCGTACCCCACCATGGAAGTTAAGAGTAGCGAAAATACAGTGTGAGCTACTGTTATAATGACGCTGTTTATATACCACAGAGGATATATACCATCCTTACCTTCTACTAAAAGCCAATAATTTTTTAGATTGAGTGCTGAAAAATCGATTTGGAATGAAATTCCATTTCGAATCATCTCTACTCCCGGGCGCAAGGAAGATATCAGTAAAAAGAAAAAAGGTGCAAGACAAAATAAGGCAACCACCAATAAAGTCAAGTAAATTATAATTGCCCCTATCTTTTCCTTATATTTTGAAGTCATATCAAACGCCCTCCTTTTTGAAAAATCCACTAACCCAAAGCTGAATCACATTTACTAGCATCACTAATACAAACAGGGCAATGCCAATTGCCGAAGCAAATCCCAAATTGTTGTTATTAAACCCCTCTTGGTATAAGTAATTTACAATGGTCATACCGATTTCCCCTGGAGAACGTGGGCCAGACCATAGAGCAAAAGATTCCGCAAACATGGAATAGCCACCATAAACACTTATGGTTAATACATACATAATAACTGGTTTTAAACTAGGAAGAGTTATATGCCAGAACTGCTGAATTTCATTGGCACCATCAATAGATGCCGATTCATAAAGTTCCGCTGGTATACCTTGAAGGCCTGACAAAAAATAAATAATATTTACTCCTAACCATCTCCATGTGCAAAGTAGTACCATCGCAAACATGCTGCCTTCAGGATCTTGCAGCCATACCATAGGTTTTATGCCAAATACCCCCAGTATAGAATTCACAAGAGTAGTTTCCTGTTCCCCAAATGCAAGACGAAAGAACAGTCCTGCTACGATGACTGAAGTAAGGGCAGGCATGAAAAAAGCAGACTTAAAATACTTTTTCCCCATGGTAGTTTTTTTATTTAGAAATACAGCAAGCAGTAAAGGTAATGGGATTAACACCAACATTGTCCAGAAGGTATATCTAGTGGTTACCCATAAGGCGTTAAAAAAGTGAGGATTTATAAGATTCTTATAATTTTTTAGCCCAATAAAGGTTATACTTTCTGGTCCATCAATACGTTGAAAACTCATAATCACCGTAGAGATGATAGGATAAAGGAAAAACACCAAAAAGGATACCACAAAGGGCAAAACAAAAAGATAAGGCGCTTTCTTTTGGGAAGCAAACAGCGTTCTAATTTTACTCAGACGATTATACGACTTATTCAAAGCAACAACTGGTGGCTCCAACACGTTAAAATCCTCCTTCTCATACCAAAGCTAATATCAAAGTCCAGCATGATATTAAAAGATTCAACTATTATGGGTTGAATCTTTTGATATTAAGTTTATTTATGCTTTCACTTTGCCTTCAGATCATCGGCTGCTACTTTGAGGGCCTCTTCTGGAGACTGACTCTGCTCCTTTAGAACCTTAAAGATAACATTTTTCTCGATTTGTGCCATCGCATCAGGAAATTTAGGTCCGACATTGATGGAACCAATGTCACCAACGACAGACTTCAATGTAATGAATATATCAGTGCCAAAATAATCAGTGTACTTATTAGGTGCAGACATAACTGGATCGCTCCATGCATCGCTTCTTATGGGATCAAAACCCAAAAGGGACCATGTCTTGATACTGCCTTCCTTAGAAAGCTTGGTTTCAGCCAAGAATTGTTTGGCAAGTTCTATATTTTTACTCTGTGTTGTAATTGCAGTTCCAGTACCGCCCATACCTGCAGATTTTTTACCACCTGGGAATACTGGCATAGGACGAATCACTATTTTATTCTTTAAATCAGGCATATATTGCACAAACCTACCCATATACCACATAGGCATCCAAACAGAAGCAGCATTCCCCTTATTCATCCAAGCCCAGTATTCCTCAGAATGATGATGACCACCAGGTGTAATTATTGCAATCTTATTCTTGTATAGCATATCTTTAAGTGTTTGTAAGGTCTTCACATTGATCGCATTATCCAATATTACATTTCCATCCTTATCCATTGCGTCTGATCCCTGCATACAGATTAGAGGATAATATGACCATTTATCCATACTTTCCAAGGTCGTCATTGGCTTTCCGGTTTTTTCTACAACCTTTTTACCAGCGGCGATATAGTCATCCCAAGTTACAATATCATTTACATTTATACCTGCTTGGTCGAGTATCTCTTTATTATAGTACATCACCTCAGCACCCACATGATACTCAAGACCGTAATACTTACCGCTTTTGGCATAGTTTTCAAGCCTGCCCATAATAAGCTTATCCTTTACAGGTTCTATAACATCATTGAATTCCACCAGTCCAGGTTTGCTCCCCTTTAAGAAGTTTGCAAATTTCCCCAGTTCAATGTCAGCCATATCAGGAGCTCCTGTTCCTGACTGAATTGCAATTAAAAGCTTATTGTGCATTTCATCGTAAGGATATACTTCCGTTTTTACAACTATAGGTTTGTCTGGATGATTTGTATTCCAAGTTGCAACACCATCATCAATAAAGTTTTTATGCAGTTCCTGGAAGGTCCAGAAGGTAAGGGTAGTAGCTTTTCCATCACCTGCTTTTGCATCAGCTGCTCTTTGTTCTTTATCGCATCCCGATACGGTCATTGTTAAAAGCAATACTAAAGAAAATAATAATACCAAACTCTTTTTCACTATAGTTTCCTCCTCATTTTTTATGTAGCCTATAACACCTGCATGGACCCTCGACGACAAAAGTTATACGAATTAAGGAATAATGAATCTTTCTTTAATTAAGTATAATCGAATTTAAACCACTTAGTATTTAAATCATTTTACATTTTACTCAATTTTTTTTATCTTGCAAATTTTCTTTCTTTTGTTGAGAGTAAATTATCAATTTGGTGATAACTCCTCTTTAACAAAGAGTGAAGGGCATATCAGCAACTTAATGCTGACATGCCCTTCATTCTTTGATTTAAATCGTATTTACTTATGCTACTTCGTTCTTTTTGGCTCAACCTGTTCAAATCCATAGTCTAGTAATTTAGCCGCATCATCCCAGCGGTAGTCACTGTTTAGGATAACGGCTATTAACTGTATATCGCCTCGTTTCGCGGAAGCCACTAAGCAATCACCAGCATCATTGGTATAGCCTGTTTTAACACCATTGCTTCCAGGATATGTCTTTAACAATTTATTCGTATTGCGAACATGAATTGCACTTCGGTTCAGAAAGTTAACATCATATTCTTGAGTGGATACGATTTTTGCAAAATCAGGATTTTTCATCCCGTATGCAGTAAT
>Ga0316613_10002975_pt1 | contig 10696 bp, 10 predicted proteins | sample OWC_soil_day10_C_2_FD_207647 | JGI IMG/M metagenome (GOLD analysis project Ga0316613, IMG submission 207647) | Wetland soil microbial communities from Old Woman Creek delta, Ohio, United States - OWC_soil_day10_CT_b | ecosystem: Environmental > Terrestrial > Soil > Wetlands | place: USA: Ohio... | reverse complement strand
CGCTCGATGTCGGCGCCTGACCGCCGATGCGACGCGGAGATCTGACCAGCGCAGGCGTCTTCGCCGCCGCCGGCGCGGCGATCCTGATCGCCTCGCTGCGCATGGACCGGCTCACCGACCGCGGCATCGAAGCCTGGTCGGTGCCGGGGCTGACGCCGGGCGTGGTGGGCGCGCTGATGATCGTGTTGTCGCTGGTGCTGGGCCTGCAGGCGCTGCGTGCCCCGGCGCAGGCCGCGGCAGACGAGCCGGCCGTGCCCGGCGCGATGCGCCGCGCCGGCCTGGCGCTGCTGTTGTGCGTGGTCTTCGCCGGCGTCACGCTGGGCCACGGATTGCCCTTCGCTGTCGAAGGCGCGGTCTTCATCTTCGTCTTCACCACGCTGTTCAGCTGGGCCGAATGGAAGGCCGCGGGGCGCGTGGCACGCGGCCTGGCGCAGACCTTGGCGGTGGCCGTGGGCGCCTCGGCCTTCATCTCATGGCTGTTCGAATCGGTCTTTCTCGTTCGGCTTCCGTGAGCGTGCGATGGACGGCCTGAGCCATCTGGGCGCGGCGCTAGCCGCGCTGGCCGGACCCTGGCAGATCGCCTACGCGCTGGGCGCCACGCTGGCCGGCATCATGATCGGCCTGCTGCCGGGGCTGTCGGCCACGCTGGGCGTGGCGCTGTTCACCACGCTGACGCTGAAGATGGCGCCGGCCGATGCGATCCTGGTGCTGATCTGCGTCTACGTCGGCGCCATCTACGGCGGCAGCCGCACCGCGATCCTGCTCAACATCCCCGGCACTGCGGCCAACGCCGCTGCCTGCCTGGACGGCAACATGCTGGCGCGCCAGGGCCAGGCTGGCCGCGCGATGGGCATCGCCACCACCGGCTCGGTGGCCGGCTCGCTGTTCGGCGTGCTCTGCCTGGCGATGTTCACGCCGCTGCTGGCCGAAACCGCGCTGAAGTTCGGCGCCTTCGAGTTCTTCTGGCTGGGCATGGTCGGCGTGATGATGTCCGGCACGCTCACCGGCTCCAACCCGATCAAGGGCTGGCTGATGGGCCTGCTGGGCATCTTCGTCGCCAGCATCGGGCTGGACCCGATCCACGCGCACCCGCGCTTCACCTTCGACAACAACGAGATCAGCGGCGGCATCGGCCTGATCCCCGCGCTGGTGGGCGCCTTCGGCTTTGCCGAGATCCTGACGGTGATGAGCCAGTCGAAGCTGAAGACGATGATCAGTTCGGTCGATTCGGTGCTGCCGAAGATCGCCGACCTGCTGCGCTACTGGCGCACCATCATCCGCTCGGGGTTGATCGGCGTGTTCGTCGGGATCCTGCCCGGCGTGGGCGAGGACATGGCGGCCTGGTCGTCCTACGCCGCGGCCAAGCGCGCCAGCAAGGAGCGCGAGAAGTTCGGCAAGGGCTCGGTCGACGGCCTGATCGCCGCCGAGACCGGCGACAACGCCGCCATCCCCGGCGCACTGATCCCGGCGCTGGCGCTGGGCATCCCCGGCTCGGCACCCGCCGCGGTGCTGATGGCGGCGATGATCATCCACGGCGCCCAGCCCGGCCCGATGCTGATGGTCAACCAGCCGCAGTTCGTCTACGACGTGGTCGGCATCACGCTGCTGGCCACGCTGGCGATCCTGGTGTTCGGGCTGGTGCTGGTGCGGCCCATCCTGTGGGTGCTGCGCGTGCCGCGCGAGGTCATCATGCCCATCGTCTTCGTGCTGTGCGTGCTGGGTTCGTACTCCATCACGCAGCGGCTGTTCGACGTCTGGGTGATGCTGGGCGTGGGCATCGCCTGCTTCTGGCTGCGCCGGCGCGGCTTTCCGGTGGCGCCCTTCGTGCTGGGCCTGGTGCTGGGCGACATCGTCGACAAGTCGCTGCGCCGCGGTCTGGTGCTGTCCGACGGCAGCCTGCTGCCCTTCTTCACCCGGCCGATCAGCGCCGCGCTGGCTGCGCTGGTGGTGGTGATGCTGCTGACGCAGATTCCCATGGTGCGGCGCTGGTTCACGCCGAGGAGCAAGACATGATCGAACGCCTGGCACTGTGCAACGAGGTGCTCGCACCGTGGAGCTTCGAGCAGCAGTGCGCCTATGCCGCCAAGCTCGGCTACCGCGCGCTGGAAGTCGCGCCCTTCACGCTGGCCGAAGACCCGTTGACGATCACCGACGCGCAAGCCACGCGCTGGGCCGCGATCGCCCGCGACCATGGCTTGGCGATCAGCGGGCTGCACTGGCTGCTGGTGGCGCCGAAGGGCCTGTCGATCAGCAGCCCGGATGCCGGCGTGCGGCAGCGTACCCGCTCGGCCATCGCGCGGTGGATCGAGTTGTGTGCGCTGCTCGGTGGCCGCTACCTGGTGCACGGCTCGCCGGCGCAGCGCAACCCGCAACCCGGCCAGAGCCACGCGGACGCGCTGGCCCGCGCCACCGAAGCCTGGGTCTTCGCCGGCGAACTGGCCGGACGCGCCGGGTTGCACTACTGCATCGAACCGCTGTCGCGCGATCAGACCTCGGTGGTCAACACGCTCGACGAGGCGCTGGCCATCGTCAATGCCGCGGCGTTGCCGGGCCTGAAGACTATGCTCGACACCAGCTCGGCCGGCGCCACCGAAAGCGAAGCGCTGGACACGCTGATCGCCCGCGTCTGGCCCAGCGGCCAGCTGGTGCATGTGCAGTTGAACGACCGCAACCGCCGCGGCCCGGGCCAGGGCGAGGACCGCTTCGCGCCGATCCTGGCGGCGCTGCAGCGCCAAGGCTACAGCGGCTGGCTGGCGATGGAACCCTTCGACTACCTGCCTGACGGGCCGGGCTGCGCGGCCTACTCGATCGGCTATGTGCGCGGGCTGCTGGAGGGGTCCGCGGCGTTCTGACCTGGCTCTCGTCCGGGTTGCCGAGCACTTCAGCCGCGGGCAACGCATTCACCGAAGCCGCAGCTCAAGGTGAAAGCATCGGCTTCATTGCCTGCCAGTCGGGTGTCGCGCCGCTGGCGAATCCGGGGCCGCGATGCAGCGAGCCGATGGCCAGTTCACCGCCGGCGATGCGCAGCCGCACCGCGCCGTGGCTGCGCTCATAAAGATCGGGGTGCGCGTCCAGAAAGGCCTGCTGTTCGCTGGGCCCCAGCGCCGCCATGCCGTTGACGTAGTGGTGGCCATTTCGCTCGACATGCGTGATGCCGAGCAGCGAGACCAGCGCCAGATCCTGCTGCAGCGCCAGGCCGGCCTGGATCGTCAGGTCCTCGGCGCTCATGAGGTAGCGCTCCGCGCCAGCCTCGGCGTTCCACTTCGCGCAGCGGGCACGGTTCAGGATCGACTTGTACAAGCCCTTGCAGGTCTTCGATGAGACGCCGACGTAGCCATGCTCGCGGCCCCGCACGAAGGCATCGAGCGAGTCGTCGGACTCGTCGAGGATCACCGCCTTCTGCGCCGCCAATGCCGTAACGTCCTGCGCCAGCGCGGCGGCGCGCTTGATCGGCTGCTCGATGAAGATCACGCTGTCGCACAGCCGCTGCAGGCCCGGTTCGGCGCGCATGCGCTGCCAAAGCTGCAGCACGCCGTCGATGCTGTCGTACTGCTCGTTGCCGTCCAGCGTGCTGCGGTAGCCGCCGTCGATGCGGTCCAGCACCGTGGCGATGCGCAGCAGCCGCGCCACGTCGGCGTCGATGTTGCCGGCCACCTTGAGCTTGAACCAGCGGTGGCCGTAGCTGGACACCACCTCTTCCAGCGTCTCGGGCAGGCCGTCGGCGACGCGCTCGCTCTGGTCGTCGGCGGTGATCGGGTCGACCAGGCCGACGGTGTGGCGCGCAGAGATGTGTTCCGCCGGCCGCAGGCCGGCCAGGAAGGCGTCGAGGTCGAAGCCCGCCAGGTCGGGCGTCAATGGCGTGACCTGAATGCCGGCACGGTTGCTGCGGATCACTTCGTGGAAAGGCTGGCCGAGCGCGCGGCACAGCGCATCGAGCAGCGCCCGGTCGATCAGTGCCGGGCCGTAGTTGGCCACCAGGCTGTTGAGGCCTTGCTGCGCGCCGCGGTTGATCTGAGCCTGGTAGTGGCGCGCAAAGTGGCCGAAGGCACTGTCGACCCCGCCGTCCGTGTAGAGCCCGCGGGCGATGCGCAAGGCACTACGCAGCTGCTCGAAGTTGTCGTCGTTGCTGAGTGCGGGGTTCTTGTCGAACCACTTCGGCGCCATCAGCTCGGCCGCCATGCCCTCGGCCTGCGTGCCATCGTCCAGCCGGATGCGCGCGCGCACGAAGGCCTGCGGCGCGGCGGTGAGCGTGACCACGCCGAAGCGGAAGGGCATGCGCAGCCTGACGTCGCGCTCGAGCAGCTCGATCGATTCGACGGTAAAGATCGGTGCAGCGCTCATTCCATGCCCAGCAGTTTGTAGATGCGCCGCGTGTAGACGCCGAAGCTCTCGTGCGTCTTCATGTCCAGCGTGCGCGGGTGCGGCAGGTCGATCTGGAAGTTGTCGGCCATGCGCGCGGGGCCGGCCGTCATCACCACCACGCGCGTGCCCAGAAACACCGCTTCGGAAATGCCGTGCGTGACGAAAACGATGGTCTTGCCCGATTCCTTCCAGATGCGCAGCAGCTCCAGGTTCATCTTCTCGCGCGTTAACGCGTCCAGCGCGCCGAAGGGCTCGTCCATCAGCACCAGCTTCGGGTCGTGCACCAGAGAGCGTGCGATGGCCGCGCGCTGCTGCATGCCGCCTGAGAGCTCGTACGGGTACTTCTCTTCATAGCCCTGCAGGCCGACCATGGCCATCAACCCGCGTGCCCGCTCGCGCGCCGCCGCCATCGGCAGGCCCAGGATCTCGGCCGGCAGCAGGATGTTGTCGAGGATGCGCCGCCACTTCAGCAGCAGCGGCGCCTGGAACACCATGCCGATGTCGCGCGCCGGATCGAAGGGATGCTTGGCCGAGCCGATGCGCACCGTGCCGCCGTCGTGCGTGTGCAGCCCCGCCAGCACCTTCAGCAGCGTGCTCTTGCCGCAGCCCGAGGGCCCGACCAGCGCCACCAGCTCGCCGGGCATCACGTCGAAGCTGGCATCGGAGATGGCCAGATGCTGCTTGCGCCCGGCCTTGTAGCTCTTGGTGACCCCGGACAGATGGATGAAAGCATCGACCGTCATGACACCCGCGCATCCTTCGCCACGAAGATCCTTTCGAGCAGCAGCACCAACCCATACAGCAGCATGCCCAGCAGCGTGATCAGGATCACCGCCATGAACATCGCCGGCGTGTCCAGCGTCACCTGCACCTGCAGCATCAGGTAGCCCAGGCCGCGGTCGGAGCCCAGGAACTCGCCGACGATGGCGCCGGCCACCGCCAGGATGGCGGCCACCTTCATGCCGGCAAACACATAGGGCAGCGCGCCGGGCAGCTGGATCTTGGTGAACAGCTGCCAGCGCGAGCCGCGCAGCGAACGCACCAGGTCCAGCAGGTCGGGCTCGACCTCGCGCAAGCCGCGCGCGGTGGTCAACAGGATCGGGAACACTGCGATCGAGAAGGCCATCATCGCGTTGGGGAACACGCCGTACTTGAACCAGACGATGATCAGCGGCCCCAGCGCCACCTTCGGAATCATGTTCAGCGTCACCAGCAGCGGCAGCATCAACGATTCGAGCGTCTTCGACCAGGTGAACAGCAGCGCCAGCACCACGCCCACCGCCAGCGCCAGGGAATAACCGCCGAAGATCTCGGTGGCGGTGACCGCGGTGTTCGTCCACCAACCGTAGTCGGGCACGAACAGCGCGCGCAGCGTGTCGCCGGGAGACGGCATCACGAACTTGGGCACGTCCCCCAGGCGCACGAACAGGTACCAGGCCAGCAGCAGCAGCAGGTGCGCCAGCACGCCCAGCGAGTACTGCTTGAGTTTGCTTTCGGAAGCTTCCATCGCGCCGTCAGTCCAGCCAGCGCGCGAGGTTCTGCGCGACAAAGGCATCGTCGGACAGGTCGGCATGTTCACGGCAGACGCGGTCAATCTCGGCCGCCTGGCCCGACGACAGCGTCTCGTCCGGGTCCAGGCACCAGATGCCCTTCAGCAGCCCCTGGCGGCGCAGCACCTCGTGGCAGCCAGGGATGCAGCCGGCGAAGCCGTGGGCCACGTCGAAGAAGGCGCTGTTGCAGTCGGTGACGCGCGAATCCAGCGCCAGCAGATCGGCATCGGCGGAACCTGCGTCCACCGCCGCGTGGATGCGCTGCAACTGCTCGACCGCACGCTTAGTCCACACGCTCCAGTGGCCGAGCAGGCCGCCGCGAATGCGCAGCGTCACCGGCGTGTCGCCGCGCTGCACTACGAAAGGCGCCAGCAGGTCGAGCACGATGTGGTCGTCGTTGCCGGTGTAGAGCGTGACGCGCTCCTCGGCGCCGGCCGAGGCCACGCCGCGGATCACGTCCAGCGTGCGGTAGCGGTCGAAGGGCGCCATCTTGATGGCGATGACGTTGTCGATCGTCGCAAAGCGGCGCCAGAACTCCGCCGGCAGCGCGATGCCGCCCACCGCCGTCTGCAGGTAGAAGCCCACCAGCGGGATGCGCTCGGCCACGGCCGCGCAGTGCGCCACCAGCTCGTCGACCGACGCGCCTTTCATCGCCGCCAGCGACAGCATGCCGGCGTGGTAGCCCAGGCCGCGCGCGATGTCGGCCTCGCGCAGCGCCTGCGCCGTGGGGCCGCACAGGCCGGCGATCATCACCGTGGGTGCATCGCTCCATTCGGCCGCGGTGCGCGCAGCAAGCTCCAGCACCGGCTCGTACAGCCCGACGTCGCGAATCGCGAACTGCGTGGAATGCACGCCCACCGCCAGCCCGCCGGCGCCGGCGTCGAGGTAGTAGCGCGTCAGCGCACGCTGGCGCACGAGATCCAGGCGACGCGATACGTCCAGCGCCAGCGGATGGGCGGGAATGACGGTGCCGCGTCGCAGCGACGCGAGCACATCCTGTGGCAACTCAGACCAGTGCTTGGGCATAGGGAAACTCAGTAGCTGCACCCGCGCCATGCACCGGGTGAAATGGGTTGCCGTTCTCTATACTTTGATTCACGAAATCACTAGTTGGTGAATTTACTTCAACGCCAGCCTGCCTGGCAACAGGAGAAGTCCATGTTCAAGCAATTCGTAATCGGCGCCGTGGCCGCGGCGGCCAGCCTCATGTCGCTGTCGGCGCATGCGCAGCAAAAGGTCGACTTCGTGCTCAACTGGGTGCCCGGCGGTGACCACGCGCCCTACTACTACGCCAAGAAGATGGGCTGGTACCAGCAGGCCGGCATCGACTTGCAAATCGAGCCCGGCAAGGGTTCGGCGCTGGCCACGCAGCGCGTGGGCGCGGGCGCCACGCCGATCGGCCTGGCCGACATGGGCGGCGTGCTGGTGGCCAAGGGCAAGGGTGCGGACACCGTGGCGGTGTTCAACGTCTATGCCAACTCGCCGCAGGGCATGTACTGGTTGAAGAGCTCGGGCATCAGCAGCGTGAAGGACTTCCCGGGCAAGAAGATCGGCAACCCTGCGGCCGATGGCGCGCGCGTGATGTGGCCGGCGCTGGCCAAGGCCAACGGCATCGACCCGAAGTCGGTGACCTGGGTGAACATCGACGCCAACGCCAAGCTTGCTTCGCTGAAGGCCAAGTCGATCGACGTGACCACGTCCTTCTACAACATCCACCACATCTTCCAGCGCGAGCTCGGTGGCGACATGGGCTTCCTGGCCTGGCGTGACGCCGGCCTGAACCCCTACGGCAACTCGATCATCGTCAACGCCAAGTACCTCGCCGAGAACAAGGCGCTGGTCGACAAGTTCGTCAAGGTCACGCAGCGCGCCTTTGCCGCCTGCGTGAAGGACCCGAACCCCTGCGTGCAGGCGTTGATCGACGCCAATGGTGCGCTGAAGCTCGACAACGAGCTGGTCAACTGGAGCCTGGTCGAGAAGCTGATGAGCGACAAGCACTCGCGCGAGGTCGCCCTTGGCATCCACGACGACGCGCGCATGGCCGCCGACTACGAGCTGGTGCGTGAGTACATCGGCATCGACAAACCCTTCGACGTAAAGAGCACCTACACCAACGAGTTCCTCGACCGTTCGGTGAAGATGACCAAGTAGCGCGGGGCGGCTTCAGCCCAGTTCGGGGCCGGCCGCCAGCACCAGCGTCGCCGGATTTCCTGGCGTGGCATCGGTGCCATGCACCATGCGCGTGAACGGTCGCTGGAAGGCAAAGCCCAGTTGCTGCAGCCAGGGCAGCAGTGCGAGGTGTTGGTCGAGCAGATCCGCATACACCGCCTCGCCCGACAACGGCAGCAAGGCATCGTGCAGCAGCGCGCGTGCGAGGTCCGTGTCCTCGGCCAGCAGCGGGCCGATCTGCCGCGCCTCGCGCCCGTCGCGTCCGAGCACGTAGCCGCGCAGCCGGCCGCCCTGCTCCACGACGCGCGCCGCCTGCGGCAGCCGCCGCGCCAGCACGCGCAATAGCGGCAGGCGGCTGGCGCCGAAGGCATTGCGGTCGAGTGCATCGAGCGCTAACCAGTCGTCCTCACGCAAGGGTCGGGTGTGCGGCGCGACAGGACGCTCCAGCAGCATGCTGCCCGCCTCGCGTCGGTAGCGGGCAAAGCCCCAGGTGTCGGCAAAGCCCTCGTGCACGTACACCGCATGGCCTGCCGGGGTGGCATCCAGGACCGCAGCCCGGCCCTGCGCGGCCAGGTTCGACAGGGCATGACGAAGCAGCAGTTGCGCGTAGCCGCGGCGGCGAAACTGCGGCAACACCAGCACCATGCTCGCCCACGCGAAATGCTCGCCATAAGGCAGCACGACGACGGAGGCGGCCAGTTGCACGCGGCCGGCATCGTCGGTCGCATCGATCCCCCAGCCCTGACCCAGGCGCAGCATCATCGACCAGTCATTGGCGTTCTGATTCCACTGCGCCGATTCGGACAGCGCAAGGGCGGCATTCAAGTCGTCCATGCCGAGTGGCCGGATGGGCCTGGCCGAGCCAGGCTCAGCCCGATCCACAGGGGGATCGGTCCTTCGCAGGCGAGGATCCCCGCGCAGGCGAGTCTCCTCGTCCGGCTCAGTACTTGCCATCTCGTGTCGAGAAATGGGTCGGCTTGCCCAGGCTCGGGCCGCCGCGCTGCACCCAGTCGGCCACCCAGTCGATCATCGTCGCCAGCGGCACGCGCGGCTCGCCGAACAGCGAGCGCGCCTGCGTGGTGTCCTCCAGCCAGGCGGTGGGGGCTTCCTGGCCAGTGAGCGCCGGCGTCTTGCCGAAGCGCTTGCCGAATTCGGCAGCCAGCCAGCGGATGCGGGTGTGGTGCGGCCCGGTGATGTTGATCGGCGTGGCCGGCGTCGTGCAATGCGCCAGCAGCCGCAGCGATTGTTCGTTGGCATCGCCTTGCCAGATGACGTCGGCATGGCCCATCGTCACATCGAGCGGCCGGCCGGCGAAGACGGCACTGGCCACGTCGTAGAGCACGCCGTAGCGCATGTCGATGGCATAGGACAGCCGCACCATGCGCCCGGGCGTGCCATAAGCGCGCGAGCCGTACTCGAACATGCGCTCGCGGCCGACACAGGAGTTGGCATAGTCGCCCGCCGGCGGTGTGGCCGGCGTGGCCTCGTCGGCACCGGGGCCGTCCACCGGCACGAACGGGTACACGCAGGCCGTCGAGAAGGACACGATGCGCGTGTCGCGGAAGACGTCGGCCACCATCATCGGCACGCCGACGTTCATCATCCAGGTGAGCGACGCGTTGTCGGCCGCGCCGAACTTGTGGCCGGCCATGAACACGCAGTTGCGCACGCCTTCGGCTACGTTGGGCAACTTGCGCACCGCCTCGCGATCGAGCAGGTCGCAGGCGATGCATTCGACGCCATGCGCCTGCAACGACACACGCGCCTGCGGGTTGCTGAAGCGTGCCACGCCGATCACGCGTTTGCCCGGCGCCGCGCGCTTGGCCATGCGCGCCAAGGTCGGCCCCATCTTGCCGCCCACGCCGATGACGATGAGGTCGCCGTCCACGCGTTCCAGGTCGGCCACCAGGCCCGGCGTGGGTTCGCTCATGAAGTCTTCCAGCGCCTCGACGTCCTCGAAGCGCTGCGGCAAGCGGCTCACGACGCGATGCCCTCGAAGCGGTCGCGGCCCAGCGCCAGCGCGCGCATCTTGGCATCGGCGATCGAGCGCTTGAGCATCCAGAAGCCGCAGTCCGGGTGGATGTAGCGCACGCGCCCTGCTCCCAGCACCTTCTCGGCGCGCTCGATGGCGCGCGCCACCTGGTCGGCGCTTTCCACGTCGGTGGCCTTGATGTCAACCACGCCCAGGCCGAAGCCGATCTCCGGCTTCAGGTCCTTGAAGGCCGCCAGTTCCTCGGGTGGCCGGTGCGCGCACTCCATGACGATGTGGTCGGCATGCAGCGCGTTCAGGTAGTTCATCAGCTGGTCCCAGGTGCCCTTCTGCACCGTCTGCCCGCCGTAGTTGCCGAAGCACAGATGCACGGCCGGCGTGCCCGGCACGGCGTCGAGCACACGGTTGATGGCCGACGCGGCCCATTCCCATTCTTCGGGGTGGCCCGGCAGGTTGGCTTCGTCGATCTGCACGATGTCGGCATTCAGGTGCTTCACCTGTTCGGCCAGCGCGTCGGCGATGGCATGCGCCACCTGCGACACGTCGCCGTAGTGTTTGTCGATCAGCGTCTTGGCCAGCATGTGCGGGCCGGTGAGCGTGAACTTGAAGGTCTTGGTCGCCAGTG
>Ga0316613_10002974_pt1 | contig 10701 bp, 8 predicted proteins | sample OWC_soil_day10_C_2_FD_207647 | JGI IMG/M metagenome (GOLD analysis project Ga0316613, IMG submission 207647) | Wetland soil microbial communities from Old Woman Creek delta, Ohio, United States - OWC_soil_day10_CT_b | ecosystem: Environmental > Terrestrial > Soil > Wetlands | place: USA: Ohio... | reverse complement strand
CGAAGCCCGTGAGCGCTACCTCGACAGCCGCGTCTTCAACCGGACCATCGGCCTGTGAGGATCTGACGGCCTTCGGCCGAAAAGCCAAATACGACGTTGAGCGCTCGACACCTGACCGGTTCGGGCGCTTTGTCGTTTGTGGGTTTTAAGGCGCGGCGGGGTTTACAGCTCAACCACGCTTGCTGGCAACCAAGCCATACATCATCGGCAGTCGCGGCATGTCGTCCGGCGGCACCATGCGCCGCCCGCCGATGTCCCGCATGCGCTCGAAGCCACGCCAGCCGTTGGCGTAGGGATACTCAACCAGCCTTTCGAGCGTCAGCCCTGCGCCGAGCAACGCCGACACCACGTCGCTGATGCCCCAGGCGAACTCGTAGGAGCGATGCGGGTTTTGAAAGCCGACGACGCCATCGGCGATTTCGCCCGGCGTCAGGCCTGTTCCAGACTCGGCGACGTAATCGCCGACGCCCGGCTCCTCGATCGGCGCCCCGCCGAAATAATCGTAATGCGGCCGCCACTCTGGATCGAACACCACGGCAAAGGGGTGGAATTCGACAAGCGCGAAATGGCCGCCCGGCTTGAGCACGCCGGCGATGCCGCGCGCCCAAGCCTTGAGATCCGACAGCCAGAGGATGGCGCCATAGGAACTGAACGCCCGGTCGAACGACCGACCGTCGCGCGTCGCCCGTTCCAGCCAGGCGAACACGTCCTCGCGCTCGAAAGACGCGGCAATGCTGCTCTCCGCCGACAGGCGACGGGCGAAGGCGATCGCCTCATCGGAAATGTCGACGCCCGTCACCTCGGCGCCCAGCCGTGCCAGGCTGAGGCTGTCCTGGCCGGAATTGCATTGCAGATGCAGCAGGCTCCGCCCCGCGACATCGCCGAGCAGGTCCAACTCTTCCGGGAACAGCGTGGAACCGCCGCTGCGGAAAAAAGCCGCCTGATCGCCCTTGTGGCTGTTGTGCGCGACTGTGGCCGCGTTCCAGGACAGGCGGTTCGCCTCATGAAGGTCGTTGCGCATCGTATCTCTTCCAAATCACCGCGGCGCGGGGTCCTGCGAACCTGCGGATCGGACATGCCCATCGGCCGTCGCGGGATCAAGCCCACATTTTGACGACAGCCCGTCCTGTGGCGGACACTCGTTCCCGGTAACGGGATTTTACCTATAGAAAATCTGAAGGGCGCCTTCAGAACTTGCAATTAGGTCGCGATGCTCTCAAGGCCTATATTGAGGATGCAAAAAGAAATGAGCCAAAGAGATCGGAAACCTCCGATCTGGAAAAGGAAAAGAAGAAATGTTCGCCACCCTCAAGCGTACCGCCAAGCTCCTCCGCGCCCCCACCCAGGCCGAGCGCGATCTGGCCTACCTCAACGAAGCCGGCGACCGCTACGACCTCGAAGCCCGCGAGCGCAACCTCAACAGCCGCGCCTTCAACCGGGGCCTCGGCCTCTGAGGATCTGACGGCGCCAAGCCGGCAAGCCTGGATACGACGACGTTAAGCGCTCGAAACCTGACCGGTTCGGGCGCTTTGTCGTTTCCGGGGGGGGGCAAAAGGCGGCGCGTCACCGCCCCGGGGTCGAACGCCACCTCGGCATTGCCGGGCATATCACTACACGCTTATTCCTAACCGCCGCGATCCCCTTGATCTGGCGCCGCTCCCGAGCCTCGTCACGGGTCTGAATTCTCGGCCGCTTCGATAGAGCGCATGGCCGACACGGCATAGCGCGCAAATGAATGGTCACGCCCCACCAGACGCAATGTGTCGAGATCGCTGCGATCTCCGAGAGAGCCTAGTATTTCAAAGGCAAATCCGATCCCGTTTGCGGAGTCGGGAGCAGGAGCATAGGAAAGGGGCGGTAAGCCCGCCACCGCAAATTTTCTGCAGACGGTCAGGATGTCTTCGGTATAGCGGCCTAGGACGTCTAGGGGCTGATAGGCTCGCGCTATTTCCGCAAATTGAGGTTCGAGTAGCGGTCGCACCACATCGTTTAGGCAGCCGACCACCAATCGGGGCTGGAGGCTATGCAGCACCTGCCAAGCCTCCCTTACAGTATGATGGGCCGTATCGTATTTCGCTTCGGCGGCATAGACGAGTGATTGTATGGCGCAGAGACAGCGCGCAACGTCTCCTTCCGGCGCTGTGGCTGGGAGCGGCAAGCCATGCCGGCCTAGGAATCGCACGGCGAGAATAAATGCGCCCATCTCGAACTGAAAAAACGGATTGGTCCGCGACGGCAGTCGCGCGAAGCGCTCGAAAAATCGCCCATCGGCGGGGTCTTCGTACTCAGCGACCTCTTGCGCCACCCAGAGCAAGCTCATCGAGTTGCCCAGCTCTGGGGCTTGGAAGGCACATCCGAGGAGCCGGCGCTGATCATCCTTTGGGAGAGCATGGAATTCTTCACCGTATATGAAGTCGTATGGGTGGTCGAACCTGCGGGTATAGAGAGATAGCGCTCGGTCGAAAGTCTCCTCGTTGTCTGCGGCCACAAGCACTGATGTGAACTCGGCGCGGATACTCTCGCGCTGGCTTTCTGCCTCATCGTCAAGCGCGCCGAGCGCTTTCAACGCATCGATCATGATGGAGTTGGTGCCCCAGTTTGACGGGTGCACGTCCAGCGCGTTCAGCGCCTCGATCAGTTCGTCGCGCGTCTCTTGCTTCGCATCTCGCAGGAAACTGACAGCATTCAAGATGGCTAAGTGCACATGATAGGGTTCATCTCGCCAGCGCTGCCTGAGCACGGCGAGAAGCTCGCGGGCGAGCCACTCGCCATCTTCTGGTGCCAGCAGGGAGTAGCAATGCTCAAGGACGTAATGCAGTCCGCCCGAAGTAAGCGCCAGGAGGGACAACTTGGCAAAGCTTGGACGCTGTTTCTTTGAGAACCCAGGGAATGACGATCTCACCACCGTTGTGAAGCCGTGCCGTCTGTCGCCCTGCCCATAATAATAGGCGAGTGCGAAGCTGTTACTCTTGAGAGGCAGCTGAACCAAGCGAGCTACTTCCAGCAGCCGCTGTCGCTCGTCAAATAACCGGCCATCCATGGCCCGGCACAAAGCAAAATACCCATGTAGTTCCTTTCCCCGGCTGGCTCTGATGCCGATTGCCGCGAGTTGCGCTTGTTTCTCGGCAGACCAGTCGCGGTTTCCTTCCCAGGTGACGTAGTGGGCATCCTTAGCGCTGACGATTGTGAGTCGCGTCAACTCGATATCCGTGAGCAGTTCGGCATGCGTCTCGGAAAGCATGGCTTTTGCCGCTGCCGCAGCCTCCAGGCCCAGTGCCCCATCGTCCGCGTCACAGATAAGGCTCGTATTTGTCAGGCGTTCCAAAACCGCGCGACACACTGACTGCCCCTCAATCAGGGCCATGATGTCAGAAGCTATGGAAGCGAGCCCTGGACTGTTCAAGCTGCCGCCAAGACCCGCAGGATCGTCCTGGATGGACTTGGCATGTTCATGGGCCGCACAGGCATTCTGAAACATCTCATGTGAGAATGAGATCCGTCCCCACCGCTTGGTGAGTACCTTCGCTCGAAACATGGCATCGCAAGCCGCAAATTCGACTTGCTGCCCGCGCATGAACTCGTCGAATGCTGTTTCCGACAGCGAGAATACTACTTGCTGGTGAAATGCGGACGCGAGCCGGCGCAGGCCGAACGAGCCGTCTCGCGCATGCTCACCGAGACGCTCCCGCATATATTGATCGATAAGCCCGACTCGCGTGTTGTCGGTCTTTAGGCGATCTCCGATTTCGCCGACGATCCGCGCTTCGAAGCCGCTCGTCACACCGCACAGCACATCCACCACGGCTGGCGAAAGACTAGCATTGCGTCCCCTTGCGATGCGTTGCTTTAGGTTCATTGAAGGAGGGGAAACGGATATCGCCTTCAGCCCTGAAAGTTCGGCCGGTGGCGCCGATTGGCCTGTAACAATCAGTTTTGCTTCATACCGTCGCGCAAGTGCTCGAAGGCCCCGAAGGGCTTCCTTTGCTCTTTCCGGCGAGAGTTCATTGATTCCGTCCAAAACAAAGTAAGCAGGGATAGCTGATCTGGCGATTGACCTAAGGAGCGCGCGCTGGTCTTGGTCGGCGAGGAGGGATACCTCACGCTTCAGGGACACTGCCCACGAACCGCCGATATCCTTTGCGGCGAAGAATGCACATACCGCGCCTTCACGAGTGAGTTCTGTTGCGACGCGTTTGGCGGCTAGGGTCTTGCCGCAACCTGAGGGACCACGAATGAAGCAGCCATTGCCAGATCGTGCAGCGGCCAACAGTGAGGCTAACTGTTCGGCGTCTTCGGGCAACCAATGATCGCCATCAACGGAATACTCGCCAAGGAAAGCGTTGCGGTAAGCATCAAGGAATTGAGAGGTTCCCCAGGCCCCGGCTTCATCAAGAGCGACATCCAACGTGGCAGCTCGCAGTCCGAGCGCGCGAGCCAAGTCTTCGATCTGTAAAGTTGTGAATGGAGATCCTTTAAGTGCAGAAAACTCGCCCATGAAGGCATCGACCGTAAACACCCGCACTTTGAAATTACCGGACGTGACATCTGACCCCAGAGGGAGAGTATTCGTGAATATGACGTAGCCGTTCGGGTAATATGTACCGACAGGCCACTTCACTGAAATTGCATCGCGCACGCTGTTCTTGGCCGCCAGAGCCTGTAGGTAGGCGTTGGGGTAGTAAACCCAGTCTCCTGAGGCGGTCATGCGCCCCCAGTCACCATTTTCCCGTCCCCGGATCGGCAAGCGCGTCGCCTTCACTTCGATGACGGCGATGGCATCATCGGTTGCGACAACGAAATCCACTTGACGGGACGGGAGATGGAAGTTGGCGAGGATCACGGCTCTGGCGCCGGCCTCCTCAAGATGCGCTACAATCGAGCGAAGAAATGCTCGCTCCGATTCATGTTCGATCGGCGCACCGATAAATATGCTCAGCTTCGGTCCCATTTTGGATCGCATATCAAAAGCGGGCGTCTGCTTATTGGAAATGGGCACGCCGTTATCAGCATCTATCCAATGAATAAGATCGGCTAGCAAACGCAAAATCGGCCACCCTTGCGGGCAGCCGATCTGCAGGACTCCAGTTGTCTAGGGTTCGATGGGTGAGGGTGGATGGCCGGCCGCTGGAGTCGACGGCCGGCCCCTCCCTCAGCGCGTTGATCTCCGAGAGATCAGCCGCGGAGCTTGGCGGCCTCTTCGTCGCTCTGGCTGCCGTAGAAGGTCGGGTGGACGGAGCGAACAACGGCGGCCTTGGCGGCTTCGGCGTTGGCGGGGTTCTCGACCACCACCTTCTGGATGAACAGGTTCGAGCTGTCGTCGGTGGCCGTCTCGGTGACGATCTTGGCGCCGGCATCGCCATGGGTGCCGATCACGGCGCCCGAGGTGCCAACGGTATAGCGGGCGGCATCGGCCTGGGCGGCGGCAGCGGTGGCCGGGTTGGCCGAACCTTCAACGATGACGAAGTGCGAGGCGCCATTGTCCTTGCTGGCCGGGTCATACTGGAGGCTGGCGGCCGAGGCGACGGCGGGGATGGCGAACAGGGCGAGGGCGACGGTGGCGATCAGGGAGGTCTTCATTTTCAAAACTCCAAATTCTCTGTGGTCTGTGTGTTGGCAGCGGGGAGGTCTTGTTCGCTGCCGATGACCAATACTTAGGTCGCATTCGTTCACGCCGAAACGGGCCGCCGTTGACAACTGCGGGTGAACGATTTGATCGGCAATCGCGATCGCGTGTAGGGGAACGTGAACGATGGCGAGATCTGTCCCGGCCACCGGCCAACCCGCGGCGGCGACCGAGGCAGGCCGTCAGAATGAAATTCATACGAAATTTCAGTTTCTTAACGGACCACCGTCCGGGGGCGGTCCATCCAGCTGTCTGAGCGAATAGCTCGTACTCCGCCCGCCGCTCTCATCCTTGACGAGAAGTCCTCGCGCGACGAGATCGTTGACGTCGCGCAGCGCCGTATCGGGCGACACTTTCGTCAGCTTGGCCCATTTGGACGATGTCAGCTTGCCCTCGAAGCCGTCGAGGAGCCGGTTGATCATCACCCGTTGCCGCTCGTTCAGCGGTTGCGTCTCCATCTCGCGCCAGACCGCGGCCTTGCGGAGAACGCTGGCCAGGATTGTCTCCGCCCCGTCGATGGCCCGGCCAAGGCAGGCCAGGAACCAGAGGAGCCAGTCGGTGATATCCAGATCGCCCTTCTGCATGCGCTCGAGCGTGGCGTAATAGTCCTTCCACTCCAGCCGGATCGCCGCGGACATGCTGTAGAAGCGCTGCGGGCTGGCCTCGGAACGGGCAAGCGCCATGTCGGCGATCGCCCGGGCAATCCGGCCATTGCCGTCCTCGAACGGGTGGATGGTCACGAACCACAGGTGGGCGATGGCCGCCTTTATCACCGGATCGATGTCCCCGTCGCGTTCGAACCAGGCGAGGAAAGCCGCCATCTCCCGAGGCAGGCGAGCCGCATTCGGCGCCTCGAAATGCACGCGCTCGTGTCCGTAGGGACCGGACACCACCTGCATGGGGCCGGACCTTTCGCCGCGCCACGCCCCGACGACAATCCGCGTCATGCCGCTTCGGCCGGTCGGAAACAGCGCGGCGTGCCAGTCGAACAACCGCGCTTCGGTGAGGGCCGCACCATAGGCCTGCGTGGCGTCGAGCATCATGTCGACGACGCCGTCGACGTCCCGGTCGACCGGCGCGAGCGCGCCGATATCCACGCCGAGGCGGCGGGCGATGGACGAACGCACCTGGTCGGTGTCGAGCCGCTCGCCCTCGATGTCGCTGGATTTCACCACGTCTTCGGTCAGTGTGTTCAGCACGGCCTCGGCCCTGAGATTGAAGCCGAGCGCCTCCATGCGGCCGATCAGCCGGCCCTGACGATGACGGACGGCCGCCAACGGCGCACCGACCGTCCGCTCGGACCATCTGAACCGGGGCCAATCTGACCGCTCGTGGATATAGGCCATAATCACCGCGCCTTTCGCGGCGAATATGCCCCTCTTTCTCCGCATCGGCAAGCATATTCACCGCAAAAAATGCGGCGATTAAGGTGATGATCTCCGCAGGCGTGGCCACGTCCGGCGTGCTTCCGGGCGTGGACTGGTCGACGGGGCCCGGCTCAACCGCAGCGGCAGTCTGGGGTCGCAACAGGCGTTCCACCGAAGGCCTGTACCCCCGCCGCCATCACAGGCCGCCTCAGGACGTAAGGCGCTGCCACAGCGCGTCTGGCGATCCTGAGTTGACCAGCGCCACGATGAGCACGATCAGCGCCAGGAGCTGGATCAGGACGATGCCGACGAGCTGCGAGCGGAACGGCTCCTTGCGCGTCTTGTGCCGGATCGTCTGCTGGGCGATCACGGTCCCGAGGCTGCCGCCCATCATGGCCAGGCTCAGAAGCGTCGACTCGGCAATCCGCCGCGAACCGGCCCGGGCCTTGGCCTTGTCGAACGCCATGGCGGCGTAGGCCAGCAGGTTTACCGCGACGACGTAGCTGATGACCCCGATCGCCAACTGCCCCGGCATGCCGCGTCCTCCATCTTTGGATCAGTATGGCCGACGCCGGTTAAGCCCGCACGAAGAACGGTGATCGGCTTCCTGTCGCCTCAACCGTCCGGTGGGCGGGGACGTAGCGCCCTGCGTGCCGGCGCAGTAGCCCAGCGCCGCGGGACATGACTGCAATGTGCGGTCACCGCCCGCTTTCCCGGCGGGCGGTGACCGGCAGTTTAGGGGGCGATCGATCGGACGGGGGAGATGACCGAACGCGATGGGCCCGTCGACCGTCGGACTGAGCCTTCACACCGCGGCCCCAGCGTCGAGGCTCTGGTGCCGTCGGGCCGGGGCTGCCTCCGGCGCGGTCATCTCCGGCCGAGGGCGGCGATGCCAACCGGCGGTTCGGGGCGGCGAATGAGGGCGTCCTGCAACGGCTCCAGGCTGGCCGTCCGCACCTGGTTGCGGCCGCAGCGCTTGGCCGCGTAGAGGGCCTTGTCGGCGAGATCGATGATGTCGGCATGGGTTGCGCCATGCTGAGGAAAGCAGGCGACGCCAAACGAGGCGGTCATCTGGAAGCGGTCGGGCGAGGGGCCGATGACCTCGGCCTCAAGGTCGGCGCGCAGCGCGTTGGCCCACGCCGTCGCCATGGCGGCCGTCCGGCCCGGCAGGGCGATCAGGAATTCCTCGCCGCCATAGCGGAAGGCCAGGTCGTCGTCGCCGCAGCGCTGCTTGATGCGGTCGGCAACAAGGACGAGGACATGGTCGCCGACCGGGTGGCCGTAGCGGTCGTTGATGGCCTTGAAGTGATCGATGTCGCACATCACGATGCTGAGGAAGCCATCGTCGCGGCAGCGGTCGAAGGCCTGCTGCAGGGCCGCGTCGAGATGGCGGCGATTGTACAGCCCCGTCAGGGCATCCCGGATGGATTGCTCGAGCAGCAGGGCATGCAGCTCCTCGGCGCGTCGTTCGGCGCGCTTGCGCTTGCTGATATCCAGCATGACGCTGGTGGCGATCGCCGTCTGGCCGAGCGTCTGCACGCTGCGATGCAGCTCGATGTCGATCTCGGCGCCGTCCTTGCGCAGGCCGCGAAACGTCTGGTCGAGGAACCCCGCTTCGTCCTTCGGCCGCAGGCTCAACTGCGCGGCGACGATCGGCTGGTCGGCCGGCGCGACGAGGCTGAGCAGATCGGCGCCGAGAAGCTCATCGACCCGGTAGCCGAAGATGTCGGCCAGCTTTTGATTGAGAAAGGTGAACTTGCCATCCACCGAGGTGGCGATGCCGACCAGCGGCTGGTTGAGCACGCTGAGCAGCTTGAGTTCGGACTCGCGCAGCTGGCGGGTCATCAGCTCGTTTTCGGCAAGGGCGGTTTCGAGCGCGGCGGTGCGGCGGCGCACCTCGCCCCGGAGGACGACGGCGGTCTGCAACTCGTCGAACTCGGTGCGGTAGTCGCCGGCGGCGTTGCGCTCCAGCCGGTTCATCAACGCCTCGATGACCTTGTTCTGCCGGGCGATCTCGGCCAGCAGCTGCTGTTGGTCGGACTCGGGTCCGAGAGCGCGACGGTCGGCCATCCCTATGTATCCCCTGGCAATTCGCCGATCGCCAGTCCTGTCAACGTATGATTGACGTGAATGCCATTGTATTGCTCACCATAGCTGGAAAAGCCGATGGTATTGTACCGGTCGAGCAGCCTTTCCACGGTGCTGGTTAAGTTTTTGCCGGCGATGTTGAGCTTTCTCAGGATGCAGTCAAACCCGATGACCAGCGCCGGATGCCCCAGGGTGTCGCGGATGTTGTCCAGCGAGGTGTCCATGTTGGCGATGACGTCGGTCATGCTGGCAACGCGCAGCACCATGCCCTCGTCAATGGCGCAGTAGAACGTCAGGCTGCCGTCGGCATTGGCGCTCTGGATCGCCCGAACGTAGTTTGTTCCATCGAGAAGAATGACGATGGGCGAGGCGGCGAACCTTGACGGGCACAGGGTCCTGGGGTCGGCATCGATCACCCGGGCGTATTCCTCGACGGCGGGCAGCCCGTTGATTTCCCGCACCAGACGACGATCCGGTTCGGCTTCGGTGACGACGAGCCGTTCCTCCATCGGCGCAAAGTTCTGGATCTTCAGCGTCTGGAAGGGCCGCGACGTCGCCACCAGCAGGAGCACCGCGGCGTCGTGGTGAAAGCTGCCGTCGGCATAGACATGGGTGCGCACGAAGCGCTGGTCGTCGCCCGCCGATCCGCCGACCAGGAAGATGTCGCCAAAGGCGTTCTGAAAGGCCCGGGAGACCAGCTCCTCGCGGATGGACAGCCCGTCGATCAGCGACAGCGCAAATCGGTTGGTCAGCCGGTCGCCGGGGGCGATCAGGCTGTCCAGTTCCTGCAACTGCGACTGGACGAGGGCGCGGGCCGAGGAAAACTCGAACCGCCTGAGGTCGGTGACGAGCCGCCCCGCCGCCGCAAAGGAATCGCGCGGAAAGCTGGCACCGCACAGGCTGTGGTCGAGATATCCGGTCGGGCCGATCTCGCCCGACGTCGTGCAGCCGAACACCGCCACATCCGGGAACTGGATCGCCATCTCCGCGGCGATGTCATCAAGCGCATAGCGGCTTGAGCAGAAGAACAGCACGAAGGCCATGTCGGCCTGCCAGACCCCGTCGTGAAACTCGCGAACGGCAGCGCGCGCCTCCACGTGGGTCGACTGAAATCGGCGAATGGGGTTGCGCATGATCTGCGTCGGTCTCGGGCACCAAGTGCCCGCAATACTACCGCCCGGCTATTTCAATAGTCTTAGCAAAGGTTAGCTTTGTTTATGAATAGGGTAGTTGGTTTATCGGATGGTATAAATAGCGAGGGTGGTGTGGCGAGAGGGGGGAAGGGCCGAAGGGGGCGCCTGCACGGCGGATTGTGAGCGGCGGCGGTGCGGTGCCCCAGGTCAGTCGTTGAACAGATGGCGCCGGACTCCCGAAATCGGACATCCACGCGAACCATGGCGACGACGCCCGTGCGCTCACGCCGATCTTCATCCTCGCCGTAAAAAGAAGGACATCTGCCCGTATGCCATCAGCTACAGGCAAAATGGTGGCTGAAATACCCCAACGTATAGTAGCATGGTCGCAACGGAGACTGCGTGGCTAACATGTACATTAAAAGCGTCGAACTGAAAAACATCCGAGGCTTCCGGCGTCTCAAGTTTGATTTTGAGAGGACATCCGGAG
>Ga0316613_10002970_pt1 | contig 10721 bp, 4 predicted proteins | sample OWC_soil_day10_C_2_FD_207647 | JGI IMG/M metagenome (GOLD analysis project Ga0316613, IMG submission 207647) | Wetland soil microbial communities from Old Woman Creek delta, Ohio, United States - OWC_soil_day10_CT_b | ecosystem: Environmental > Terrestrial > Soil > Wetlands | place: USA: Ohio... | reverse complement strand
CTGCTTGATCAGGCCCGGCTTGGCCAGATCCATGAAGTCCTGCCCGGTACGCCCGAGTCGATAGCACGCGGTACAGAACGAGGGGATAAAACCCATCGCCGCGAGTTCGGCGATGACTTCATCGAGTGAACGATGATCGCCAAGCTGGAACTGACCGGCGGCGCTTTCCTCACCACGTTCGCCCTCGCTGTAGCCGCCTGGATTGGTGCGGCTGCCGGCGGAGATTTGCGACACGCCGAGCGCGTAGCATTCGCGGCGGACGGCCGCCGACTCGCGGGTGGACAGGATGATGCCCGTATAGGGCACGGCCAGGCGCAGGATGGCGATGATCTTGCGGAAGTCGTCGTCGCTGACCGGCGCCGGAGGGTTGATCGACATCTCGGAGCCATCGGCCGGCTCCATGCGCGGCACGCTGATGGTGTGGCAGCCGACCCCGAAGACGTCCTCCAGATGACCGATGTGCTGCATCAGGCTGAGGATTTCGAAACGCCAGTCATGCAGGCCGAACAACACGCCCATGCCGACGTCGTCAATGCCGGCCTGCATCGCGCGATCGAAGGCGGTAACGCGCCAGTCGAAATCGCGCTTTTTTCCGGAAAGATGCACCGCCGCATAGGTTCCGCGGTGATAAGTCTCCTGGAACAGCTGGTAGGTGCCGATATCGGCCTGCTTCAACTTCGTGAATTCGTCGATCGTCAGCGGCGCGAGATTGACGTTGAGCCGGCGAATGTGGCCGTGTTCCTCGGTCACGTCGTACACCGCACGGATCGCGTCGAGCACATAGTTGAAGCCGCCGCGCGAGGCCGCGTACCCTTCGCCGGCCACCATCAGCAGGCGCTTGTGGCCCTGTTTCACCAATTCGCGCACGTCAGAACGGATGCCGTCCATGGTGAGCGCTGTGCGCGGCAGCGCCTTGTTGGTCGAACGGAACGCGCAGTAGGTGCAGTCGTTGCCGCACACGTTGGAGATGTACAGCGGCGCAAACAGCACCATGCGCCGCCCGTAGATTTCCTCCTTGACCTGCCGCGCGGTGGCGAAAAGTTCTTCCGCAAGCGCTGGCGTGGCGATGCCGCACAGCGTCGCCACGTCGTTCGCGTCCAGCCCCTTCAGCTCGCGGGCCTTGGCCAGGATCTCGCGCACGCGCCCGCCGTCGCACGAGGCGTCGGCGGCGGCACGAAGCGAGGCCTCCACGTGCTCCGGCCGCAGCCAGTCGGCGACGACGCGTGCCTTCTCTGCCTTCATATCCACGGCCCTACGGCTCCTTTCCGTCCTGGACGCGTAATTCGTCCCATTCCGCGCGGATGTCGGCATCGACGCCGCACGGACGGGGCGCGTAATGCGTGTGCAGCAAGTGATGCGCCTTCTCCGAATGCGGCGCGCCGAGGAAGTCGGCGTACAGTTTCTGCACCTGCTTGTTGTTGTGCGACTGGCGCACCTTGGCTTTGCGGTCGATGTTGAAGATGGTCTCGCGACGTTTCATGGCGAACGGAATGTAGGCTTTCTTCGAACGCAACGTCCCGCCGCCATCGACGCAGCCGCCCGGGCAGGCCATGATCTCGATGAAATCGAAATCCGCCTTGCCCGCCAGCACGGCTTTCACCAGCTCGCGGGTGCCTTTCAGTCCGTGGCACATGGCCACCTTGATTTCTCCGTACGTGCCGCCCAGATTGACGTTGGCAGAACGCACGTTCTCGAAGCCGCGCAACTGGGAAACTTCGATGTGCTCCAGTTCCTTGCCGTTGATCACGTAATACATGGTGCGCACCGCGGCCTCCATGACGCCGCCGGTGGTGCCGAAGATCGCCCCGGCGCCGGAGTATTCGCTCATCAACGGATCGTCGTAAACCGACGGCTCCATGTTCTTCAGGTCGATGCCCTCGCGGCGCAGCAGGCGCGCGAATTCGCGCATGGTCAGAACCAGGTCCACATCCGGATAGCCGTTGTTGCGCAGAACCGGTCGCGCCGCCTCTTCCTTCTTGGCGGTGCACGGCATGATCGAGATGACGCGCATCCTTGCCGGATCGAAACCGCGCTTCTCGGCGAGGTAGGTTTTGGCGATCTTGCCGACCACGGCCTGCGGCGAACGCGTGGAAGACAGCAGCGGCAGCACCTCCGGATAATGCTTCTCTGCGAAATTGATCCACGCCGGACAGCAGGAGGTAAACACCGGACGCTTCTTCTCGGCCAGCTTGTCGAGCAGTTCGGTGCCCTCTTCCATGATCACCACGTCGGCGCCGAAATTGGTGTCGAGGATCACGTCGGCACCGATGTTGCGCAGCGCAGCGATGATCTGCCCTTCGACATTGGTACCTGCCGGCAGGCCGAATTCCTCGCCGAAGCCGACGCGGATGGCCGGCGCCATCTGGAACACGGTAATGATCTCAGGATCGGCCAGGTAGTCGAGCACTTCCTGTGTCTGGTCACGCTCCGCCAGGGCGCCGGTTGGGCACACCATGACACACTGCCCGCACGTCACGCAGGGAGAAATTTCCACTGCGCCGCCCTTCAGCTGCACGCCGGCCGTCTTGCCCCAGCCGGTCATTTCCAGCGCATCGACCCCTTGCACGTTGCGGCAGACGGCAACGCAACGCTGGCAGCGGATGCAGCGGCTGCGGTCATAGACCACCGGCTGGCTGCCCGTATCGGGCGGCAGATCCTTCCAGCCCTCGGTGTAGCGAAAGCGGATCTGCTTCAGGCCGACAGCGTTGGCTGCGGCCAGCAGTTCGCAGTTGCCGTTGCGCGGACAGGTGGAGCAGTCCTGATGGTGGTCGGCCATGATCAGTTCCATCTGCAACTGGCGCATTTCCTGGACTTTCGGCGTGCGCGTCATGACGCTCCAGCCTTCGCCCATGGGAGTGTCGCAAGCAGTCAGGTAATCCACTTCCCCGCTGCCCGGGCGGCGCACTTCGACGAGACAGATGCGGCAGGTGCCGGGCGCGTGGTCGATGTCGTTCAGTTCGCACAGGGTCGGCACGTTGATTCCGTTGCGGCGAGCCACGGCGAGAATGGTTTCGTTGGCCTCGAAGGCGCAGTCTTGGCCGTTGATGGTTGCGTGCATGGTCGATTACCCCGCAATGGTGGTTGATCTGGCGGCAGCCGGATGAGCGTGGCTCAGCGGCTTTTCGGTCACCAGCGAATACAGCCGGTAGCAACGCAGGCAGCGGCCGGCCTCTTCGTAAGCCGTTTCCTTGGCAATCACGCCATCCACCTCGCCAAAGCTGCGAACGCGGTCGTCGGCGTGCAGCTCGGGAACGCTGGCGCGCGGCTTCGCGAGCAGCGGGTGCGTGAGACATTGGTCGCCAAGCAGCTTGTTGCGGGCGAGAAACTTTTGCATGCGCCGCTCCGGCCGGACATGCGTCCGCCCGTTGAGCAGATAGTCGCGGATGCTCGCCGCCGCGCGCTCGCCATGATCGAGCGCATTGACCAGGGTGAGCGGTCCGAGAACGCAATCGCCGCCCGCAAACACGCCCGGGCGCGTGGTTTCCAGCGTATCCGGATCCACCTTGACGCAGTTCCAGCGGTCCAGCTCGATTTCTTCCTCGGGGTTCAGCACCGTCGCATCCACCAGTTGCCCGATGGCGGCGATCAGCCAGTCGCAAGGCATGAAGGTCTCGGACCCCGGAATCGGCTCGACGCCGCGCCGTCCGCTGGCATCGACGGCGGTCTGGCGCATGCCGGCCAGCTTGACGCCAACCAGGCGGTCGTCCTCGATGACCAGTTCGTCCGGATTGGTCAGGCAATGGAAGACGATGCCCTCTTCTTCGGCTGCGCGCACTTCCTCGCGATCCGCCGGCATATCCTGCTGCGTGCGGCGATAGACCAGATGCACCGAGCGCGCCCCGAGGCGCCGTGCGGAACGCACGCAGTCCATGGCCACGTTACCGCCGCCGACCACCACCACATCGCCCGTGAGTTCAAGCGGTTCGCCGTATTCGACATGCTTGTGCACATTGAGCAGAAAGTCGACACCCGACACGTAACCTTCCGGATTGAGCTCCTCGTTGCGGATGCCAAGCACGCCGCCCTTGCTGGCGCCGTAACCGAGAAACACGGCGTCGTAGCCCTTGCCCAGAAGATCGTCGATGGAGAAGTCCCGGCCAAGCGCCTTGCCATAGTAAAAGTGGCCGCCGAGTTGCCGGATGATGTCCTCGCTCTCGGCTTTGAGCACGTCCTTGGGCAGCCGGTAGCTCGGAATTCCGATAGAGGCCATGCCGCCAGCTGCCTTCTGGGCATCGAAGACATCCACGTGGATGCCCCCGAGCAGGAGTTTGTAGGCGCAGGTAATCCCGGCCGGCCCCGCGCCGATGACGGCCACGCGCTTGTCGTGCCGCTCGCGGCTTGGAGCAAATTTCAGCCGTCCCTGGGTCAGTGCCTGATCGGCCGCGTAGCGCTTGAGCATGCGGATGCCCACGGCCCCCTCGGCAGCATTGCGCCGGCACGCGTCCTCGCAGAAGCGCACGCAAACACGGCCGCAGGTGGCGGCCATGGAATACTTGTCGAGCACCACGCCAAGGGCGAAATCGAACTTGCCGCTCTTGACGCCATCGATGTACCGCGGCACGTCGATCTTGGACGGACACACTTCGATGCAGGGCGCGGTGGTATAGGTGAAGCTGTGCTGGAACACCGCCTGCGCGGGCGACATGGCGGTGAATTCGTCGGGAAAATGGCTGAGCGCGGCGCACAGGGCACGCGCGCAGTTCTGCCCCATGCCGCACAACGAAGTCTGGGTAATCTGCCAGGCCAGAGTTCGCGCCTCATCCAGCGCATCGTAGGCCGCATTGCCCGCCGCAACGGCCTTGAGCAGATCGCGCAAGCGCTGCGTGCCGACCCGGCAGGGGGTGCATCGCCCGCACGACTCGTTTGCCGCCTGCGCCAGATATTGGGCGAAAGCCTCGGAAAGGCTGGTGCTCTCGTCGAGGATCAGAAAACCACGGTCGGAAATGAATGCCTTGGTCGCCGTATCCGGGGCGATCTCCTCAAGCCCTTTGAGCGGGGGCGCTCCCCGCTTTCCCGGATCGCGCCGCGCATCGAAGACTGTTCCGTCCCATACGCCATAAACGCATTGTCCCATCTTCCCTCCTCAACAATGAAATACCGCTGTCTCGCCGGGGAGTCTTGCGCAGCGCGACTCCTCTTTTTTCCAGAAACGATTCTTTCCATTGATGCAGCCGCTTTGCCCGCAGGGGGCTGACGGTCGAGTTTGTGACAGTTTAGGTCACAAACGGGAGGAACGGAATTAAATAGTTCTTAAGTTCTAATTATCAAAACCAAACGGAATTATTTTTCCATTTCCAGACCTGCAGGCAACGATTCGCGGATGCACCGGCACCTCAACCCGCAGTATGGGAAACGGTCTACTTGACGATCGGCGCGCTGCGGCCGGAGTACTGATCGCTCATGCGATAGACGGCCTCGGTGAAGGGGGCGCCGGGTTTGTCGCGGCAATAGCGTTCGATGAACATTTCGATGGTACTGCGCGACACGTCCGAGACCTGCTGCTTCTGATTGGCGTAGTTGTGACCGCTGAGGAATCCGCGCGCCCACGAGACGTACTCCCGGCGCACGTCCGCCTCGTCCTTCGACTTGACCCACGCCTGGCAGGAATTGTCGTCGAATCCGAGCAGCTTGACCTGTGCCGACACCGCCCCGGGCAATGCAACGATCATTGCCACCGCCACCCACCGCAACACCACGCTTTGCCTCATTGACAGACCACCTTTTCCGGAATATCGCCGCGGAAGCGGAAAACGTTTCCTGCAGCTTCTGGCGTTCGAGTATAACAAGCCGGACGTCGTCCGGACGTAAAAACGGGCGCCGAAGCGCCCGTCCGCGTCGAGGAGAATACCCTGTCAGCCGACCCACTTCCGTGCGTTGCGGAACATGCGCATCCACGGCGAATCCTCGCCGAGGTATTCCGGGTGCCAGGACATCTGCACGGTACGGAATACGCGTTCCGGGTGCGGCATCATGATCGTGAAACGGCCGTCGGCGGTCGTCACGCCCGTTACACCGGCAGGCGAACCGTTCGGGTTGTACGGGTAGATTTCCGTCGGGTTGTTCGCGTTATCGATGTAACGCATGGCGACCAGGGCGTTGGCCTGTTGCGCGGCAGAATCGAACTCGGCACGTCCCTCGCCGTGCGAAACGACGATCGGCATGCGGCTGCCGGCCATGCCGGCAAAGAACAGCGAAGGCGACTCGGGCAGTTCGACCATGGTGAAGCGCGCCTCGAACTGCTCCACGCGATTGCGCTCGAAACGCGGCCAGGCGTCGGCCCCCGGAATCAGATCCTTGAGGGCGCTCATCATCTGGCAACCGTTGCACACGCCAAGCGCGAAGGTGTCGCCTCGGCCAAAGAAGGCCGAGAACTCGTCGCGCGCGCGCGGGTTGAAAAGGATGGTCCGCGCCCAGCCCTTGCCGGCGCCGAGCACGTCGCCGTAAGAGAAGCCGCCGCAAGCCACCGCGCCCTTGAAGCCGGCGAGCGATACGCGCCCGGACAGGATGTCGCTCATGTGTACGTCGACCGAGGCAAAACCGGCGCGATCGAACGCCGCGGCCATCTCGATCTGGCTATTGACGCCCTGCTCGCGCAGGATGGCCATCTTCGGCCGTGACGTCAGCACGCCGGGAGCACTGAACGGTGCGGCGATGTCTTCCGCCGGATCGAAGGTCAGCGCCACCGACAGTCCCTTGTCGTTCGCGTCGAGGATGCGGTCGTATTCCTGCTGCGCGCATTCGGGATTGTCGCGCAGCGACTGCATGCGATAGCTGGTTTCCGACCAGGCACGTTGCAAATCAACGCGCCGCTCGCAGAACACCGTTTTCCCTTCGCTGACGACACGCAGTTCGTCGCTCACGTTCGGCGCGCCGACGAAGTGCGCGCATTCGCCGAGGCCGGCTTCGCGCAGCACGGACATGACCTGAGTACGCTCGGTGCGACGGATCTGCAGTACCGCGCCGAGTTCTTCGGCAAACAGCGCCGCAACCGGTTGCGCGTCGTCCAGTTCAAGCGTAATGCCGCAGTGCGCGGCGAAGGCCATTTCGGCGGCCGTGGCGAACAGACCGCCATCGCCGCGGTCGTGATAGGCAAGCACAAGGTTTTCCGCAGCCAGCTTTTGCACGGCGGCAAAGAAAGCCGGGAGCAACGCCGGTTTGTCGACGTCCGGCGTTGCGGAGCCCGTCGCGTTGAACACCTGTGCCAGCGCCGAACCGCCAAGCCGGTTCTTGCCCGCGCCGAGATCCACGAGGAGCAGATCCGTTTCACCGCAATCGAGCTGGAGCTGCGGCGTCAGCGTCCGCCGCGCATCCTGCACCGGGGCAAAGGAAGTCACGATCAGCGACAACGGCGCGACGACCTGTTTCTGTTCGCCGTTTTCCTCCCAGGCCGTGCGCATCGACAACGAATCCTTGCCGACGGGGATCGAGACGCCGATCTGCTGGCACAGGTCGGACACCGCGCGCACCGTGTCGAACAGCCGCGCATCCTCGCCAGGCACCCCGGCCGGGGCCATCCAGTTGGCCGAGAGCTTGACGTCGCCGAGCTTGGCGATGCTCGCGGCGGCAATGTTGGTCAGCGCTTCGCCGACCGCCATGCGGCCCGAAGCAGTCGCGTCGAGAATCGCTACCGGAGTGCGTTCGCCCATGGCGAACGCTTCTCCGCGCAGCGTCTGGTAACCCATCGTGGTCACAGCCACGTCGGCTACGGGAACCTGCCACGGTCCGACCATCTGGTCACGCGCAGTCATGCCGCCGACCGTACGGTCGCCGATCGAAATGAGAAAGGTCTTGTTGGCCACCGCAGGCAGACGCAGCACGCGGTAGGCGGCTTCCTTCAGATCGACCGAGGCGGCGTCGAACGGCATGTCCACGCTGGGCTGGCGCGTCACGTCGCGCGTCATGCGCGGCGGCTTGCCGAGCAGCGCGTCCATGTCCATATCCACCGGCTTGTTGCCGAAATGCCGGTCCGAAACCACCAGCCGGTTGTCGTCGGAAGCCACGCCAACCACCGCGAACAGGCAGCGCTCGCGCTCGCACATGGCCCGGAACTCGGGCAGGCGGCTCGGGGGAATGGCCAGCACGTAGCGTTCCTGCGATTCGTTGCTCCAGATCTCGGCCGGCGACATGCCCGGTTCTTCGATCTTCACTTCGCGTAGTTCGAAATGCGCGCCGACACCCGCGCCGTGCGCGAGTTCGGGGAAAGCGTTGGAAATGCCGCCGGCGCCGACGTCGTGGATCGACAGGATCGGGTTGCCGTCACCGGGCCGGGTGATGTTCTGCTTCGGCGCGCCGAGCTGCCAGCAGCGGTCGATCACTTCCTGCGCGCGCCGCTGCATTTCCGGGTTGCCGCGTTGCACCGAGGCGAAATCGAGGTCTTCGGCGTTGGTTCCGGTGCTCATCGAACTGGCCGCGCCACCGCCCAGTCCGATCAACATGCCGGGGCCACCGAGCTGGATCAGCAGGGTGCCGGGTTCGAACGTCGGCGCCTTGTGCGCCTGGCAGTCGGCGATGTTGCCGACGCCGCCGGCCACCATGATCGGCTTGTGGTAGCCGCGCACGACAGCTTCGTTACCCAGCCCCACGCGCTGTTCGTAGGTACGGAAATAGCCGGCGAGGTTCGGACGACCGAATTCGTTGTTGAACGCCGCCGCTCCGATCGGTCCTTCAAGCATGATGTCCAGCGCGGACGCGATGCGCGACGGACGTCCGTAAGCCGCCATTTCCTTTTCCCACGGCTGCGGCGCGTCGGGCAGGTTGAGGTTGGACACCGAGAATCCGCACAAGCCGGCTTTCGGCTTGGAACCGCGCCCGGTCGAACCTTCGTCGCGAATTTCGCCGCCGGAGCCGGTGGCCGCGCCGGGGAACGGCGAGATGGCCGTCGGGTGGTTGTGCGTTTCCACCTTGGCCAGGATGTGCGTCAGCTCGCTGCTCCAGGCGTACGTGCCGTCGGCACCGGGATAGAAACGCTCGACCTCGGCGCCTTCGAACACCGAGGAATTATCCGAATAAACAACGACGTTGCCTTCCGGGTGCGCGGCATGCGTTTCGCGGATCATACCGAACAGGGTTTCCTTCTTCGCCTCGCCGTCGATGATCCACGACGCATTGAAGATCTTGTGCCGGCAGTGTTCGGAGTTGGCTTGCGCGAACATCATCAGTTCGACGTCGGTCGGATTGCGCCCGGTCTTGGTGACGAAAAGATCGACGAGATAATCGATTTCGTCCTCCGACAGCGCCAGGCCCAGGCGCGTATTGGCCTCGACCAGGGCTTCGCGCCCGCCGGCCATCAGGTCGACCGTGATCATCGGCTTCGGCGCAAAATGGCGGAACAGCTCAGCGGTCTGTTCGAACCCGCCGAGGACAGCTTCAATCATGCGGTCGTGCAACAACGCCGAAACAGCGGCATGCTGCGCCGCGCTCACGCCTTCGATGCGAAAGGCGATGCCGCGTTCGATGCGTTCGATGGCCTGCAGTCCACAGTTCCAGGCGATGTCGGTGGCCTTCGACGACCACGGCGAAATGGTTCCGATGCGAGGGGTGACGAGGAACAGCGCGCCCTTCTGTTCCGCCTCCGCCGGGCGCTCCTCCAGCAAGGCCGCCAGTTGGCGGCGGCCTTCGTCTCCCAGCTCCTGTTTCAGCTTGGCAAAATGCCAGTACTCGGCGCAGAGGATGCAGGCTCCGGGCGCAACGGCCTGGATGCGTTGCTGCAAACCCTGCAGCCGGAAAACGGAAAAAGCGGGAGCCCCGCGCAAGAAGAGGATGTCGGCCATGGTCTACCTGGGAAAGAGCAGAAAAGAAGGAAAATCTGCCTGAAAACAAGGAGAAGGCGGCATTATAGCCGAGACCGGCCGCTCCCGCCGCCTTCACAGTGCCCATAACGTTCGGGCACCAGCGCCGTTGCCGCGGCGAGCAGCTGGGCTATTCGGCGGAAAAAACCGGCTCCGCGTTCATGGCCTTTATCTTTCCGCGCAGCCGTTTTCCGCTCGAACTACCCAGATGGACGATAAACAATGGCACGGGGAATTCCTGGGCGGCCAGACGCTTTACTGTTTCGTTGCCCTTCTCGCCGAAAGTCAGCCGCGACGTTTCGAACGCCAGCACATGATCCGAGACAGCGGGATCGGAGGTCAGCACCCGGCGCAACAAATAGGCGACGCGCACATGTTTCGGGCTGCCGCGCAAGACCTCGGCCACCGCTTCGCGCAGCGTTTCCGACGTTTCCGGTTCCAGGACCGGGTCCGGCGGCAGGCTTGCCAGTTCGGCGCGCACCGCCTCGTCGTGCGCCAACCGCTCACGCCAGCGCGCGGCATAGGCTTCAGCCTTGGCTGCCGCCTGTTCGTTGTGCTGATTTTCGTAAAAACGCCAGGCCGCCTCGCATCCGGGAATGATCGCCCCGGAATCCTGCGCCATCACCGCCTCGAGATCGTCGATTCCGGACGCATCGCCCATTTCCAGGCGTAGCGTTCCCCGCCGGAAACGAGCGGGAAGGTGATCGGGCGCCACGTCCAGCAGGGCCTGGACTTTCGGCAGCAGCGGTTCTTCCGGACGGACATCCGCCATCAGCCCGATCATTTCCCAGGATTCATCCACGCCCGGACTCGTGAGGCCCTCCAACTCGCGCAAGCGGGCCAGCCGCCCTTGCATGTAGTCATGCCGGGTGCGCCATTGTTCGGCCACCCGGCCAGACCACTCCCGGTCAAGCTGTTCGGTGATCCGTTGAT
>Ga0316613_10002968_pt1 | contig 10726 bp, 12 predicted proteins | sample OWC_soil_day10_C_2_FD_207647 | JGI IMG/M metagenome (GOLD analysis project Ga0316613, IMG submission 207647) | Wetland soil microbial communities from Old Woman Creek delta, Ohio, United States - OWC_soil_day10_CT_b | ecosystem: Environmental > Terrestrial > Soil > Wetlands | place: USA: Ohio... | reverse complement strand
CTGACCAGCTTTTACATAATCATTTTCCTTGACTTTAATTTCCTTGATCAACGCTGTAACCTGCGACGAAATATCCACCGCATCGATGGGCTTTACTGTTCCAGTCGCAGATACGCTGGAGATAATTTTACCTCTGGTTGCCGTCACCGTTTCCTGATTAGTAGCAGCCTTGCTTTGTTGTGCATAATTGTAGTACCAGACCCCGCTGACAATCCCTAGCAAAACGACGATACCTGCCGATAACATTTTCTTATTTATTTTTTCCCACATTTCACTGCCTCCTAATCCATTCCCATAGCATTTTCTAATTTTGCCTTATATGTCACATAATCATATTGCGCGGTAATATAGTTGTTCTTTGCTGTTGTTAATGACAATTGTGTATCAATAACATCAAGAATGACTCCCTCTCCTACCCGATATTTAGCTTCAGCAATGAAATAATCTTCTTCTGCTTTATGCACGGCAAACTTCGTTGTCTCAATCCGTTTTTCAGCTTCCCTCATTCCCATATAATATTCTTTTACATTATATTCCACGGAATCTTCCTGCTCTGTCAAATCCAAGCGAGCTGCATCAACAGCACTCCGAGCTTTTTTGACTTTGGCGTTGGTAACTTGACTATCAAATAAATTCCAGCTGCTTGTTACCCCAACATAGGCATTATTATTATCATCCTTAGGCAAAATACTACTACCCCAGCTGGTTGCCGCTGTAAGTGACACCGATGGTTTCTTGCCAGCTTGAGCAACATCAACATTTTTCTCCGCCTCATCAATAGCAAGACGATACTTTTTCACGTTCAGATTATGATCTTTAGCAAAAGCCAGACATTCATCCATAGGCTTATTGACGGGAACATATTGAAATTCTTCATCTAACTCAATGGATTCGGAACTTTTCCAGCGAATCAATTTTTTCAGAGCATTAAGCGCTACTTCATAGGAATTTTGCGCCTTTATCAAATCCTGCTGGGCATCTGTCAGTTCTACTTCCGATCGCAATACGTCTGATTTCGCAACATTGCCAACGCTATACTGGGCTTTGACATCTGCAAGATGCAGCACATAATTATCTACTGTTTCCTGATCGACATCCCGAGTTTTGCGAGCTTCGATTGCCTCATAATAGGCGGAAGTGGTGTTTAATTTCACATCTTGCCTAGCTTTCAACAGATTTAGGCCGGCTATTGTCAAATCTATTTTGGCAACCTCTATATTGCCTTCATTCTTTCCGCCACTGTATAGGGGTAGCGAAAATGTAATATCAGTATTGTTAGTATCTGCCGCATAATGGATCTGTTTAAGATAAAAAGTATTAGAAGTATCAACCGATATTCCCCGACTGCCTTGTGCGCTCTGTAATGTATATTTAGCCTGCTCTTCACTATTAGCAGCTAGCTTAATATCTAGGTGATTTTCCAGAGCCATATTTACTGCTTGCTCTACTGTGAGAGATGCAGCAAAGACCATCGTGCTCTGGACCAGCAAACATAACCCCAAAATACCAGAACTCCCTTTTTTTACATATTGTCCCAATAAACTCAATTCAAGTCCCCCTTATCATGCTCCAACTATTCTCCTACTCTGCCTAATATCTTATTAAAACATTTTTTTTTAATAATAACATACAAATGTTACTGAATTGTTACAGTAACATAAAAAATCAATTTTCTCCGTCTCTTTAAATCTACACTGCATCACAGTTTATTTAGTATACTCTTCTCAAAGGGACCATTGGTATGATAGCCACCTCTAGCAGTTACCCAGCCCATTGCTTCCCATAGGTACAAATAAAATCTGATGAATATATTAAAAGTGTTAAGAAAAAAGGATGAGGAAAAATTGATGAATTGCAATATCTTGAGTCTTGATGAATTAGAAAAAAAGGCCTGTAAAACGATTCAATTTCCTCGATTAGCCCTAACTACTGGTAATGCTATTGCATTGTTCGCAATGTTAGTGTTACAAGAAATTATTGAGCAACAGACTGCTAACCCAATTGCCAATTTTGCTAGTATTATTGAAGTTTCAATTAGCATTGCAGCTTTGAATAGCAGTATAAAGTCCATTCAATAGGCAGATATCTGTCAATTAAGTAACATACAAAAAGGAAGCGAAAGACAGTTCCCTCGTTTCCAAAATTGTGTTATGCCTTAAAAACAAAGGAAGCAGTGGAACGTCCGAACCACTGCTTCTTCATAATTTTGTGTTATTGTTTTGCTCACTTAGCTCCCATCAAAATTCCGCCATTTTTAGCTACCGTTTCCATCCGGTGTAAAGGCAAAGTATGCGGCATATGCCAAACCAGGTGCTCCAATTCCTGCATTGCACAAAAATCCTGCATCCTGTCAGGAGTAATAGACCGCATTTCAACTGTATCAAATTAATTCAAGCTGTTGTTATCACTGCTCATCGCTCTTTACAAGTCTCCTTATGATAAATTTGTAAGTTCCCTTACATCGCAACTTTTAAATATTACGATAGATGCTTAGAAATATGAAATTCTTTTGTACAAGCTAAATATGCTACAATAAGTTTATGCGGATTTGTAGGTAATGAACTTAGCTGCGGTTGAAATAGTGTAGCAATGAAAAATTTATTTTGAGGTAGCTCTAGTATTCTTGCCTCACCTTTCTCATCTGTGCCGACCACTTTAAAACCATTTTCATCTATTAATTTTTGATAATTAGGGCTAAGTCCAAAGTTACAATTATAGCGTTCTTCAACCTCTGTTATGTTATAAAATTTATAAACTGTTGAGTCCTCATTTATAAAAATTTTACGTGTTTCGCCAACCAGGGAACATGATAGAGCAGTAATAAAAAAATTGGAGCCACTGGGATCATATTCTGCATGTTGTATATTATTTAATCCTAATTTATTTTGTGCATATTCAATCACAGCATGCTGAAATCCTCCGCATGTTCCAATAAAAGGATAATCCTTTTCTCTTGCGAATCGAATTGCCTCTAATGCTCCCTTCATGCTCGTATAAGGACTCCCTGGTGCACACCAAAACCCATCAAAATTGCTAATACTTTTATCTGCATCTCGTTCTAATGATTCGGTAGGTAGCCATTGCACGTCTAAATTAATTCCTACATAATCTGCACAGTGACTTAATGCTTCATTCGTCGCCTTGTGTGATAGACGTTTCAAATCAAGATCTCCAATTACTCCTATTTTAATTGAGCTACTCACTTCAATACCCCCAGTTTCTTCTTGAATTTCATAATCAAGGGGACTGTTCTTATAATTCAATCCTATCTTCTTATCTCATATTTTAACTCTATTTACCATTAAAATACAAATTCCTGCAAAACTAAGTACTTTTGCAGGAATTTATTATTCTAAAATTGGAGGAGTTGTGTCTTATGTCCGCTTTGAAATCAACCAAGAGCTGTCCAACTAATTAAAGATGGATAGCTTATTAATTAGCACTAATCCAACAATCGCTTACATAACCTTTATTGTAGTAATCATAAGGAAGATAAAAATATCCCTTATCTCCCCAATCAGTTCCCCAAGAATTTCGAACGATCATCTGTTTTTTATCATCATCATAACCAACTACTAGAACAGCATGACCGCCAAGATACTTCTCTCTGCTTGTATTGGGCAGAGGAACTATTCCAGTTTTGGCTACAGTGTTGCTTTCAAACGATTCGTAGACCTCAATTCCGATCACTACGGGCAAACCTTCGGCCAATGCCGCTTTGAGCTGTTCAAGTGATATAATACGGTGATATTCAACAATTTTATAAGGGGTGGCATCGGCAACCATTTTGTCGGTGGGCGTATTGGTAAAAGTTGAAATATCATATGGCCAGTCAATTTCCGGGCATACGCCGATTTTGTTCAGCACTTTCATTCCATCACGAATCTCAGCCCCGCTGTCCTCATTCACTGTTCCTTCAAGATTGCGTTCTTCCCAATATAAAAATAGCCTAGATAACGCTATCCAAGTAGCTTTATTTATGAGAAGATATTCCCTTAGACCAGACGCGATCGCATTAGCTGTGCAGCTTCCAAGTTGGCCTTGGTCGACAATTGGGCTGCACTTATCGTGCAAGTCAACTTTGACCGGCAAGTTTTCAGTCTTTTTATAACTGGTCGAATAAAATATGTGGTCGCGAAGGTCGGGGGTATCCTTTTTTAATAAATATTTACGTTGCATCAAATCACTCCTTATTAATATTGAAATGGTTGGACAACATTTTTTTGCTCCTCCCATTTATATAATACAGGAAAAATATGACAAATTCATGACAAACAAAAAAACCGACCCCGAAGAACATTTTATTAAGCCTAGGGAGTTTTTATTTTTTCTTATAAATCCTCTTACTATGAAAGTCTCAATCACTAATTGATATCCTGAATGGTATTAATTTCTGCAGCAAATATTTTTTCAGGATCTAATATAATAATCATCCTATCTTCCTGTTTACCAATACCTGTAATGTAATTCGAATTACAACTATTGATAAAATCCGGTGCAGGCTGAACTGCATTATCATCTAGCTTTACAATATCCGTTACTTCATCGACAATACAGCCAGTTGTTGATCCATTAACATTTAACATGATAAATTTACTTTCTTCTGAAATTTCTTTTTCCATCAAGTTAAACTTAGTTCTTAGGTTAAAAATATAATTAATATTTCCCCTTAAATTTATCATACCTTCTACCGCATTATCCGTCCCTGGCAGTGTCTGTATTTTAAATTTCTTTGCTCGTAAAATACCATTCACAGCTGAAACATCAATACCATATTCTTCATTATCTAACGCAAATACAACTAATTGGATGCTCACAAATGCCGCCTCCCTTCTATAAACTTCCTACTTACATTTCATTAGCAAGATCATTTAATTGTTCTGTAAGACTGGTAATTTCCTCAACCGTGGCTGTTACTTCTTCAATGGCAGCAGCTTGCTGCTCAATGGTAGAAGTCGTTTCATTTCCCATATGCACTGTTTTGTCTACAGAATCCTTTATAATCGTTGTTAAATCTCTTATTCTACCTACCGTTTCTTTGGAATCGGCTGAAAGTTTCCTAATTTCTTGAGCTACAACTCCAAATCCGAGTCCAGCCTCACCAGCTCGAGCAGCTTCAATTGCTGCATTTAAACCTAATAATCGAGTTTCATCAGCGATGTCCTTAATGAAATCCATTACCTCATCAATTTTAGCAGTTACCGTATTTACATTTTTTATTTCATTGTTTAAACTTGCCTGGTTGCCGCTTATATCTGTAGCCGATGCTGCTAATTCTTCCATAGTTGCAGATACTTGATGGAAGCCATCGCTAAGTACATCAACCACTGCTTTTAACTTTCGCTGATGGTAAGCTGTTTTCGACATGTTATTCGCTACAATGAACAATACATTTGCTGCAGCTTCTATACTCTCCCTTGATAATTTCCTTATTTCTTGTACCGCTTCTACATATCCATCCTCATCCACACCAATTTCTTTGGCAATTTTACGGTACTTTGCATCATTCGGGACCTCTGTTAATACTTGTCCCCCTAAAATGGTACCGATCTGTCGCCCTTCTAGCATAATCGGTGCTGCAAAATCAATCAGACCGGCATGGCATTCATAAACTACAGGTTTTCCAGTCCGTGCTGCTTCTTCACCGCCTCTACGGTGTGATTCCGCACAGCGATTATCACCACATTCTGTTGTATGTGTATAATCTCTGCAAAACCGGGTATAGCTGCTAGGATTTGTAACAGGAGTTCCATCAGGATCAACAGTTACACTTGCTAAGCCAACACCTTTAGCGAAATCATCTTGAAAACGTTGTAGAAATTCAAGATTAATAACATCCGCCAACTTTACTGTACTTAAATCAAAGTCCTTACCTACAACTTTCTTGTTACCTTTTTCATCTTGGTTCATAGTAATTTCCTCCTATATATTCATATCCATTCATTTTGACCTTTTTTATGTACCGACTTTCGAGTTTTCCGCTCTCACCCCTTCAATTACGTGGCATAACCTGCAAGTTTATCACTAAGCTGCTGTTGGCTATAAACAAGAACCTCATACAAATACCATTTCCGCAACAAAACATATTCATCACAGTGCCACTACCGATTTCCTGTCATATTACTTCACTAAGCAATCTATATAAACGGCTTCAGCCGAAATTTCAGCTTTTTAATTTACGACTATTCACGAACTGATGTTGGTTCATCATTTTTTTATCCCCATCATAAATTCTTATATTGCAATCATCTGGCACTCGTTCAATAGGTGGTTTTTACTAATGCCCTATAAAGGCCCGTTACTCGCTGTGTCTTATAGCGCCTGTTTTATCGGCGCATAAACAAAAAGCCGACAAACCAAATAACTTGGTTCGTCGGCCATAATCTGATTTACTAGTTCAGAGAATTGGACCTACTAATTAAAATATAATTTATTGGAATCACATAAACGGTGAGGTTTCATCAGCTACTTATTAATACCGATGAATTGCCCCTATAGCAAAATCCTATTAACTACTACTTTTCATATTTTACCATAATAAGTTACAAATTACAATATTCTTCGACACAAGCATATTTACTTGTATTATATAGCAATCTTGATTACAATGTACCAAAAAATATGACAAGGGGGGGTACCTATATGCAAAATTTTTCTACGAATGGAATAACACCAGCTAATCTAAAAGTTTTACTCAAAACCAAAAGCGATTTTTATAAGAAATATGGTTTTTTCGAGTGTATTCCTTTAAAGATCATCGGGTATAAACATATTCTATTCAGTACTGCTTATGTTCAACTCCAGCCATATGAAATCTTGGCCGTTAACCAAGGAAATTGCAGCCTAATTTATGAGCAAGAAGAGTTTACCTGCGTGCTTAATCAGCTTACCTTGTCAGAGATTATTCCTATATATGAAAAACACTTCCAGGCAACAGTCATTCATCATTGCAGAACTAATTTTGAATTAATAGAAGATAAAGCCAAACGAACAATAGTAATTTCCTTCAATAAAAAAATCTTTGAATTTCAACCATCTAAAGCTTCGCAAGAAATAGAGGACAAATTAACCTTTGCCTTATCAAAAGAATTACGCTTGCATTCTGGCAAAGGGCCTAAAAAGTGCCGTGCCAATATCCTTGATAAAAAAGTGATTGTGTATGAACTTATAGGATGGTTATCTCTTGCCGAACAAAACTATTTAATGCAAAAATCAGCACAATCTGGTTTTCAAACAACACTCCAAGCAATTATAAAAGATGTAGTCCTAAAAGTAGAACAATTACTGCTGGGTAACACACATAAAATTCATGTCGCTTTCTCACCATCTAACAATCATATTATGATTGTTACACTACGATAGTCACAGTCTTATCACGCTATCCAAGTCTGGGCATGACAAAACCTATTATTATTGGAACCAGTAACAAAATACTGCCAACGAAATTAATGAAACAGCTAAAAAGGTGCAATAAAAGGTGCAATATCGAATTCAAAAATAAAGCCAATAATAGAAATTAGCAAGGTGTAAATGCCAGTCAAAATTAAAGCAGGAACATACCTTACTACATGATAGAAGTATATATAAACTGGAAGCCTTACTACTTTCATCTTCTTCACTTCCTTTGAAGTTTTATAATCCGCATTCCCCATTCCCCACCCAAAAGCAATAGCAAACGGTTTTAAAGGAATCAGGTAGTATAAATTGGGTACTCCACTCTGCATAAGCGAAATTAAATATCCAAGTATATAGTATCCTAAAAAGTATTTCCCTCTTTCCATTAGCAGAGTTATCAACTTTTTGCTAAACATCCTATCACTACCTTTTTTCTATGTTATTAATTTTTCTTGTCCATCTCATTCAATTTGGGACCTACGGAGACAGATTGACTTGTATTCTAATATCTATATTGAAAAATACCGTCCACCCGAAGGTAGACGGCCTTTATTGGGGTACGTATAGTAACTACGCTAAGAGCGAGTTTTAAACATTTCATCATGCCTACCATTGACAAAATGGCTATTTTTTTAGCTATGTTTTTCATGAGATCACTCCTTAATTTGTTTATTGATATTATAATCTGGAAATGTAACAAAATTATGACAAAGTAACCATAATCTACTATATAGGATAAAAATAAAGAAATATATAAAAAAAACGCCTTACTTTATTAAGAGTAAGACGGATCTTGTGTATGATTGCACGACTTTATACCGCACAATCAACCTTAGCTTTTTTGTTATCAAATTGAAAGAATCGTTGGGACGATTCTTGTGAAAATTATTTTGTTAAAATAATTGACTGCTGCTCTCCTTTGGGCGAGTTTGGAATAATGTATTATAATGTTCCATCAGCTCGAAAATATAATTGAATCATATAATTTTTGCCATCATCTTTGTTCTTAGCCTTAATCGACATATACTGATTTGTTTTGTCTGTTTCATAAGACTGATCAAAAGCAGCAACAACCCACAGACTAATAAAATAACTCGCCGCAAACTCTGATCCTCCTTACTTGAGACGCAAAGGGCAGATTACTCCAATGCAATCTGTCCCTCTAAGATTTCAGCATGCCTATTAAAATAAAAACTAAAAAAACAATATTCTAGAAGAAAGAGATTATTTCTTCTAGAATATAAATATTATGTATAAATTTGCATATTTGGGTCATATTTTCCTTGAGATATATGTCCTGTTTTTTAATCAAGGCTCTTTTTTAACGGGGAGGTCGTACAGGGCTTCGCTTGCATTTTATGTCCAGTGTCTTAATTTCTTCATATACCTTTTCAACTTCGATGTTGATGGCATCACAATCAATACCGTTTTGTTGGAGATCATCTAAAATCAGGCTGACAGCCTCTGCATATTTTGCCTTATGCTCGGCATTGAGTTTCTTTATAAATAACAGACTTATATTATTGCCCCACTGAGATTGCCCAAAGATAGAACGCTGCAACGGTTCCATAAGGTGAATAGCGTCGTTTGTACTTCTCAAACTTCACCTTATCAAGCTTCCTGTGATGATAAAGCATCATCATGCCGCGCCGAATAGCAAGGTCGTCCCAGCTTACAATATTTGGACGCTGCAGACAAAATGTCATCAGCATTTGCGCTGTCCATATGCCGATACCATTGAGAGCCGACAGTCGTTTGCATACTTCATCATCCGGCAGCTGGAAAAGCTCGTTAATATTAAACTCGCTGCTAAGTATGGCATCGGCGATATTTTTGATATAAATTGCCTTTTTCATGGTAATTCCACATTGCTGCACTTCCTCAGCCGTCTTTAAAGTGATATTCTCTGGTGTTATGTCGCCAAGACGTTCTTGCATACGCGCCCAAATCGTATCAGCCGCTTTCATAGAAATCTGCTGGCCGACAATACTGTTAACTAATGCAGCAAATAAGTCGGGAATTACTTCGCGTTCAACAAATCCTATACGCTCAATCGCTTCTGCTAGTTTTTTATCTTTCTTTTTTAAATACTCAATTTCCGTCTGTCCATACTGAAAAATCTCCATTTTCGCCTCCTTAGCCTATTAGCCTAGATAAGCTTCTCTTAATAATTTGATTTCTTCAGCATAGCCAGGAAGCTCATTAGGTGTCTCTAAGAAGAAGGGTAAATTGCGAAGCTGAGGATGATTTATGATACGGACAATCGGTTCTAAGCCGATGTTGCCTGTGCCGATACAGGCATGGCGGTCTTTGTGGCTTTCCCGCGGATTCAGACTGTCATTGAGATGAATCGCATGCAGCTTGTCAAGACCGATCACTTGATCAAACTGTTCCAGCACGCCATCAAGGTCGTTCACGATGTCATATCCTGCGTCAAACACATGGCAGGTATCAAGACATACACCCATTTTCTCATGCAGCTCTACCTTGTCAAGAATTGCACGGAGCTCTTCAAAGCTGCGGCCAACTTCGCTGCCCTTACCGGCCATTGTTTCGAGCAGCACCCTTGTATTTTGCTCGGGACGCAGAATTTTATTGAGCATTTGAGATATCAAATCGATACCAACCTCCGCCCCTTGCCCGACATGGCTTCCTGGATGAAAGTTGTAAAAATTTCCCGGTAAATATTCCAAATTAGCGAGATCTTCTGTCATAATCTCTCCGGCAAACTCCCGCAAACGCGGATCAGCAGCACAGGCGTTCAGCGTATAAGGTGCATGTGCCAGAAGCGTTGCAAACTTATTTTCTGTTAGCAGTTCTAGTAGTGCAGCTACGTCTGTTTCATCAATTTTCTTTGCTTTACTGCCGCGCGGATTGCGGGTGAAAAATTGGAACGTATTCGCCCCAATCGAAAGAGCCTCTTTACCCATATGCTTATAGCCCTTCGACACCGATAAATGACAGCCAATATTTAACATAACACTTCCTCCTAGTTTTAAGACTTAAACTATATTTTGTTTCCTGTATAGTCTGGCGTGCATCCAATCCGCTTTTTTAAAGAGAGCTGTAAACGTCGATTAAACTGCCAAAACCACATAACGCAGCAACTATAACTATCTTTTGCGTTATGGATCAACTCTATTACAAGATTTTCAGCCAACAAATCCGTTTTACAGGAGTAGAGGTTGTCTTTATTTTACATTAAATAGTATCTGTTTGTCTTTTGGAATATCACTTTTCAATTCTGCAACTGGGCGAATCATCATCTCTTATTTGGCTCTATCCGCTGGATACACTAAAGCAAAGCACGATTTGTCAATTAAATGGCAAA